>Ga0299912_10004107_pt1 | contig 11880 bp, 11 predicted proteins | sample RVTome_2_FD_207667 | JGI IMG/M metagenome (GOLD analysis project Ga0299912, IMG submission 207667) | Soil microbial communities from uranium-contaminated site in the Upper Colorado River Basin, Wyoming, United States - RVT95D214 (version 2) ... | reverse complement strand
CAAAGGGGGCGCAGCGCTCAGGGTCGCTGCGCCCCTACTTGTATTCGCCTCCGAGGGATTGAGGGGAACCGCTGCCGACAAGGGCGCGTTTGATTTCAAATTGGCAAGCCAGTACGGTTCGCCCTCCGCGCACCACCCCCTCTCGCACAACGCCCATCCCGGAGGCCCGAGGTCATGGAATTCAAGCTGCCGTCGCTCCCCTACGCCTACGACGCTCTCCAGCCATACATGTCGGCCGAAACGCTGCAGTACCATCACGACAAGCATCATCAGGCTTACGTCGACATGGCCAACAAGCTCGTCCCCGGCACCAAGTACGAGGGCAAGAGCATCGAGCAGATCTGCAAGGAAGCGTTTGCCAACAAAGACCAGCCCGTCATCAACAACGTCGGACAGGACTTCAATCACATTCATTTCTGGCAATGGATGAAGAAGGGCGGCGGCGGCAACAAGTTGCCAGGTAAAGTCGAGAAGCTCGTCAGCCAGGCGGGCGGGTTCGACAAAATACGCAACGACTTTATCGAGGCGGGCAAGACCCAGTTCGGATCGGGCTGGGCGTGGCTCGCGCTGAAGGACGGCGCGCTGCAAGTCATGAAGACGCCCAACGGAGAAAATCCGCTGATGCACGGCGCATTGCCCATCCTCGGCTGCGACGTGTGGGAGCACAGCTATTACATAGATTATCGCAATGCCCGCCCGAAATACCTCGAGGCGTGGTTCGACAATCTCATCAACTGGGAGCACGTCGAGCAGATGGTTGGCTAAGGCCAACCGACGCCATCGTCCCTTTCGAGCCAACACGTAAAACGGCGCTGCCCGATCAAGGCAAGCGCCGTTTTCACTCGCCGGACTCCAAGATCAGTCGCTTTTTGCCGGTGGTGACTCGGCGGGCGCGAGCGTGCCGAGATAGGCGATGATCGCCTGAATATCTGCGGGCTGGAATACGAACTCGGGCATGTCCGGGTGGCCCGAAACAATTCCTTCGGCGAGCGATTCCTCCAGATCCTGCGGCGGATAGCGGGTCACGACGACGCGGAACGGTGGCGCGTCCTTGTGCGCGCTCGTGTCGAGCATGCCGATTGCATGACAGCGTGCGCAATTGGCCTCGATGAGTTGTCGTCCCTTGGCGACGACATTCCCATCGCTCGCGGCGAGAACCGGCCCGGCGAAAATGGCATGGGCAAGCAGGGCAATGCCCACCGCCGTGACATCGAAACGGTTGTTGCTCATTGCACTGCCATCCTTGCTCGCGCCCACCTGCGCACCGGAATGGTGCGCGCATCGCGGGGAGCGGCATTGAGCCTGGTCAACGCGCCGGATTTAACGACCTCTAATCGTCTTCATAATTATGCCGCGGATCACCGACGCGACCGTGCGTGAAAACGACCGCTGCAGCTCGCGTCCGATCATATCGCCCATGCCCTGGCGCTGGCGTCCGGTTGGACCTTTGGTGCTGCCGAAGATCGTATCGGTCCAGCTGCCGCCGCTCGTGGCCTCCGCGTCTTTCGACGCGGCCTGGCCGCGGCTGGTGAGTATCTCCTCCGCGCTCTCGCGGTTCTTCACCGTCTCGTACTTCCCGTTGAACGGGCTGGCGGCGATCAGGCTGCGGCGCTCGGCCTCGGTGAGCGGTCCGATGCGTCCTTCGGGCGGACGAATGAGCGTGCGCTGCACGATCGACGGCTCGCCCTTGTTCTCCAGCATGGAGACCAGTGCCTCGCCGACCTTCAGCTCGAGAATGACGCGCTCGGTGTCGATCTCGGGATTGCGCCGGAACGTTTCGGCCGCCGCCCTTACCGCGCGCTGCTCCTGCGGGGTAAACGCGCGCAAAGCGTGTTGCACGCGGTTGCCGAGCTGGGCTGAAACCGAGTTCGGCACGTCCATAGGATTCTGGGTGATGAAATAGACGCCGATGCCCTTCGAGCGCACGAGGCGCGCGATCTGCTCGATGCGGTCCATCAGCGGCTTGGGCGCGTCGTCGAACAACAGATGCGCCTCATCGAAGAAGAACACGAGCTTGGGTTTCGGCTGGTCGCCGACCTCGGGCAGCGTCTGCCACAGCTTGGTCAGCATCCATAAGAGGAAGGTCGCATAGAGCCGCGGCTTCTCCATCAGCTTCTCGGCCGACAGGATGTTGACCACGCCGCGGCCATCGGGCGCGGTGCGAATGAAGTCCCAGATGTCGAGCGGCGGCTCACCGAAGAAGTGGTTGGCGCCTTGATCCTCGAGCACCAGCAGGCGGCGCTGGATGGCACCGACCGACGTGGTGGCGACGTTGCCGTATTTGGTCGTCAGCTCCTTGGAGCGCGCAGCGACGTTGTTCACGATCGCGCGTAGGTCGCCGAGGTTGATCAACGGCAGCTTCTCATCGGAGGCCACGCGGAAGGCGACGTTCAGCACGCCCTCCTGCACGTCGTTGAGCTCCAGCATGCGCGACAGGAGCAGCGGACCCATATCCTCGACGGTAGCGCGGATCGGGTGACCACCGTTGCCCAACACGTCCCAGAACACGACCGGCGAGCTGCCGTTCTTGTAGTTCTCGAGGCCGACCTCCTGCGCGCGCTTGAGAAGAAAGTCTTTCGGCTCGCCGACGACAGCAATGCCCGACAAATCGCCCTTGATGTCGGCGGCGAACACCGGCACGCCGGCGCGCGAAAATCCCTCAGCCAGCACTTGGAGCGTCACGGTCTTGCCGGTACCGGTAGCGCCAGTAATGAGGCCGTGCCGGTTGGCCAGGGCCAGATCGAGGTACTCGGGCTTGATGCTCTTGCCGATGAAGATCTTGCCGTCCTGCAACACCGATTGGCTCATGACTGTCTCCGGCTCTCATTGGCGCAAGGCTGCGACTCAACAGGCGGCCATTCGCCCTCTTGGCATGGGAGGATACCCATTGCAAACATCAGTTGCATGGCCGACTTGGGGAAAAGTACGAGCAGCGTGCCGAAGCGACGCGGGCTCTGGCACAGGTGCATTTCCACGTGCGAAACGGCATCGTGGCCGACTATAGAGGTGAGCGGCTGCGTCCGAGTGCGACGAGGTGCCGTGAGGAGAAGTGAGGTCCTCAAAGCATGACCGATACGACTGCCCCGCTCGATCTCGCCTCGGGCTTCGAGCCCGCCAACGTCGAAAAGTGGCGCCAGCTCGTCGACAAGGCGCTGAAGGGCGCCGACTTCGACCGTCGGCTGGTGACGCGCACGGCGGACGGCTTGCGCATCGAGCCGCTTTATACGCGCGCCGATACGTTGGCCGAGAGCGCAACGTCGCTTCCCGGCGGTGCACCGTTCACGCGCGGCGCGCGCGCTCCAGGCGGCGACCTCGGCTGGCAGATCCATCAGCGCGTCAACGAGGCCGAGCCAGCAGCGGCGAACACGGCGATCCTCGAGGAGTTGGAGGGCGGCGCCAACGGCATCGTTCTGCAGATCGCGGGGCCTGGGCAAGCCGGCATCAAAATCGCCAGCGCGCAGAATGCAGCGGCGGTCTTGGCGGGCGTTTACGCCGAGTACGCACCCATTCAGCTTGCACCGGGGCTCGAAGGCCCGCGCGTGGCGCGCTGTTTCGCCGAAGCCTTGGCTGCGCGCAGCCGCGAGCCAGCCGGCACGGCCATCTCGCGGCTCAACGTCGATCCTATCGGCGTGCTCGCCCGTTTCGGAACCGCATGGGCGCCGCTCGATACCGCGCTGGCCGATACGGTCATGCTCGCCGCCGAGGCACGCAAATCCGAGGTGCGGCTCACCACCATCCTCGTCGATGCCACCATTCCGCACGAAGCCGGCGCCAGCGAAGGACAGGAGCTGGCCTTTCTCGCCGCCGCCCTCGTCGGCTACTTGCGCGCCTTCGAAGCCGCCGGTGTGGCGCCGCAAGAGGCGTTCCCCAGTATTGCCTTCGCGCTGTCGGTCGACACCGACCTGTTCCTCAACGCAGCGAAGGTGCGCGCCGCCCGCAAGATCATTGCGCGCATCGCCGAGGTGAGCGGAGCAATGCTCGCCAGCATGCACGTCACGGCTGTCACCTCGGGCCGCATGATGGCCAAGCGCGACCCGTGGACCAACATGCTGCGCACGACGGCCGCGTGTGCCGCTGCCGCATTCGGCGGCGCCGACGCCGTCACGGTGCTCCCCTACACCTGGGCGCTCGGTGCACCCGACCGGTTTGCACGCCGCACCGCGCGCAACACCCAGCTCGTGCTGCAGGAGGAGTCGATGCTCGGACGGGTCGCGGACCCGACTGGGGGATCCTGGTACGTCGAGAAGCTGACCGACGAACTCGCCAACAAGGGCTGGGCCCTGTTCCAGGATATCGAGAAGAAAGGCGGCATTGCCAACGTGCTCGCCTCGGGTAGCCTGCAGGACGACATCGCGCGCGTCGCCGAAGCGCGCAGCAAAGCGATCGCCACGGGGCGCATCGAGCTTACCGGCGTCTCGGTGTTTCCCTTCCTCGGCGACGACGGCGTGAAGGTCGTCGCGCAAGCCCCGGCTGCGCCCGTCGGCAAGACCAGCGTGCGGCCGCTGACGCCGCACCGGCTGGCGGAGCCGTTTGAAGCGCTGCGCGATGCGGGAGATGCCTTCCTCGCCAAATCCGGCAAGCGCCCGCGCGTGTTCCTCGCCAATCTGGGTGAGATCGCCGAGCACAACAAGCGGTCGACCTGGGTGTGGAATTTGCTCGCCGCCGGCGGCATCGAAGGGCTCACCAGCGACGGCTACAAGGACGCTGCCGCGGCGGCCGAGGCGTTCAAAGCCTCGGGCGCCAGCATCGCCTGCCTGTGCTCCTCCGATGAGGTCTACGGGCGCGAAGCCGAAATGGCCGTCAAAGCTCTGAAGAAGGCCGGCGCCACGCGCGTGCTGATAGCAGGACGGCCGGGCGCAGCGGAGACAGCTTTGCGCGCCGCGGGCGTCGACGCGTTTCTCTTCGCCGGACAAGACACGATTGCAGCGCTAAAAGACCTGCACTCCGCCCTGAAGGTTTGATAATTGGCGGGTTCGCCTCGCGGCTTGGGAGTTCGGACATGCCCGTCCTGCGCTTTTTCGCCAGCCTGTTTGCGCTTGTCGCCGTCGTCGCTCTCGTGGCCGATGCCACGCCTGCTTTGAACGGCACCGGCGTGTTCGAGGCGCATTCCGTCATCGGCTATTGGACGGAGCTGGCGCCCTCCTCGCTCGTGGCCGCACGCGCCACCATCTCGGCCGCGACCTTTCCTTGGGTCTGGAACCCGATGCTGACCAGCGTGCTCGGCCTGCCGATGTCGGCGCTGTTTGCTGGCCTCGCCATCGCCTGCGGCTATCTCGGCCGCCGGCGCGAGCAGCACAAGGTTCACGTCAACTGAAGCCGAAGCGCCTTAGCGCGGCTTCGGAGCGGCCGGCGTCGTTGCCGGGAGCACAAGTCTCTTGAGGCTCGTCAGCGCCGGCGGCAGGCCGCTGCTCGGTGGAAAAATGATGTCGAGCGCGATGCCAACGACGACGAGGCCGACGAGCAGCCCGATCAGGCGCATCACCCAGCGGCGGTGACTTTGGTTGAGCGCCTCGATCTGCGCGTCGTCGACGTCGCCTTCCGGCTCGCTCAACAGACCGCTCTTCAGCCCGAAGTACTTCTTCTGCACGGAGCGGCGCACGTTGCCGCGATGATCGACCTTGAGCCCGGCGCGATGCGCGATCTGGTGGGCGATAAGCGGGTAAGGGAAGCACGGATCGCTGTTGGCCTCGCTCACGTAGCCGAGCTTCACCGCGCGGTCGTCCTTCAATATCAGGCGCGCACCCTGCAGCAGCACCGGTGCCACCGACCCGCCGTAGATCTCGCGCCGCGTCTCCACAGACTTGATCTGATCGTAGGGGATGTCATGCGTCCGGTAGCCCACCACCGGTGTCGGACCCCGGCCCGAGGGCAGCGTCATCTTCACCGAGGTATCACCCAGCTCGATGCGCGCCCTGAGCGAGTGCATCAGCTCGATCACGACGAGAACCATGATGAAGGTAAACGCCGCCGCCAGCACCACGAACCCTGGCGTGCCCTGCCAGTGCCCTTGCGAGACGCGCCAGAAGAGCATAGGCGGCAAACTGATGAAGAACGGCAGCAGCAGCAGAAAGACAAAGGAAAAGGCGAACTTGCGCCCACCGCCGGCCGCATAGACAGTGCGCTCGGGCTCCCTAGGTGGCGCCGGCGCCGCTGCTGGACCCGCGGCTATTGCTGCATCCGCCATGGCTGACACTCCCTCAAGACTTTCAGCGACATTGCTACCCCCAATTTCACGATAACATGAGGTCGCGGGGGGACTGCTCGGTTGGCGTCGGGAAGATTATATCAGGACCAGCAACCATCCAAAATCCGGGTGAAGGCATGCTGTTTCGCAAGAACAAGTCGACGATGCCGACGTCGGAGACGGCGCTGGCCGGCCGCTCGACGCCCATCCCGACGGCCGAAGAGCACGATATTTTCTCCCGCCCGCTCAAGGGGCCTTATCCAGTCGGCCTCGAAAAGGCGATGTTCGGGTTGGGCTGCTTCTGGGGTGCTGAGCGCAAGTTCTGGACCCTCGCCGACGGCATCTGGATCACCGCCGTCGGCTATGCGGGCGGTCTGACGCCGAACCCGACGTATCAGGAGGCGTGCTCGGGACATACCGGGCACAACGAGGTCGTGCTCGTCGTCTATGACCCCAAGCAGATCAGCTACGAAAGATTGTTGAAGACGTTCTGGGAGAGCCACAATCCCACGCAGGGCATGCGCCAGGGTAACGACGTCGGCACCCAGTACCGCTCCGGTATCTACACGTTCACCGAGGCGCAGCGTATCGCCGCGGAAGCCTCGAAGGCCGATTACCAGAAGGCGCTTGCGAAGAGTGGCCTCGGCGAGATCACGACCGAGATCCTGCCGGCGCCCGAGTTCTATTTCGCCGAGGACTATCACCAGCAGTATCTGGCCAAGGTTCCGCACGGCTACTGCGGTCTCGGCGGCACCGGCGTTTCCTGCCCGATGCCGACCGGCGTCGCAGCCGCCTGACTGGCTACTGCTTGGCCGAGGCGGTCGACTTAGCGTCGGCCGCCGCCGCCCCGCGTCTCTCATCGTCGGTAAGCTCAGTGCCCTTGCTGTTGAGCACAGTCTTGCAGTCGGACGGGAGCTGATCGAGCGTGATCTGCCTGCGCTCGCTCGGCGGCACGTACTTCTCCTCTTTTTCCGGCTTAGGTTGCGCCTTCAGCGCCTTCTCGATGTTCTTCAGCCACTCCGTGAGCTCCTTGCCGCAGCCGTCATCGCCGGTGACTCCAGGCTGCGACTGACAGCCACCGTTGGGGCAGCCGATCCTTATGTGGAAGTGATAGTTGTGGCCCCACAGCGGGCGCACCTTGCCGAGCCAGGCGCGATCCTTGCCCGCCCCCTCGCACAGCGCCTTCTTGATGGCGGGGTGCACGAATATGCGCTCGACCTCCGGATAGGACGCGGCGCGCTTGATCAGCGCCAGGTGCTTGCCGGTCCACACGTTAGGATCGACCTTGAGGCTCGTCTTGTCGAGCATGGTGGTCGCCTGAATGTCCTCGCGCTCCTTGCGCGTCAACACGCGGTCCGGCATGGGCGTGAGCCAGATGTCGGCGTCGAGCCCGACCTGATGGCTAGCGTGCCCGGTGACCATCGGGCCGCCGCGCGGCTGCGCGATGTCACCGACCAGCAGGCCGGGCCAGCCGTCCTTGTTCTGCGCGTCGCTCGCCAGCCGCCGAACGAGCTTGATCAGCTTGGGATGGCCCCAGGCGCGATTGCGCGACAGACGCATCGCCTGCCAGTTGGGCCCGGTGTCGGCAAGGTGCACGCCGCCAGCCAGGCAGCCCTTGGCGTACCAGCCGATGGAGCGCGGCGTGAGCGCTGCGGCGGATGTCGTCTTGCCGAACAGCTCCTTGGCCAGCACCTTCGGCTTCTTCTCTTTCATCGCCTGCTTCTTGCCGCCCTTTTTGTCCTTGGCGTCGGTGACGGCGGGCTTCTGCTCGGGAGCAGGTGCAGGAGAAGCGGAAGCAGCCGGCGCCGGCGTGAGAGCGGGAGCTGCAGCCGGCGATTGGGCTGGTGCTTGAGCTGGGGTGGGCGCGGGTTCGCGGTGCGCCTCGACCGGAACGGGAACCTTCACTGCAGGATCGACGGCGGGCGGCTCCGCCGCGGCCGCAAGCGGCGCCAGGACCAAGCAACCAATCAGGGACACGGACTGGACTAGGGTGCGGCGCATCGGCTCCCCCTGGCATGGCAAAGCACGGGCAATACTAATGCCAAAAGGCCAAAAAGCGACCCCCCAACGACCCCGACACGCACCGTTTTTGGCTTGCCGGCGCGAAATCCCTATGGCGATAGCTGGCCCATGAGCGAAATACGAACCGATGGCCCGGACATTGCTGAAGTGCGTCTCCTGCTGGCGCACGGTGCGGGCGCGCCGATGAGCAGCCCCTTCCTCGAGAAGATAAGTGGGCTGCTCACCGAGCGTGGGTTGCAGGTATCGCGATTCGAGTTCGGCTACATGGCCGCCCGGCGCGAAGGCGGGAAGCGCCGGCCGCCGCCCAAGGCTGAACTGCTCATCCCCGAGTACGTACGCACCGTAGAAGAGCTGCGGCGTCACCTGCCGCCGGGGCAGAAGCTCGCAATAGGCGGCAAGTCGATGGGCGGGCGCGTCGCCAGCCTAGCGGCGGACGCCCTGTTCGCCGAAGGGCTCATCAGCGGGCTCGTATGCCTCGGCTATCCATTTCATCCGCCAGGCAAGCCCGACGCCCTGCGCACGGCCCACCTCGAAAAGCTGCGCTGTCCGTGCCTGATCGTGCAGGGCGAGCGCGATCCCTTCGGCTCGCGCGCTGAAGTCGAAGCGCTTCGCCTGCCGCGTGGCATCCATTTTTGCTGGATCGGAAACGGCGACCACGATCTTGGCCCGCGTGGCGGCAGCGGCTTCACCCGATCGGGCAATCTCGCCGCTGCGGCCGATGCGGTCACAACGTTCTGCGACCGGCTGTGAGCCGCCGGTTCAAGGCCGAATGGACTCAGTCGGGGTCCTTCGAACCCTTGGCGTCGTCGTCATCCTTCTTGGGGCCGATCAGCTTTTTGATGTTGGCGATGCCATCCTTGAAGATGCCATCGATGGTCTTGCGCGCTTCCTTGTCGTCCTTGCCGTCCGCGGCGTCGTAGGTGGCGGCCCACACGACGTTGACCTCGTCCAGGTCGTCGTCGTCGGGAACGATGGAGAACGCCGCTTCGTAATTCTTCACCGGCAGCGGACTTTCGATGATGGCATAGCGATAGCTGGCGCCGTTCGTGTCGAGTAGCTTCTCCTTGATTACGCCGCCGTCCTGCAGGGTCAGAGTGCGAAACTCCGCATCGCCCTCTTTCGACTCCACGCACGTCTTGACGGCCGGGTGCCATTCGGCAATCGCGCACCAGCCGCCGAAGCGGGCCCACAGAGCCGTCTTCTCGGCCTCGACCTTTTCCGGATCGACTTTCACTTCCAGCTTCTTGCCCGAGGTCAGGCTCGCTGCCTGCGCAGCGCCGAAGGACGCGGCGAGCGCGCACGAAATGAGAAGAGCGGTAGACGGAAAGCGCATCGGTTTCTCCCTATGCGGGCAGCGGCTGCCCTGTTTTTTGACTGCCGTCGCGCGGCAATGGAATTGCTACAATGTAACGGGTCGCGGGCAAAAGCGCGAGGGGGGTTCTGCGAACTTTGACTAGGCCGCAGAAACGCGGTGCTGTTTTGAGTGGTCGCCCAGGAGTTCCAGAAACGCGTTCAGCGGAACCGGCTGTCCCGTGTAGTACCCCTGAACCTCATCGCATCCTTCGCCGCGCACCGCGGCAAGCTGCTCGTCCGTTTCGACGCCCTCGGCGGTCACTGATAGTCCGAGGCTGTGCGCCAACATGACGATGGCGCGCACGATTTTGAGCGAGCCCGCATTACGATTGATGTTTCGAATGAAGGAGTGATCGATCTTGATCCTGTCGAAGGAGAAACGCTGCAGGTAGCCGAGCGACGAATATCCGGTCCCGAAGTCGTCGAGCGCGATCGACACGCCGCGCTCGCTCAGCTCGTCGAGGACGGCCGCGTTCACGGCGCTGTCGTGCAGCAGCACCGACTCGGTGATTTCCAGTTCGAGGCGCGAGGGCTCGAGCCCCGAATTGGCGAGCGCGTCGGCGACGACGTCAACGAGCCCCGGCTTCTCGAATTGCACTGGCGACAGATTGACTGCGATGGACACGTGTTTTGGCCATCCCGCTGCCGCACGGCAGGCCTCTTTAATCGCCCATTCCCCCAGCGGGACGATGAGGCCGCACTCTTCCGCGACGGGAATGAATTCCGACGGCGGAACCATGCCGCGCTCGGGATGTTGCCAGCGGAGCAGCGCCTCGGCCCCGCTGATGGTTGAGCTCTGCAAGTCGAAGACGGGCTGAAAATAGAGCTCGAACTGGCCGGCACAAATCGCAGCGCGCAAATCTGCCTCAAACTGCCGGCGCGCCTGCATGCGCGCGTTGAGCTCTTTCTCATAGAAGAAGTAGGCGCCGCGGCCGAGCTCTTTGACACGGCGCATGGCGAGGGTCGCATGCTTGATGAGCTCGTCCGCCGTCTCCCCGTCGTCGGGCCCGATCGCGATCCCGACGCTGGCGCCGAGCTGGTGGCGCTGGCCGCCGGCAGCGCAAGGCTCGGCGATGAGCTCGATGATCTGCCGCGCGCGATCGGCGATGTCCTCAGCTTTCAGATCGCCAACCTGCACCAGCGCGAACTCGTCACCGCCAATGCGCGCAACCGTATCGTGGTCCCTGACGACGCTCTGCAGCCGCGTCGCGACGATCTTCAGCAACTCATCACCAACCGAAGGTCCGAGCGTGTCGTTGATCGCCTGGAACCGATCGAGGCCGATATATTGGATGGCGATGCGCTGACCCGTCTCGGCGACGACGACCAGGATGTCGCTGACGCGCTGCAGAAAGCGGGCACGGTTTGCCAGATGCGTCAGCGGATCGTGGAATGCGAGCTCGTAGGCGCGCGAGCGTGTCTCCTCGTGCTCCAGCGCAACCGAGCAGAGGTTGAGGCACGTCGCCACGATCTGCCGCTCGAGGGACGTTGGGCCGCGCGATCGTGGAAAATAGAACGCGAAGGCGCCGAGCACGCGGCCGTCGCCGGCTTTGATCGGGCTCGACCAGCACGCCCGCTGCCCGAGCGGCAGCGCCAACTTCTTGTAGTCGGCCCAGAGCGGGTCGTTGGCGATGTCCGTCACCTCGACTGGCTCGCCACGAAATGCCGCCGTGCCGCACGAGCCCGCGCGCGGGCCAATGGCAAGCCCGTCGATGGCTTTGGAATAATGCTCGGGGATGCTCGGGCTTGCGATATGTTGTAGCCGCTGCTGTTTGTCGACGGCCAGCACCGAGCAAATCACTGTCGGTGCCATCGCCTCCGCGCGGCGGCAAAGCATTTCCATAATTGCTTTGAACGGCGCGCCGGACGCCATGGCCTCGAATATTTCCTGCTGCAGAAGACGCAACCGTCGGCCCGCCGTGCGGTGCACCTCGACCTTGGCGAGCTCTACGCCCTGACCGATGAACCTGCAGATCTCGAGCTCGACGACTTGGCCCGGATCGCTACCGATCGTCGATCGCGCCTGATAGAGGCTGACGACGCTGTTGTCCTGCACCTTGCGCCAGATTTGCGCCCAGCGAGCGGCGCCGAGATCGGGCCAGAACTCGTCGATGGCGCGGTTGCGAATGCCGAATGATGAGCGCGAGCAATCCTCGGCAAAGGCTGTGGACCAGCCATGCAAGCTGCCTTCCTCGTCGAACAATGCGACTAGGGAGTGCGGCGCGTGCTCCAGTTCGGTAGCGTGTTCGCGCTCGTCCATGCTGAATCGCCTTGCGTTGGCCGCGCGTCGCAGGCCTCTGAACGATATCGTCAACCTTAAT
>Ga0299912_10004106_pt1 | contig 11880 bp, 11 predicted proteins | sample RVTome_2_FD_207667 | JGI IMG/M metagenome (GOLD analysis project Ga0299912, IMG submission 207667) | Soil microbial communities from uranium-contaminated site in the Upper Colorado River Basin, Wyoming, United States - RVT95D214 (version 2) ... | reverse complement strand
GCGAAAGATATCCGCGGTCAAATTGCATTCCTTCCACCACATCGAGAGTCGTCTCCATCGCCTTCGCTTCCTCCACCGTGATCACACCTTCCTTGCCCACTTTGTTCATTGCCTCGGCGATGATGTTCCCAATGGTCTCATCATTATTGGCAGAGATTGTACCGACCTGGGCGATCTCTTTCTGATCCTTCGTCGGTTTGCTCAACTTCTTCAATTCCTTCACCACTTCCTCGACAGCAAGGTCAATTCCGCGTTTCACATCCATTGGATTGGCACCAGCGGCGACAACCTTCGATCCCTCACGATAAATCGCCTGTGCCAAAACCGTGGCTGTCGTCGTTCCGTCTCCAGCCGTGTCAGAGGTCTTGCTGGCGACCTCCCTTACCATCTGGGCACCCATGTTCTCAAACTTATCTTCCAATTCGATCTCTTTTGCCACCGTCACCCCGTCTTTGGTGACTGTGGGGGCTCCAAAGGATTTTTCTAAAATGACGTTTCTACCTTTTGGGCCCAAAGTAACCTTGACCACATCTGCTAAGATATTGACTCCCCGTAAGATCGAGTTACGGGCCTCTTGGCCAAATTTCAGTTCCTTTGCCATTGTAAATACCTCCGTTTCTTTTTAGTTTGTCTTATCATTTTCCCTCAATGATTCCTAAGATATCTTCTTCTCTCATAATGAGAAGTTCTTCACCTTCAATCTTGACCTCTGAACCTGAATACTTACCGAACAGAATCTTGTCCCCGACCTTTACATCAGGGGGGATGACCTTCCCATCCTCAGTCTTTTTTCCCTTTCCGACCGCGATCACTTTTCCTTCCTGGGGTTTTTCCTTTGCAGAGTCAGGAATAATAATCCCACCTTTTGTCTTCTCCTCCTCCTCAAGTCGTTTGACAATCACTCTGTCTTGCAATGGCCTAATTTTCATCTTTTACATCTCCTTTCTTCTCCCGCCTTAGGCGGGAGTGAAAAAATTTTAGAATATAGGGTGGATCACATATAAATGAAATGAATAATAATTCGAATGCATCACCTCCTTAAAAACGAAAAAACTTTAGAAATTGAAGAGTTATATTCTTTTTGTTAAGGAAAGAAAATAAGGATACACGACGAATATCTTTAATATTACAAAAATTAATCATTTTGGAGTCGATTGTCAAGGTGAGGGGATTAAATTTTCTTGCCCATAGCATTGAATTGTTTTATAGAAATGGAATTAGACTCCCTTGTTGCAAAACGCTATCCAATTCGACATAATTAAAAAGCTCCTTTTTCAAAGAAGGGAGATGAGGGACAATGCAACGCCAATGGATGTTATCCTTCTCAATTTTCATCACTTCCATCTGTTTCTTTTTAACCCATGCTGAAGCCGATCGATTGAAGAGGCCCCTTTCTTTCCAACAAATCACCCAGAAAGACGGTCTATCGAGCGAGATGGTTTATGCCATTGCTGTTCAGGGGGAGGAGATCTGGTTTGGGACTTATGAAGGTGGAGCGACCCTTTTTGATAAAACGAAGAAGGTATTTAAGGCTTATACTACCAAAGGGGAGCCGATGGACAAAGTGGATGATGGAAATAGCATCAATTGGAAGAACCTCCTCCCATATAACCATGTCTCTGTCATCCTTCCGGACGAGGATCGCATCTGGTTTGGAACCTATTTTTATGGGTTTGGAGGAGGGGGGATATCATACTACCACCCTCGGAGAAACCCCCAATGGAAAAAATTCCCTACTAATGATGGCCGTGCTAAAAAAATCAACTCCATGGCTGTGGATGGAGAATCCCTCTGGGTAGGATCTGAAAAGGGTCTCTCTCTTCTCGATAAAAAGACAGAGGTGTGGAAAAGATTCTACTCAACTCAAGATGGCCTCTCTGGAAATTTTGTCCATGCCATCTTAGTCCAACCCGATTTTGTATGGTTAGGGACAAATGGGGGGATCAGCCGGCTTCACAAAGTCCAAAAAATATGGAAGACCTATTCCCTGAAAGAGGGGCTGACAGACACAGAGATAAAATCCTTAGTCAAGATGGGGCCGCGGATATGGGCAGGGGGTGTGGATGGTACCCTCTTCGAGTATGACCCGGTTTCAGATCGTTGGAATAAGATTGAGCCCACCGAATCATTGAAGAATGGTGGGATTCATTCCGTCACTGTGACAAAAGAGAAGGCATTCATTTGCAGGGATAATGGCGTGAGTGTTTATGATTTTCCAACAAGTTCTTGGGAATCCTTGACAGCCTCTGATGGACTGCTGAGCAATACTGTATTTTGTGCGGCTGAAGATAAGAATAGTATTTGGTTCGGGACGGATAAAGGAGCATCCCAGCTGGTGCTATCTCCCTAGTTTTTTCAACGCTGTGATAAGAACTGCGTGGTTTAGAAATGGATCACTGGAAATTCCAAATGTCAAATCTCAAATTCCAAACAATCTCCAAATTCCAAATTCAAATAATCCAAACTGACCCAGTTTGAAATTTTGAATTTGGTTATTGGAATTTATTTGTGATTTGGTGCTTATGGGAATGATCTTTTTGAGGAGGAATTGATGGACAAGAATTGGGCGCATGAAAAACTAACCCGAAGGCAATTTATGAAAGGGGCAGCCGGCGTTGCAATATCCCCTTTCTTTTACGGGTCCCTTGCTCATGCTGCTGGAGAGGCTGATCTTGTCATTGCGAACAAAGGGACCCCTTCTCAACTTCTTCAGGCTGCCATTGCTCCCTTGGGAGGAATGGGTCGATTTGTGAAGACGGGACAGCGAGTGGTCATTAAGGCAAACATTGCCTGGGCGAGGACGCCTGAACAGGCCTGCACCAATAATCCAGAACTCTTTTCAGCATTGATCAAAATGTGCTATGAGGCAGGGGCAAAGCGAGTAGCGATCTGGGACCATACCTGCGACAATTATCAATTTACCTTTTCAAGATCGGGATTGAAGGAAGCAGCCCAGAAGGCAGGAGCAGATATCTTCTCTGGTCACGGCAGGAACGTCTACAAACAGGTGGAAATTCCAAAAGGGAAGAAGCTTAAGACCGCAGAGGTGCTCAGGGATGTGCTCGAAGCAGATGTTTTCATTAATTTCCCCATTCCTAAACACCATTTTGCCACAGAGCTCACCCTTGGTTTAAAGAACTTGATTGGGATCGTATGGGATATGGAACAGCTCCATAAGATCGATCTCCATCAGTGCATTGCTGACATCAACACGATCCGAAAGCCGGATCTGGTTGTAATGGATGCCATACGCATTCTTACCACGAATGGTCCCAAGGGGCCCGGGAAAACAGAGGACATTGGTGAGGTGATTACTTCTACAGATATCGTGGCAGCAGATGCTTATGCCGCCACCTTCTTCAAGCACCCCAAAACCGGAAAACCTTTCAAGCCAGAAGAAATCAAGTTTGTCAAGAATGCTTATGAATTAGGTCTGGGCGAGATCAACCTCTCAAAAGTTCGGATGAAAAGGGTTAGTGCAACATGAGAAGAGTGATCCCTTACTTGAGGAGGATGATTCAAGCCCTTTCTTTCTGCTTCCTTGTCTATCTGGTCCTCGAAACAACTTTCCCCCTCGAAATGAAGATCCCTGTGGATCTCTATCTTCGACTCGATCCCTTCATCGGAATCGTTACAATCCTCACAAAGAAGGGTGTCATCCTGAGAATGCTCCCGGCCTTCGGAGTCCTCCTTCTCGTGATGATCTTTGGCAATTTCTTCTGCGGTTGGTTCTGCCCTATGGGTTCAACAATCGACTTCTTCGATCGAATCCTCTTTCGGGAGAAGAAACGAACCAATAATTTTGATGATCAGCCGCTAAGAAGATTACGCTACGGTGTCTTTTTCTTTTCCATTATTGCAGGACTCATGGCCTGGCAGTTGTTATACCTTTTCGATCCCATTAGCCTGATTACCCGGACACTTGTTATCTCCTTTTATCCTCCCGCCATCTTCATCTTTAACCACCTCTTGCCCCAGATACAAGGCTTCCTTCCTCATAATCCATTCATTGTCTCAGCTACTCCATTACCCTTGTTCAAGGTCAATCTCTTCATCTTTGTCATCTTTGTCATCATCCTTGCTCTGGGAGTGGTCCGTAAGAGGTTCTGGTGTCGTTATCTTTGTCCTCTAGGGACTCTTTTCTCGATCTTTTCGCGTCTCCGTATTCTGAGACGGTCCGTAACCGATGACTGCACCCATTGCCAAAAGTGTGTAAAGGAATGCCCGGTGGGTGCCATCCCTGAAGAACTTCCACTGCAATACCGCCAACAGGACTGCATCTCTTGTTTCAAATGCCTCGAATGTCCACCCCGGGCCGTTTCCTTCAACTTTGTCTCTCCCATTTGGAAGGCTGCGGATGGAGTAAACCTCTCCAGAAGGTATGTTTTGGGATCCCTTGCCTTTGGGTTTGTCTCAGCATTGGTGATCAAGACCAATCCTCTACAGACAGAGAGCGGTTTGAGGAATAACCGACTCATTCGACCTCCCGGGGCCCTTCCGGAAGAGAAATTTGTTTCTGTCTGTTCAGGTTGTGGTGAGTGTCTGAAGGTCTGTCCGAATAACGCCCTCCAATCGGCACTCTTAGAAGCAGGCTTAGCAGGTCTTTATACACCAAGACTTGTCCCCCGTATCGGCTACTGTGAAGAATTCTGCAATTTTTGCGGAAGGGTTTGTCCCACTGAAGCAATTATTCCTCTCTCCATCGAAGAAAAACGTCTCATCCAGATGGGTGTCGCTCATATTGACAAGACCCGATGTATTGCCTGGGATACCGACAAGATCTGCCTCGTCTGTAATGAGCAGTGTTCCTATCTTGCGATTGTGGGTGATGACAAGAAAAGGCCGGTCGTCAAAGAAGAAAAGTGCACAGGCTGTGGCATCTGTGAAAACAAGTGCCCCGTCGATGGAGAGGCAGCCATCATTGTTTACGCCTCCGGTGTCCAGAAGAAATTAAAACCCGAACCTTCAAACAACAACCAGGGTTGAGGCGACAATAAATTCTGATATTACTTGAGATCCTGAAACAAGTTCAGGATGACAACTCAGATGACAATAAAGAACCGATTTTGTCATGCTGAATTTATTTCAGCATCTCCTTCTTAAAACTCAGAACTCTAAATCCCAAACCTTTTACATTCAAAAAACAATTGAAAAATTCTCCAGTTGTGGTAATCTCTCCCCAATAATATACATTTTGAATTTTTTCCTCTTTAGGCGAAATATCCACACCAAGTGAGGGTGTGAACGAGTTATCTGCTCAGTGCGGGTGGGAGCTAAAAGAATCATGGAACAGTGAAATGAATGACTGCGGTCCAGCGGTGGTCATATGAGGGTGGCTAAAACTATTTTTATCGGCGTTTTCGTGCTTGCAGTTGTGGCAAACCGGGTAACAAAAGTTTTTGCGCTGGGAAAATGGCAAACGGCAATTGGTCTTATCCTTTTGGCGGGTCTGTTCTATATTTCCAGTATTTTTCTCACCAGGTTTTTCATCAAAAAGAGGACACCTGAACTTGCAAGCGATATGTATTGGGAATATACGGCTGGTCTTGGGATTGTACCTAAATGGGTCTCTGTCGTTGGTCTGCTTTCACTTTCTGCACTTATAACGTCTGTAGTGCCTTGGGTAATTGCTTTGCTTAAGTATCTATTCAGGTAAGGAGAAGGAAAGACTATATTATAGGAGGGCATCTTAAAAGATGTGGGAGGCTATATTGTATTCTCTTGGCGGTTACGCCGTTCTTCTTGCGTGTTTAGGCTTTCTCGCAAAGTCAATCATCAATCACTATCTCTCAAAGGATATTGAGAAGTACAAGGAGCAATTAAAGGTAAACTCTGAATTAGCCCAGAAAGAGTTGGAAAATTCACTAAAGCTTATAGCTATTGAACACGAGATTCGTTTTAAAAGTCTCCATGAAAAGAGAGCAGAAGTTATAGCCGAACTCTATGGACGGCTATCTGATGCTGTGAATTATACACGGAGCTTTTTATCGTTATTTGAAGTTGATGGAGACAAAAGCAAACCAGAAAAGTATGAAGATGCGATGAGAAAGTTCTTCGATTTTGGGTCCTATTTTGAGAAGCATCGTATTTATTTTAGTCAACATCATTGTGATCTTATTGATGCCTTTTTTGAAAAACTGCGCAATCCATGCATTGAGTTTATGAATTATCTTGATGTTTCTCCTCATGATCCGGATATGGTAAGACAAAAGGGCGAGGTTTGGGTACAAGCATGGCGGTCTGTCAGAGACAATATTCCACCGGCGCAAAAGGCACTGGAAGATGAATTTCGCAAGATTTTGGGTGTCAAAGTTGATGTTATCCAAGCGTGAGAAACCTAAAGAAAGCGGTCGCGCCTGGGTCGGGACATATTGCTTGAAAACATGAACAGAATTTTGCCCGCACCGGCAGATAATAACGGCACAAACGGAGGACTCAAAACCTGTTGGCTTCGTCTGCGCCGCACACGTTAGGTGCAATTGTTTTTGAGTGTGAGGTGACTGAAGATGAAAATTAGAAGCCTTTTGACGGCAATATTTTTTATGAGTAGTCTTTTATGGCCTCTGTTTCTTTGTGCGGGCGATAGCAGCCTTTATTTTGTTATTGATAATCTAAAACAATCGACAGTCATGATACTTGTTCTGAACGAAAAAGGGCAAGAAATTCCTCTTGGTTCTGGCTTCATGGCAACTAAAGATGGGTTGGTAGTGACGGCCAACCATGTTGTAAGTATTGATAAAGCTTATTTAGATAATATTCGTTGTAAATTGCCAAACGGAGATAAATATAAATTTGCCATCTTGAAAAGCAATGACAAGCAAGACATTGCTATATTGAAAATTGATCATAATAAAAAGGATTTTAAGTTCTTACAACTTGGGAATTATTCAGAAGTGAGGGAAGGGGATGACGTACTTTTCTCAGGATTTCCCAGAAGTCTTCCATTTCTCACCATTCATAAAGGGATGATATCCAGTAAATACAATACTAAGTTTACGAGTTTGAATTTAGAAGGGGATTGGCTGCAAATTGATGGATCAATCAACAGAGGGAATTCTGGCGGTCCTGTTGTGAATATGAAAGATGGCAAGGTAATTGGAATTATTAACTTCATACCAGCAGGGATCGGTGAAAAACTAAAGAAGTTAAGAGAGAATATTCTTCAACAAAGAAAAAGTGGCGTACAAGTAACGGTTAAGATTGCAGGTATTGTTGACCCAGTCGATTCAATTTTAGACCTTATTAATATATTAGATGACACGATCAGCGTTGGGATTGGTCATTCTATATCAATTACTCATATTAAAAATGATTTGGATACGTTGAAAACAGCTGTACCTAACAACAGGCCAAAAGATTGATGTCCAAATGCTTCGCACTTCTTTTGGCCTTGAACGTAATGCGAAATCAGTCCCGTTTGATCTAAAATGAAGATAAAGGGAGGTTCAAAGATGAATGAACGAATTGTCATAGACCCAGAAATACAGCATGGAAAACCGGTAATCCGGGGGACTCGCGTTCCCATTACTCGTATTGTCGGAGGGCTTGCTGGTGGCATGACAAAGGAAGAAATTATGCGAGAATACGAAGTAACTGAAGAGGACATTGAGGCCGCTCTCAGTTATGCCGCTGAACTGATTGAATCCGAGTGCGGACAGGTTAAATAGGGAAGGGACTAACATCACATAAATAATTTAATGGAGACAGGGAAACAAATGGATAGGGGAAAGATTGAGAAAGAACTCAAGAAACAACTGAACGCTCTTTTTAAAAGCATGGATTTCGTCAGCAAGAACTTTCTTAACAATGAGAAAATCAGCAAAAAAGAGTTGCAGGTATTTTTCAAAATCTATCAACAGCTCGGATTGGCCTGGGAATTTTTAGGTTTGCAGTGCAGTCATTGGGACGGGTACAAAAGAACGAGGGACAAGAAGGAAGCCTGTAAAATATGTGGGAAAATTAGGGGGACCGATGACTTTTATATTCTGTTACCTAAAAAGGAGCTCAAGAAGTTAGGAGTGAAAGCGAACCCTAATTCGAAAAGGACATTTGAAAACAAAAAGGATGCGGAGATCGTTAATGATACAATCAATTTTTATGGCGCTGTCGTAAATGTGGACGTCCATAATTCCTATAAATCGAACCTCTTCGATAAAGGGATTAATATGGCTGCGGAGAGGATTGTTAATGTAAAAGAAGATAACATCGAATGTCACATTGACAACCATCTTATTCATATAAGACTGCGTGATAGGGACAGGAAAAGTAGGGGAAAGAAATATGGTGGTTTCCCATGGGAAATAAAAAAGGAAAATTTGAAGCATTTTCCGGTTATTTTTGATTTTGATGGAAAATATAAGTTTTTAGGGCTAACGATTTTAAAGTAATTTCCCATGATGAGTTTGGTGGAGTTGATGTGAAGAGATGCCCCTGGCAGACGACAAATGAAATCTATCTCAGGTACCATGATGAAGAATGGGGGACTCCGGTCCATGACGAGAACAGGCATTTTGAGTTCTTAGTGCTCGAATCTGCCCAGGCCGGCTTAAGCTGGTCTACCATCCTCATGAAAAGAGATCATTATCGAAAGGCTTATGATCATTTCGATCCTGTTAAGGTTTCAAAGTACAATGATCAAAAGATAAGGAAATTATTATCCAATGCCGGAATCGTAAGAAATCGGAGAAAAATTGAGGCTTCGATCAATAACGCCAAATGTTTTCTTGCCGTTCAAAAGGAATTCGGCAGCTTCGATCGATATATCTGGGGCTTTGTGAATGACAAACCCATCATCAACCGCTGGAAAAAAATCTCTGAAATACCCGCCAGGACTTCGCTATCGGATCAAATCAGTAAAGATTTGATCCATCGAGGCTTCCGATTCGTAGGATCGACGATCATTTATGCCCATCTTCAAGCTATCGGCATTGTCAATGACCATATCGTCACCTGTTTCAGATATAAGGAGCTTTGCTCCGAATATAAACGAAACAGGAAAGAATAATTCCTTTTATATTAGGTGATTCACAAAAACCCTTCGGACTTTCCCTGTGTCCCCTCCTTTTCCCTTTCTTCTTTTTTTGTTATAAAATGATTACATGAACGAATTCAAACTGGTCTCCGATTTCGAACCCAAAGGTGATCAGCCGCAGGCCATTGAAAAATTGACAGAGGCTGTTCTCAAGGGAATCCCTCATCAGGTCCTTTTGGGGGTGACCGGTTCTGGAAAGACCTTTACCATGGCTAATGTGATTGAGAAGGTCCAGAAGCCCACCCTCGTCATCTCCCATAATAAAACTCTGGCTGCTCAACTCTATGGGGAATTTAAGGAGCTTTTTCCTGAGAATGCTGTTGAATTTTTTGTCAGTTATTACGATTATTATCAACCCGAAGCTTATATCCCGTCGACCGATACCTATATCGAGAAGGACACCCAGATCAATGAAAAGATCGATAAGATGCGACACTCCGCCACCCGCTCCCTCCTTGAGAGAAATGATGTCATCATCGTGGCCAGTGTCTCCTGTATCTATGGCTTGGGATCGCCCGAGGCCTACCATGGAATGCTCCTCTATTTGGAAAAAGGGATGACCATCTCCAGAGAGGAGATCCTCTCAAAATTGGTAGAGATTCAATATGAGCGGAATGATATCGATTTTCATCGGGGGACATTTCGGGTTCGGGGGGATGTCATCGAGGTCTTCCCGGCTCATGAAGAGTATCGAGCCATCCGGATCCAGCTCTTCGGAGATGAGGTCGACGCCATTGCTGAGATCGATCCCATAAGGGGAAAGCTCATCCAGCCTTTGGATAAAGTCCCCATCTATCCTGGAAGCCATTATGTCACTTTTCCAGACCGAATACAGACAGCCATTCAGAATATTCGGGAAGAGTTGAAGGAAAGGGTTGCATGGTTTAAGTCCCAGAACCTGCTTTTGGAGGCCCAGAGGCTGGAACAGAGGACCAACTTCGACTTAGAGATGCTTCAGGAACTCGGTTACTGTCAAGGGATAGAAAACTATTCCCGGCATCTGACAGGAAGAAAATCCGGGGAACCTCCTCCCATCCTGCTCGATTACTACCCAAAGGATTACCTCTTATTCATCGATGAAAGCCATGTCACTATTCCCCAGTTGATCGGGATGTACCGGGGGGATCGATCCCGGAAAGAGACATTGGTGGAGTATGGGTTTCGTCTTCCCTCTGCACTGGACAACCGGCCTCTCATGTTTGAAGAGTTTCAAGGGCGTGTCCATCAGGTTGTCTATGTCTCAGCCACCCCGAGCGACTACGAAATGAAGATGAGCGATGGCCAGATTGTGGAGCAGATCATTCGCCCGACCGGGTTGAGCGATCCCTCCATTGAAGTCAAGCCAGCCAAGAACCAGGTCGACGATCTTTTAGAAGAGATTCAAAAGCGGGTGAAGCAAAAGGAGAGAGTTCTTGTCACAACGCTGACCAAACGGATGGCCGAGGATCTGACTGAATACTATGCTGACCTCGGCATTCGGGTGAAATATCTCCATTCCGATATTGACACGCTTGACCGGGTGGAGATCATCAGGGATCTCCGTTTGGGTAAATTTGATGTCCTCATCGGCATCAACCTCCTAAGGGAGGGCCTCGATCTACCAGAGGTCTCCCTGGTAGCTATCTTAGATGCGGATAAGGAGGGTTTTCTTCGATCTGTGAAATCTCTCATCCAGACCTTTGGCCGTGCGGCCAGAAATGTGAACGGACAGGTGATTCTTTATGGAGATAAGATGACAGGAGCAATGGATCAGGCCATTTTGGAGACTGACCGGAGGAGAAAGATTCAGGAGGAGTATAACAAAGTTCATCGGATCACTCCAGAGACTGTGAAGAAATCGGTTCGGAATATTATGGCCTCAATCTACGAAGCAGACTACTTTACTATCCCTGCTGTGTCTGATATCAAAGAGGAGTATGTGTCCATTAAAGAAATCTCCGCACTGATCCAAAAATTGAAGAAGGAGATGAAGGAGGCTGCGAGTCGATTAGAATTCGAGCGGGCCGCAGAGATCAGAGATAGGATTCATCGCCTTGAAGAGATGGAATTGAAGATGAGATAATCATTGATAAGAATGTCGAATTTCAAAATCCAAAGTTCAAAATTAAAAAAAATCAAATGAGCCCTTTGGAAAAAAAAATTGAGCATCTACCTGCCAACCCCGGTGTCTATCTTTTTAAAGATAAGAAAGGGATGATCCTCTATGTTGGGAAGGCGGGGAATATTAAACACCGAGTGAGTTCCTATTTCCAAAGGCCAACCGGAAAGGATGTAAAGACCTTGGCGATGTTAGAAAAGGTCGCCGACATCGATACCATCGTCACCGATACAGAGAAGGAGGCCTATATCCTGGAGAATCATCTTATTAAGGAACACCGCCCTCGATATAATGTCAAACTGAGGGATGACAAAAATTATCCCTGCCTCAGGCTTTCAGTGGAAGAGGAATTTCCCACCCTGAGCATTGTGAGGCGGATTAAAAAAGACCGTTCTGTCTACTTCGGCCCTTACCCTTCTGCCACTTCTCTTAAGGAGACCTTAAAACTGATCCGGAGCCTCTTTCCTATCCGGACCTGCCGCGAAACCAAATTCTCCCATCGTTTGAGGCCATGCATCAATTACGAGATGGACCGATGTGCAGGGCCTTGCTGTGGGAAGATCGATCCGATCCAATATCGGGAGATCGTGCACCAGGTGAGAATGTTCCTCGAAGGGAAGAATAAAGACCTGGTGGAGAGGCTGAAGAAGAGGATGGAAGAGGAATCGGTGCAGCTCCACTTTGAAAAAGCTGCCAAAATTCGAGACCAGATCAGACATATTGAGGAGGTGATCGAAAAACAGAAGATTGT
>Ga0299912_10004105_pt1 | contig 11881 bp, 11 predicted proteins | sample RVTome_2_FD_207667 | JGI IMG/M metagenome (GOLD analysis project Ga0299912, IMG submission 207667) | Soil microbial communities from uranium-contaminated site in the Upper Colorado River Basin, Wyoming, United States - RVT95D214 (version 2) ... | reverse complement strand
TGCAAAAAACAATGCTGATGTTGATACTATTCACAAGCCTCATAGGGGGGCGCTGATAGGACAACGCCCGGCCTAGTAGCGTTTAGTTTGCCGTGTAGACTTTACATTACCCCGGTAATCAGGAGCGGTGATGTTGAATACCACGCTGAGCTTGGGGTCCACCATTCGTGAACTGATTCGCGTTTCAAAATCCTCTAAAGAGAGGCATGTAGTAACCACCATCGGCAACCGGGCGTTATAACGGTAGTTTATCAATTGATATAGCTTCTCCTGGGCCCAGGGCGTGGCTGATTGTTCCCCGAAGTCGTCGAGTATCAGCAGGGGAGTTTCTTTAATCTTCTCAAAAAATTCATCATAGGATATTTTGCTATCGGGACTGAATGTAGAGCGTAGATGGTCCAGAAGCTCGGGGACAACCACAAAGAAGACTGGTTTTCCTTGCGCCAGTTGATAATTAGCGATAGCCGCTGCCAGATGAGTCTTACCACAGCCATTAACGCCTTGAAATATCAGCCAACCCTCTGGTGAGCGAGCGAATTCCACCGCCAACCTGGAAGCCTCGCGCAGATTTTGACGCTGCTCCAGAGGAAGTTCCGTCCTCTTGTGGTCAAAATTATCAAAAGTCATATTTCGTAATAGCTCTAACTCTAAGCCACTTCGGGATTCCAGGGGCGATGCTGGCTCAATCGTCCATACTTGGCAGAATTCATCATTATCAAGGTGGCCGCGTAAACGTTCATCCATTCTTTCCAGCGGTACATCGGTGGTGATTACCGTAGCCAGCCTGGTATTGAAACGATGGTTAAGGAGTTGCTCCAATTTCTCTGTGGCCCAGGCCGTGGCGCTTCCCGGAGTAAGATCGTCAAGCACCAGTAGAGGTACATTCTTTACTTGCTCAAACAGCTCGTCGTAAGTGGTGTCGCTTGTAGGGCTGAAGGCGGAGCGGAGGTGGTCCACGAGGTCAGCAGCGCCTATATAAAATACAGGCTCCCCTGAGCTGATACGATGATTGGCGATAGCGCAAGCCAGGTGTGTTTTACCAGAGCCGCTGGGACCTGAAAATACCAGCCAACCCTGGGGATTATCGGCAAAGGCTTTGGCAGCTTGGTAAATTTGAGCAAAGCGCTCCTGAGATTCTTCGCTTCGCTCAGAATGACGGGTAGGTCTTCCTTTAGGAGATAAGTTGTCAAAGGTGAATTGCGACAGAGAACCTAAATTGCTGTATTTCTCAAGATATTCTGTTTTTTTCTTTCTCAGCTCCCCTTTACTGCATCGGCAGGGTACCACCCGGCTGAAATCAACTTTCCCTGAATCTAGAGCAGGATGAACAAAGCCCGCCCCTTTGCAAACAGGGCAGATTTCACCCGCGCCTTCTTCTTCGGAGGAAAGCGGAATGTTACCTTTGGACGAGGTGTCCGTATTTGCCCTTGATGTATTTGTCTGGGTCATCCTTTTTAAGGTCTCTCTTATACTCTCCACTGTCTTTACCTTCGCTAGTCCATCTTTCGAGGATGCGGGCTATATATCTCCAATTGCGTTTATTCAGCATAGCTGCTTCCTTAAAGGCTTCTTCAATCCACTGGGACGGATAAGTCTTCTCTGCCTCCTTGAGTTCTTCAACAATCGTGGACTGTATCATGCCGATATTCTGCTCGTAGAGAGCGAAGATGTTGATGGCCTGCCCGCCGGGGCTTGGCAGGCGGGTCGGCGGCTGACGGCTATCAACGGTCAGGGCGTAAACATCCTCGAGCATTCCGTTTATATTTAAGGACGAGTGTGACAGAGTACCGTGCTCCACCGCCGAGTTCAAAGCTTGGCGAAGTGTCTCTTCGTCTAACTCGGCTGATAGCCGACAGGCCTCAGCTTTCAGCTGCCTGTAAGTAACAAAGTGAGGATGATCTGGCTTTCGCAGGATAAGATAAGCCGCATACAACACTACCTTAAGTTCAGCCAGGTCTTGAATTTCAGGCATCACCTGGGTAAACAAAGAGTTAGGCAAGGATACAAAACCTGTTTCCCTTTGGGAGGTTGATAATTGCTGGTCAGGCATTTTCTTATCCTTAACTAACCCCCAAAAGTCTTAGGACTTTTTGGGGACCCCGGTGAATCTTATTTCAAATCAAGCGGAGTGGTTCGAGAAGCAGAAATCAGCTCAGCCTCTACATTATCAAATTTGGCAATTCTTTCCAGGAAGCGCAGCTTGATTTGTCCTAAAGGGCCATTGCGGTGTTTGGCTATGATAATATCAGCGATGCCGCGGGGGTAAGGTTCCCTCTCGATATCATGCACCTTGCTCCAATCCTCAGGAGAACAATTCAGGTCTTCTCGGTGAATGAAAACAACCACGTCAGCATCTTGCTCAATGCTGCCAGATTCCCGCAGGTCCGAAAGCTGGGGTACATGGGAGGGACGCGCTTCTACAGCCCGACTGAGTTGTGATAGGGCCAAGATAGGCACATTCAGTTCCCGGGCTAAGGTCTTTAAGGCACGAGTTATGCCACTGATCTCCTGGACTCGTGTTTCATTCCTGCCGTCGCCTTGTATCAGCTGCAAATAATCGATGATAACAAGGTTGATGCCGCGTTCGAAATGAAGTCGCCGTGCCTTGCTTCTTACATCTGCCACCCGAAGCATGGGAGAATCATCAACATAGATGGGTGTCTCAGATAGAACGCCGCTGGCTTGCATGATTTTTGTCTCATCCCTCTCACTAAAGCGCCAAAGGCGAACCTTTGTGGAATCAACCCCGGATTCGCTGGCTAGAAGCCTCTGTACTACTGCGTCTCGAGACATCTCCAAACTGAATAACGCAATACAGGCCTTCTGGTTAATAGCGGTATTCCTAGCGACATTTAGGGCTAAACTGGTCTTACCCAGACTGGTCTTGGCGGCTAGAACGATTAAATCAGTCCTCTGTAATCCTCCTAGAAAATCATCTAAGGCAGTAAAACCAGTTAGAATGTGAGGTATTTCACCTGCCCTAAGCGCAGTAGCCGGCCCGCCTCCTTCAAAATACTGACCCAGAAGCTCACGAATCGGAACAAGGCCTCGAAGACCCTGTCTGGCTCGTACTTTGAACAGGATATCTTCAGCGTCATTGAGGCTGGCCTCAACATCCGGGCTGGCTTCGTAGCCAAGGGCCGCGATTTGCCCAGCGGCGGCGATCAGTCGCCGCATCACTGCTGTATTGGATACTATTTGAGCGTAATATTCAACATGGAGGGATGTGGGCACATTGCTTATTAAATGGCTTAAGAAGGCGGCACCACCAACTTGTTCCAGCTTGTCCAGGCGCATTAGCTCATGGGCCGCTGTAATCTGGTTTATGGCTTCGTTGCGTTGATAAAGGGAGAAACACGCTTGGTAAATCGCCCGATTCGTTTCTGAAAAGAAATCCTCAGACTTTAGAGAGGCAGCAATTTTCAGCATGGCATCGGGGTCAATAAGGAGAGACCCGATTACTGCCTCTTCGGCTTCAATATCATGAGGTGGTAACTTCCCCTCGACCACGCCTACTCTTTCTCCTCTTCTTTCCCCTTTTCTTCCTCTTTTCCTTTCGTCTGTTTCTTTTTCGCTTGTTTTCTCTCTTTCACCTTCTTCTTCTCTGCTTTTTGCTCTGTCTCTGCCTCTTTCTCCTTATCCTCCGCCTTAGATTGCTTTTTCTCCGCTTTCTTCTCTGGCTCTATCTCTTTCTCTTCTTCCTCGATAACCACCGCAATCTTTGGCTTAATGTCGCTGGCTAACCTAACCGCTACTTCGTAGCTACCGGCTTGGCGGATAGGTTTCTCAATATCTATCTTCTTTTTGTCAATAGCAAATCCTATGGCCCGACTTAACTCCTCAGCTACGTCGGCAGCGGTGATAGAGCCAAACAAGCGTTCTCCGCCCCCCATGCGAGCCTTAAGATGAATTTCCCTTCCCTCAATTTGCTGAGCCAGTTCAGTTAATTTCTCTCGGTCGATACTCTCCTCAAGCTTCTTCCTCTCCAGCTTGGACTCTACCTGCTTCGTGATTGTGAGCGTAGCTATTGAAGCTAACCCCCGAGGCAGAAGGAAGTTCTTGGCAAAACCTTTGCTCACCTCCTTTATCTCTCCGGCTCTTCCCGTCCCTGGGATGTCTTCTAAAAAAACTACTTTCATAAAATCCCTCGCTTTACTCAGAATGACAAAAATCTCACTGCTGATATGGCAGCTGTAGCACCATCTCCAGCAGCAGTTATGGCCTGCCTGGCTGAATTGTGGCGGACATCTCCAGCAGCAAATACTCCTGGGATCTTCGTTTCCATGAGCTCATTGGTGATTATGTAGCCCTCTTCGTCCAAAGGTAACAATCCCCGCCACTGAGCACTATTGGGCTCCGAGCCGATGGCCACAAAAACACCTGCTAGCTGTAATATTGATATTTTATCATTTCTGATGTTTTTCAGCCTGAGTTGCTTAACTACTCCATCGCCTTCGATCTGGGTTACCATAGTATCCCAAATAAATTCTATCTTTGGTTCGGCTGTAGCCCTTTCCTGAAATATCTTACTGGCTCGGAGCTGGCTCCGACGGTGGATGAGCTTGACCGAGGAGGCAAAGTTGCCAAGGTAGAGAGCCTCGGTGACGGCACTATCGCCACCGCCTATAACAGCCACTGTCTTACCTTTGAATAGAGGGGCGTCACAGGTGGCACAATAGGAGACTCCCTTGCCCACAAATTTATCTTCCCCGGGTACGTCTAGCTTGCGAAACTGCGAACCAGAGGCGATGATTATCGATTCAGCGACAAAATCGCCTTCGCCGGTGCTGACTAGATTATGCCTGTGGCCGGGCACTACTGTGCTAACCTCGGCAAGTAAGGTTTCCAATCCATAGCTAGTGGCCTGCTCAAAAATGAGCTGTCCCAGCTCAATACCCGAGATACCCCTGGGAAAGGCAGGGTAATTCTCCACTCGCTCAGCGTTAGTTATTTTCCCGCCAATTATTCCCTGCTCGATAAGCAGACTGTTAAACCTGGAGCGGGCGCAATATAGCCCGGCGGTGAGTCCGGCGGGTCCACCGCCGATTATAACTACCTGGTAGATCCTGCTGGAATTGCTTTGTTTCACTGGCAACAATGACATTACTCTAACTTGTAGCTGTGCCTTCGGAACTCACAGGGTTCCCCGCCTTGCGAAACCTTGCCCTACAGAGATTTGAGCACGTTCATATAGGGGACAAGATTCACACTAATTATACCATCGTTTTCAGTTTCTGGAACGGTAATGCTTACCCTGGCCGCGGCGGAACTCTTGCCTAATTCTGTCAATCGTTCCTGACTGTAGGATATCAGCCACAGTCATTGCCATCGCCTTGGCTGCATCCAATAAGCCGTTGTGTCCTGCATCAGAGACAGCGGCTGCGGCAAACTCCGGTGTATGTATCAATACGTCACGAGGGGCAATAGCTATTGCAGGGTGTATGCTGGGGACCACTTGACTAACATTTCCCATATCGGTGCTGCCCAGGCCAAAACGAGGCTCGAATGCCTCTACTTCACGCCCCAGGGATTTTAGATTCTGCTTGAATAGCCCGGCCAAAGTCATATTGTTCTTCATCGGAGCGTAAGTCCTGTCCCTCCATCTGTATTCCAGTCTCGCCCCGGTGGCTACCGATGCTCCTGTAAAACAGTTCAAAACCCTATCCCTTAATTCAGCGAGATAGTCATCATCTAGGGCACGTACCAAGAACACAGCAGCGCTGTGAGCAGGCACTATGTTAGGCGCCTCTCCTCCGTCAGTGATTATGCCATGGATGCGAGCATCCCCCCTTATATGCTGGCGTAGCGAGTTTATCGAGGTGAAAGCCAGAATCAAGGCGTCAAGGGCGTTTATGCCTTTGTGAGGTTGGCCAGCAGCGTGAGCCGGTCGGCCGAAGAATTCCACCTCTAAGGTGCTGGCGGCCAGCGCCTCTTCGGTTGACATGTTTCTTGTATCAGGATGTACAATCATTGCCACATCTATCTCTCTAAATGCTCCTGCTTTTACCATGTCTATCTTGCCACCGAAACCTTCCTCTCCAGGGGTGCCCATAACCACAACGCTCCCTCCTAACTGGTCGATAATATGCTTGCTAGCGACACCGGCACCAACTGCTGAAACACCTATGATATTGTGTCCGCAGCCATGTCCTATTTTGGGCAAAGCATCATATTCGGCAAGCAGGGCAACTCTTGGGCTCCCTTGGCCATACGTCGCTCGAAAGGCTGTGGGCAGGCCGGCAATGCCTCGTTCGACATGAAATCCATTGTCCTCGAGATAGCCAGCCAGCCAAGCCGATGCCTTCTCTTCCTTGAAGCCCAACTCAGGGTTATCATGAATATTCAGGCTCAAGCGGGCGAGCTGCTGTCTCTGTGATTCGACGCTATCCTTTACCTTTAGCTTAAGTTCTTTTGTCTCCAAGGTTGCCTAGCACTCCCTTCCATTATCCTGAGCGAAGCCAAGAACCCAAATTCTACTCAATATGATAAAATGAGCCTTTTCTGCTTCTAACTTGAACCTCTTGCGGATACTTATTATACTTTGTACTTGGTCCAAATTTCTAGGTATGACAGATGAAAGGCGAACCCCTGGAAGCTTCGATAAACGTAACTCAGTTGTTGAAAGAGCCCGTTGGCTCTAGCCAAAACTATGATGTAAGGGGGAGAATTGGTGAGGAAGTTGAAGGCTTTGTTGAAGGAAAGGCGAAGTTGACTCGTATTAGTCAGGGGGTTCTGGTCCAGTGTAAGCTGAATGCTGAGGTAAAACTCGTGTGTAGCCGGTGTCTCGATTTATTTTTATGCCCGACAAGTTTCACTGCAGAAGAAGAATTTCTTCCGATATCTGATGTGTCTGATGATTTGACACTCTCTTCGCCGGAACAATCAGAAGGATTCACTATTGATGATAAAAATATAGTTGACCTGGGCGAGTTAATACGGCAATATGTATTGCTAAATCTACCTATGAAACCCCTATGTCACCCCGACTGCCCAGGAATGAAGGAGGAGAATTCAAATGCCGCCACTACCTAAGAAGAAAACGTCGCAAGCGCGCCAGGGAAAAAGGCGCAGCCACCTAGGACTGACTCCGCCGGCCTTGGACGTATGTTCGCATTGCCACAGTCCTAAGTTACCTCACCATGTTTGCCCTACTTGTGGCTGGTACAACGACAAGGAAGTAATCGAAATCAAGCCCGCCAAGAAATAGTTCCCATGGCTGAGTCATCCAAGGTAGCTCATGTTTTCCCAGGACAGGGCTCCCAAAGTACTGGCATGGGGTTGGACCTGTATGACAGCTATCCTTCAGCCAAAGAGGTCTTCGATGAGGCTGATGCCTCTTTAGGCTTTTCTCTATCCCGTCTATGCTTTGAAGGTCCGGACGAAGAATTGACGAAGACGCACAACGTGCAGCCAGCAATACTTGTCATCAGCGTTGCCTGCCTTAGAGCGCTACAAGCTGCCAGGGGCGGCAGTCTTCCCACCCCCGCCTTTGTGGCTGGACACAGTCTGGGTGAATATACTGCGCTGGTGGCTGCCGGTGCGCTGGGCTTGGCTGAGGCTGTTTTGCTGGTCAGGGAGAGAGGCAGATTAATGTATGAAGCTGGGCTAAGAAACCCCGGGAGTATGCTAGCTGTAATAGGACTTGATGAGGAAACAGTTAAGGATATATGCCTTCAAACTAGAACCGAGATCTCCAATGTGAACTGCCCCGGACAGATTGTGATTAGTGGTGCCGCCCAAGGTCTGGCTGAAGCTAACAAATTAGCCAAGACAAGAGGTGCTCGCGCCCTTATTCCCTTAAAGGTTAGCGGGGCTTTTCATTCTGCCTTGATGGAGCCAGTCATAGCTGAATTCAGTAAAATCGTCTCGAACATTCGGTTTCGACCGCCAGGTATTCCTGTAATATCCAATGTGGCCGCTCGGCCGTTGACCGACGTTGATTCGATAAAAGAAGAATTAGTGAAACAACTTCGCAATTGCATCCAATGGCAGGGGTCGGTGGAATATATGATGCACAGTGGGGTCACCACCTTTTATGAGATAGGTCCCGGAAGAGTGCTCACTGGCTTAGTCAGGCGAATCAACTCTGAACTCCAAGTCTTCAACATATCAGGAATTGAAGATATAGCACAGCTAACACATAAATAGGTTCCAACTAACTGGCCCCCTATGAGAAATTCGTCTCTCTCTTCTTCCCGGAAAACTCGAAGATTTTTGGGAGTGAGCAAATAATGGCTGGCACCCGACGAAAGGCAAGAATCGCTGCTCTCCAGGCGCTTTACGAGCTTGATTGCACGAAGCATAAGGTGGAGGAGACTTCGGCTCGCTTAAGAGCCGGTGAAACACTGACCCAAGAAGCACTTAGCTTCAGTGAGGAGCTTGTTAAGGGGGTTCTGCAGCACAAATCTGAGCTGGATGTTCTCATCAAAAAATTTGCCCCGGCCTTTCCAGTGGAGCAGATGTCTATTGTTGACAGGAATATTCTGCGCCTGGCCATTTTCGAGATTCTATTTAGCAAGGAAACGCCGCTCAAAGTAGCTATCAATGAGGCCATAGAGTTAGCCAAAGATTTCGGGAGCGACTCTTCCCCCCGGTTGATTAACGGAATATTGGGCTCAATAACAACCGGACGTAGGACAATAAAGCCTCCCTAAGGGAGACGTGAAGCCTTGGCTGCTCTCGGGTAACCTCTTAGCGGGGGGATACCCCACAAAAGATGAATTTTCTGTGGAGGCTGAGATATGTGGGTAACACTCAGGGTATGTTTGGTGGTAGCAACGTATCATGAGAGTTGGTAGGATTAAGAGAGTCAGCCAGCACAAAATCTTGTTTTTTTTGGCAGCGTTTGTTATACTTCGCACTCATGCTTGCGTCTCCATTACGGAGGGAACAGGTGGTCACAATGCTTCTGGGGACCACTTCTTTATAGCCAATTCTCAACAGTGGAGGTAAATGTCAAAAATGGAAGTACTAAGTCCTTACAAAGAAGCTGCAGATGTAATACTCCAGGCCGGCGGTGAACCTCTCAAATTGTGTTACCAATGTGGTCTTTGTACAGGTATCTGTCCCTGGAATTTGGTCCGAAGTTTTCTCGTTCGCCGCATGATGCATGAAGCTCAGCTTGGAGCAACCAATTTTGGCAGCGAGGATGTCTGGACATGTGTCACTTGCCGAGCCTGTGTTCAACGCTGCCCCCGAGGTGTAGAAATAATAGATGTCATGAGGGCAATGCGCCGAGCCGTGGCTAGCTTAGGCCTGGGTATCGTCCCCGATGCTTTGAGGATTTCAGCTAAGAACATCGCTGGCGTAGGTAATCCACTCGGTGAGGCACCAGAAAAACGAAATGACTGGGCTAAAGAGCTTAAGGTTAAAAATTTTGCTGCGGGCACCGAAATACTTTATTTCCCGTGCTGTGTCCCTTCATACGATCCTGACGTAAAGATAGTAGCTCGATCCGCTGCCAAAATCTTCAATAAGCTTGGAATTGACTACGGCCTTATAGGCACTGAATCAAGATGCTGTGGTGAGTCAATTAGAAAAGCCGGGCATGAAGATACGTTTCAAAGTCTGGCTCAAAGTAATATCACTCTCTTTAGCAATAGTGGGGTCAAAACTGTGGTAGTTTCCTCACCGCACTGCTATCACACCTTCAAGAATGAGTATCCTGAGCTTGGAGGCAAGTTTGAGGTGATTCATATCACTCAATATCTGGCCTCACTTATTGAGCACGGAAAACTGAAGCTCTCTAAAGAGATCAACAAAAAGGTAATTTACTCCGACCCTTGTTATCTAGGGAGACATAATGACGTATATGACGAGCCCAGAAAGGTACTGCAAAGTATTTCAGGCGTGGAGTTAATGGAATTCCCTGATGCTCGTGAGGATGGTCTTTGTTGTGGTGGTGGCGGTGGTAGAATCTGGATGGATACGCCGAAAGGGGAAAGGTTCTCTGATATAAGGGTTGAGCAAGCTGCTAAAAAAGGCGCTGATATCATAGCCATAGCTTGTCCCTACTGTTTCCTCAACTATAGAGACAGCGTGCTTTCTATGGGCAAGGCAGATACTCTGCAGGTTAAAGATATTGTTGAGCTTGTTGCCGAAGCAATATAGTTATGGAGGAGTGAAATGGAGGAACAGGAACCCAGAATCGGTGTTTATGTCTGCCACTGTGGAACAAACATCGCTGGCACAGTGAATGTGGAGGAGGTAGCCAAATATGCTGGAACCTTGCCTCATGTGGTGGTTTCGCGTCACTACCCATATACATGTTCCGATCCAGGGCAAGAAATCATCAAAAAGGATATCAAGGAACTGGGAGTGAATCGGGTTGTGGTGGCCTCCTGTTCCCCGCGCCTGCACGAAAGGACTTTCCAAGTAGCACTCCGCGAGGCCGGCCTAAATCCTTATCTATTCCAAATGGCTAACATTCGGGAGCACTGTTCCTGGCTCCATGAGCCGGGCCCCGAGGTCACCGAGAAGGCCAAGAGGATGGTTAGAGCAGCAGTAAACAGGGTATCCCGACACGTAGCCTTAGAGATCCGCGCGTTGCCAATCTTCCCAGCTACTCTTGTTGTCGGTGGTGGCATTGCTGGCATGCAGGCTGCTCTGGAGATTGCCAACTCAAATCATATGGTTTATCTCGTAGAGCGGGATTCCAGTATCGGGGGCCATATGGCGCAGTTTGACAAGACTTTTCCAACATTGGACTGCGCCGCCTGTATTCTCACACCCAAGATGACCGAGGTTACTCGTCACCCGTTCATCAGAACTCTAACTTATAGTGAGGTTGTTGAAATTTCTGGCTATGTGGGCAACTTCAGGGTTAAAGTTAGAAGAAAGCCGCGCTATGTTGACGAAGGGAAATGCATTGGCTGTCTTGTTTGTCAGGAGAAATGTCCCTGGACAGCATTAAGTGAATTTGATGCTGGCACGAGGAAGCGAAAGGCAATTTACACCCCGTTTGCCCAGGCAGTGCCTAACATACCTGTTATTGATACCGAACACTGCGCTTATTTCCTGAAGGGAAAATGCCGTGCCTGTGAGAAATTCTGCGATGCCAAAGCGATTAATTTTGAACAGAGCGAGCTTGTTTTTGAGCTGGATGTGGGCAATATCATTATAGCCACAGGATTTGACACTTTTGATGCTTCCTCCATTCCTCAATATGGCTACGGGCGTTATCCCAATGTGTTCACCAGTCTTGAGTTTGAGAGGCTGTGTAGTCCCACTGGACCCACTGAAGGACATATAATTCTTGCTGATGGGCGGCAGCCTGAGAGCGTGGCAATTGTCCACTGCGTCGGCAGCCGGGATAAGAACTATCACGAGTATTGCTCCCGTGTCTGCTGTATGCATGCTCTCAAATATTCCCACTTGATTAAGGAAAAAACCCAAGCCGAGATTTATCAGATGTATATTGACATGCGCTGTTTCGGCAAGGGTTACGAAGAGTTCTATAACCGTATTTCGAATGAGGGTGTTAATTTTATTCGAGGAAAGGTGGCTAAAGTTACTGATGAAGCCACAACTGAAGAAGAGAAAGGGAAATTGATTGTTTTTGTTGAGGATACCTTGCTCGGAATTATGCTTCGCGTTCCTGTGGACATGGTTATTCTCTGCATTGCCCTGGAGCCGCGTAAAGATGCCAACAAAGTAGCCCAGCTTTTCCATCTCGGTCGGAGCGCCGACGGCTTCTTCTTGGAGAGGCATCCCAAACTTGATCCTGTAGCAACAATGTCGGAAGGCATTCTCATTGCTGGCTGTTGTCAAGGTCCTAAGGATATCCCGGACAGCGTAGCTCAGGCTTCAGCAGCAGCAGCCCGGGCTTTGGCAATGATCGCTCGAGGCAAGATAGAGGTTCCGGCAATAACAGCCTCTATTG
>Ga0299912_10004102_pt1 | contig 11884 bp, 15 predicted proteins | sample RVTome_2_FD_207667 | JGI IMG/M metagenome (GOLD analysis project Ga0299912, IMG submission 207667) | Soil microbial communities from uranium-contaminated site in the Upper Colorado River Basin, Wyoming, United States - RVT95D214 (version 2) ... | reverse complement strand
GTCTTAAAGGTGACAAGTTCATATATGCACTATTTTTAGTGTCACTAGCTGCGCTTAATACAAACCTTAATAAAGATGTAGATGAATCAAAAAGCTCAACTGTGATTTTATATATCCTTGTGAAAGTTCTTTTTGGTTTCGCCCTTATCGGTGCTTCAATATATTTATTTTAATAGCGGAACAATTAGGGTCACGGGACAGATCTACTAACTTGGTCGTACTCGGAAGAAGTCCTAGATTCCCTATATAGAAAATTACATCAGGCTTCATTTTTAACGCTCAGGAGTCTCTATGAAAGCGGGGTCGATTCATAGTGAAGCGTACTCCGCCGAATGAAAAGCATTTCCTATAGGCTAAGCTAAGGCGTTGAATGTCTGCTTTTCTAGGCTGACGTGACAGGCCGCTACTGGCCGATAGCAGACAAGTCTGTCATCGACGCAATGTGATGCGTCGTGCGCGTCAGGTGATGAACTTGCAGAGAGTTCTTCGTGCGCGCAGCGTGCACTACAAGTTGGCTTATTAGAAAGCAGAGCATAAAAAAGGCGGGCGCTTGGCCCGCCTGATTTTTTTCCGTCTCGTGCGAATTACAAATGTGCCTCCGCGTACTCCGCCAGGGGCGAGCGCGGCACGCCTTGGAGCTGGATGTTGCCGCCGTGCTCGAAGCCTTTGAAGCGTTCCGTGAGGTAGGTGAGGCCGGAGCTGGTGGCGTTGAGGTAGGGCGTGTCGATCTGCGCGAGGTTGCCGAGGCAGATCACCTTCGAGCCTTTGCCCGCGCGGGTGACGATGGTTTTGATCTGATGCGGCGTGAGGTTCTGCGACTCGTCGATGATGATGAGGCTGTGCTGGAAGCTGCGGCCGCGGATGTAGTTCAGCGACTTGAAGTGCAGCGGCACTTTGTTCAGCACGTAATCCACGCTGCCCGAGCAATCTTCGTCTTCGCAATGCAGCGCTTCGAGGTTGTCGGTGATGGCGCCGAGCCACGGTTCCATCTTCTCTTTCTCGGTGCCGGGCAGAAAGCCGATGTCTTCGTCGAGCCCCTGCGTGCTGCGCGTGGTGATAATGCGCCGGTAGAGTTTCGCGTTCACCGTCATCTCGATGCTGGCCGCGAGCGCGAGGATGGTCTTGCCCGAGCCCGCGGAACCGGAGAGGTTGACGATGTGGATGTCCGGGTCCAGCAACAGGTCAAGCGCCATGGCTTGGTAGATGTCGCGGGGCGTGAGTCCCCAGGCTTCCTGCGCCATGAGTTGCTGATGGTCGCGGTGCAACAGCGTGAGCTTGTCTTCACCGATCTTCACCACGCGCGCCACCAGCCCCTGCGCGTCGATGATGAACTGGTTGGGATGCGTATCGGCCAGCTCGGGGATTTTGGGGATGATGTGAAAGGTGCGGTGTCCGTGACGTTCGCTTTGCACCTTGTCCACCAGTTCCCAAAAGCTGCCCTCGAAGTGTTTGTATCCCTTGTTGAGCTGCTCGATATCGGACACCACCTGGTCGCTGTGATAGTCCTCCGTCTCGATGCCGCACCCCTTCGCTTTGAGGCGCATGTTGATGTCTTTGGTGACCAACACGATGCGCTGCCCAGGAAACGCCTGTTTGAGCTGGGTGATGTCGTTGATGATCTTGTTGTCGTTGAGATTGGCGGGGAGGGTGACGAGATTGTCGGGGGCTTGCGTCATGAGGATGGAGAGACGGCCGTGGGGCTTGCCTTTCGCGTCTCGCCGGATGGGTACGCCCCTTTCGATCTCATCCGGCGAGGCCCGCCCGAGTATTCGGTCGATCTCGCGGATGGCCTGCCGGGAGTCGGCGGCGAGGGCCTGTTTGCCGGTCTTGAGCTTGTCGAGTTCTTCGAGCACCGTCATCGGGATGACGACGTGGTGTTCTTCGAAGTTGAGGAGGGCGACGGGGTCGTGGATGAGGACGTTGGTGTCGAGGACGTAGCGGATGGGTTGTGACGCGGTTTGTGTAGCGGATGGTGAAACGGATTGAGCGGAGGGATTCTTCAGGGCCTTTACAGCAGGTGCCATGGTTGCATCTCCGTTAAGTTGGATTACTTACAGTGTAGCTAAGAAATACCACGATGCACGGATAGCATGGGCGGATGACGGTTTTGTGAACTTGCTGGCCTCTATCCCAAAATGATTTTCAGCTTTTCCTTCAGGGCCATCCGATCAATCTCGGCCAACTTCCCCATGCTCCTAATAATCAAGGTCTTCTCGATAGTGGAGATGATCGGCTTGATGGCCGAGGGTTTGAGCAGACCGGCTGCCTGCCATACCTGTATAAGAATTTCGCCAATGACTGGGGGCGATTTGATCTGTGAGGTCACGGCCATGATGATCACATCCGGCCGTTCGAGGTTGTAGGCATTCGAGCTGATCACCACCGCAGGCCGTTTCTTGGCGGTGGTCTGGTCGGTAAACGGAAACGGGACTAAGACGATGTCGCCGAAGTCATAGGGTGTCATAGATGGCGTCGTCCGGGTTCTCCCACACCTTGGCGAATGCCGCTTCTGATGTCATCGCCGCTGCGTGCGCGAACTGCCGGTCGGCATCGCGGCTTTTCAAAAAATCGATGAAGTCTTCGACCTCGGCGATACGTTCCGGGGGCAGGGATTCGAGTTTGTCGATCAGCTCATGGATGTGGTTACGGTTGGTGGCCATGATCAAACCCTCTTTATTTGCCGGATATATCGTAGCTGGTAGGTACGATTAGCGCAGCGTAATCGTGCGTATGTACTCCCTCTACGTGCTACGGTCCTCTACTTGCGCAAAGCCGATACACCGTTTTCTTACTTCACTGTCTCTAAAATCGCGATTTCTTTTTTGAGCAGATCATTGGCGAGTTCGGAGAGTGCGACTCCCTTTTTAGCGGCGATGGTTGCCAGATATGTCTGCACGTCGGTATCGAGATATACCGGCAGCTTGAATACCGCGTTGGGATGGTAGAACTTGCCGCGCACTCCTTTGGAGAAATCAATCTCTTCCGGCATGTCGTCGTGGGGAGTCGGGTTGGTCGTTGTCATGTTGTCACCTATCGAGGTTCGTCTTCGTAAAAGCTCCGCTCGCGCTGTGTGGCTTTGCGTGCCGAGATGATGCGAATGCGCACATGGTTGTCTTCGGTCACCGTGTGGGTATGCGCTACTGCCAGCGACGTTCCGGATTGATCATATCCCAGTGTGAACCAGCGATCCTCGGATTGGCTGTGGGCCGCGTCAAACACCGTAAGGGCCAAAGCATCCGCGAACACCGTAGCCGCCTGATCGAACGTGACGGCATGCTTGGCGGCGTTGGCAACGGCTTTGATAGCATCCCACTCAAAATCATAAACGGTCCCTGTGTTCATTTTAGCTGCGCTTTTATGATTCTTATGTCTTGGCTTTTTTCTTCACGGTCTTCTTTTTGGCGGCGGCCTTTTTCTTGGCGGGCGCAGCCTTCTCGGGCTTTTCCACTTTCCAGACGCCGTCGTTGAAAAAGGCGGCCCAGCCGGTGGCTTTGCCATCTTTGTCTTCGGTCATGACGTATTGTTCTTTGGTTTTGCGGCTGAAGCGGAGGATGGCGGGGTTGCCGGCATCATCCGTCTGCGGCGCATCGCACAGGTAGTGGTGTTTGGGGTCGAGTTCGCCGCGGTGCGGAATAATTTCTTTCACCAGCGGCGCGCGGGTTTCGCGCGAGCGGGGGAAGGCGCTGGAGGCGAGGAACAGGCCGGCTGCGCCGTCGCGTAGCACGAAGTAGCCATCCGATTTCTCGCACGGCAGTTCGGGCATGTGCACGGGCTCGGCTTTGGGCGGCGCGGCTTCGCCGCTGCGCAGCAGTTTGCGGGTGTTCTTGCACTCGGGGTTGGTGCAGCCGAAATATTTGCCGAAGCGGCCGGTCTTGAGCTGCATGTCGGAGCCGCACTTGTCGCATTCGATGACCGGGCCTTCGTAGCCCTTGATGCGGAAGTTGCCCGTTTCGATTTCGTAGCCGTCGCAGTCGGGGCTGTTGCCGCAGACGTGCAGCTTGCGGTGTTCGTCGATGAGGTAGCTGTCCATCGCGGTGTCGCATTTGGGGCAGCGGTGCATGTGGCGCAGGGCCTTGGCCTCGCCTTCCTCGTCGGCGTCGGCGTCCACGGCCTCTTCGCCGGGGATGAGATTGATGGTGGTTTTGCAGCGCTCCTTGGGCGGCAGGTTGTAGCCGGAGCAGCCGAGGAACACGCCGGTGCCGCCCGCGCGAATTTGCATTTTGCGGCCGCAGGTGGGGCAGTCGATGTCGGTGGGGATGGGCTTGTTGCCGCGCATCCCTTCTTCGTCGTTGTCCGCACGATCGAGCTTGGTCTTAAACTCCTGGTAGAAGGCGTCGAGCACGTCGCGCCAGTTGCGGTTGCCGCCGGCGATGGCGTCGAGCTTTTCCTCCATGGCGGCGGTGAAGCCGTAGTCCATGAGGTCGGTGAAATTTTCCATCAGCCGGTCGGTGACGATCTCGCCGATTTTCTCGGCGTAAAAGCGCCGGTTCTCCACCGTGACGTAACCGCGTTCCTGGATGGTGGAGATGATGGCGGCGTAAGTGGAGGGGCGGCCGATGCCGAGTTTTTCCAATTCGCGCACCAGCGAGGCTTCGCTGAAACGCGCGGGCGGTTTGGTGAAGTGTTGCGAGGGATCGAGTTTCACCAGCTTGAGGATTTCGCCCTCTTTCACTGCGGGCAGCAGGGTGTCGTCTTCGCCCTTTTGTTGCGGCGGCAGCACCTTGGTCCAGCCGTCGAAGCGCACCGTGCGGCCCTTGGCGCGCAGCTCGAAACCGGCGGCGTCCACTGTGAGCGTGGTGACGTCGAACATGGCCGGCGGCATCTGGCAGGCCACGAACTGACGCCAGATGAGTTCGTACAAACGCTGCGCGTCGCGCTCCATGTCGCCGAGTTCCGACACCATGGTGTGCACGTTGGAGGGACGGATGGCCTCGTGTGCCTCTTGCGCGCCCTCGCGGCTGGTGTAGATGTTGGGCTGCGCGGGCAGATAGTCCTTGCCGTATTTCGAGCCGATGTAATCGCGCACCGCGGCAATCGCCTCGGCGCTCAGATTGGTGGAGTCGGTACGCATGTAAGTGATGTAGCCCGCTTCATATAAGCGCTGCGCCATCATCATGGTCTTCTTCACGCCGAAGCCCAGGCGCGTGCTTGCGGCCTGTTGCAGCGTGGAGGTGATGAACGGCGCTTTGGGGCTGCTCGATGAGGGCTTGGTCTCGCGCTTGACGACCTTGTAATCCGCGCGCTTGAGAATCGCGAGCGCGGCGTCGGTGAGACCTTTATTCGGCGGCCGGAACGGCTTGTCGTTCTGCTTCGCCACTTCCATGCGCAGGTCGTCGCCCTTGGCGGTGTTGAGATCGGCATGGACCTCCCAATATTCCTCGGGATCGAAGGCGTGGATCTCGCGCTCGCGTTCCACCACCAGGCGCACGGCCACCGATTGCACGCGCCCCGCGGACAGCCCGCGCGCCAGCTTCTTCCACAGCAGCGGCGAGAGCATGTAGCCCACCACGCGATCGAGGAAGCGCCGCGCCTGCTGGGCGTCGACCTGATCCTGGTTCAGCGTAGAGGGATGGGCGAAGGCCTCCTGGATGGCGTTCTTGGTGATCTCGTTGAACACTACGCGTTTGTATTTGGCGTCATCGCCGCCGATGGCCTGCTTCAGGTGCCAGGCGATGGCCTCCCCCTCGCGGTCCAAGTCGGTGGCGAGGTAGATGGCGTCGGCGGTCTTGGCCAGATTTTTCAGCTCGGCCACCACCTTTTCCTTGCCGGGCATGATTTCGTAGCGCGGGTTCCAGCCGTGTTCCGGGTCAATGCCCATGCGCTCGACCAGCGCTGAGCCGGCGCGAACCTGCTTGCGTTGCTCGCGGTCTTCCGGCGACAACTTGCGGGCCTCGGCGGCGAGTTTGGCGCGGGCCTTGGTATCGACGGCCTTGCCGGCGGCGGCTCCGCTGGTGGGAAGATCGCGGATATGGCCGATGGAGGACTTCACGATAAAGTCCTTCCCCAGGTATTTATTGATCGTCTTGGCCTTGGCCGGCGACTCGACGATTACCAGCGATTTTCCCATAATTTTCTTCTTGATCAGTGAGTTATATAAAGAATGCGGCGCCGGGGGCGAGAGTGCTTTATACAAATACGGGCAGGCTCCCCTGTCTGTCAAGCCTTAATATCGGCCATGGCAGGTAAATCATCGACATTGGGCGCAGCTTCTGGAGTCCGGATTTTCGTGTCAGGATTGCGGCGCAGAGAGTCGAAAAGAGCACCGAAATGAGAACCGAAATGAACAGTGATCAACAACAATCCGCGGAACACAAACAGCGCATTGCGGCGGTCTTCGACAAGGCCTCCGCCGGTTACGACAGCCCTGCGCTGCGCTTCTTCCCCTTCGCCGCCGACCGCGTGGTGGCGCGCCTTGCGCCCAAGCCGGGCTGGAAGGTGCTGGACGCCGCCACCGGCACCGGGCATCTCGCGGTGGCGCTTGGCCAGGCGGTGGGCTCGGCCGGGCGGGTGATGGCCATCGACCTCTCCGAAGGCATGTTGGCGCGCGCCGCGCATAACATTAACAAGATGGCCCTGACCAACGTCGATCTGTTCACCATGGACGCCGAGGCGCCGGAATTCCGCAGCGCCTATTTCGACGCCGTGACCTGCGGCTTCGGGCTGTTCTTCCTGCCCGACATGGCGCGCGCGCTGTCGCAGTGGCGGCGCGTGGTGCGCCCCGGCGGTACGGTGATTTTCACCAGCTTCACCGAACAGGCCTTTCAGCCTTTGCTCCAGCAACTCGTCGCCGATCTCACGGAGTTCGGCGTGGATATGGAATCCCGCCCGCAGGCCTCGCAACGTCTGAAGAACCCGGACATCTGCCGCGAATTGATGGCCGAGGCCGGCCTGGTGGACATCGAACAGAGCATCGAGCAGGTGGGCTATCACCTGCGCACCACGGACGACTGGTGGGAACTGGTGTGGAACGCCGCGATGCGCGGCCTGGTGGAGCAGATCGCGCCGGAACGCCGCGAGGAATTTCAGCGGGTCCATCTGGAGAGGCTGTCTTCACTGCAAACGGAGGACGGCGTGTGGATGGATGTGGAGGTGATCGTGACGCGGGGCCGGAGGCCAGATGAAGTTTGAAGTTGCCGTCATACCGGCGAAAGCCGGTATCCATAGGTAGGACTTTCTTTGGACTCCGGTTTCCGCCGGAGTGACGAGTTCCGAATCACGAGGTTACTAAACGTAAACATCGATGCCCGGCCCCTTGCGCTCCTGGTTTTCTTCTTCAGCCGCATCGTCATCCGTCAGCTCATTGCCACGCCGGTCGTCGCCGCTGCGGGTGTCCAGCAGCACCGACTGTTTCCTCCGACGACGTTCACCCTGACGGCGCTGTTGCCGGTGGCGAGGGGTCGATTGCACCGCCTGGGCGGTTTCTTCGTGCGGCTGCACCGGGTTAGCCTTGGGCGATGGCTCCACGGGATGCACGGTGCGATCGGCGACGGCCTTGGTGTTGATGAGCCGGGCCACGTCGTCGCTCGGCATTTTGACTTCGGACATGCATAGCCCCCTGTTCGCGGCGGGTTTCGCCAGAGTATAGCCCAAACCCGTTTCTATTCAGGCAACTAGCCCGCACTTCTCACACCCTCGCCGCGATCGAAGGTGAGAAGTGCGGGCTTGCTTTGGTATAGTCGTGCGCCTTCACGTCCAGAGGAACCTGTCATGTCATTTATCGCGCGCATCCTGTTTTCCATTTGCCTGCTCTTCGCGGCGGGCGCTGCCCTCGCCCAAGAACCCGGCGGCTCCATTCGCGGCCAGATCGATTATTGCGGCGCCGGCGGCATCGACGGAATGCAGGTCTACGTGCCCGGCCGCCAGTTCGTGGTAGTGACCGACAAGGACGGCCGCTTCCTGTTGGAGAATCTACCGGCCGGCGACTACCCCCTCGTTTACCGCGTCGGCGACAAAGTCCTCAATCGCGCGGCAGCGGTGAACGTTACCGCCGCGCAAACCACCGACCTCGGCAAAGTGAGCTTCTGCGACCGCGCCCAGCTCGCCCCGGTGGTGACTGCGACAGTCAAAGAATGCGGAGCCCAACAAGGCGACATCCCCGCCATCCTCGTCGAGCACGGCGCGGGCGCCTGCAAGGGCGGCAAAGTCGTCGTCGAAAAATGCGACAAATGGTTCGCCGACTGCGACAAGCAACCCGCCAACGGCTGCGAGACCGACATCAAACACGACGACCAAAACTGCGGCCGCTGCGGCAACGTCTGCAACCCGGGTCAGATCTGCGCGCTGGGGTTTTGTTGAAGACGGCAGGGAAAAGGGAAATGATGAAAGAGGAAAGTCGCGGTGCTTCGCAACGTGGTCCGCGGGGTTCCCCGGTTGAAGTCACCCACATTTCGAATCACGGCGTATGGCTATTGGCTCGCGGCCACGAGTTGTTCATGCCCTACGACGATTTTCCCTGGTTCAGGGATGCGCCGGTGGGAAAAATCCTCAACGTTGAAGAGCCGACACTAGGGCACTACTACTGGCCGGATTTGGACGTTGATTTGACCGAAGAAATCATTTTGCACCCGGAGCGTTTTCCGCTAAAGGCGCGTTGAGGGAGTAGCTCGTAGGCTCAGGCGGTGATCACAGCACTTCGGCGCAAAAAATAGCGGGTGTGACAATCCGGGTGCGTTCAATATGACCGCGTTGCAACAAACCGGAACGGTGATCGCCGGTGACCAGGTAGTCCGCACCGGCGGCCAGGGCCATGGACAGCAGAAATGCATCGTCAGGATCATCGGCTTCGATGTCGATGGTCAGATGCCCCACTATCACGGAGCGTTGCAGGTTGTTGATCATCGTGCCCACTTTCGTGGGCTGAAGAACATTTTGGAACTTGGGATAACGGCTGGCGCGGCGAATCTCATCGAGCTGCATTTGCGACGTCACCACCTCGAAGCGCGCCGCGCGCCACGCGCGATAAATCATGTCGGGAGCTCCTCGCGGCGAGATCAATGCGCTGAAAAGGATATTGGTATCCAGCACGACCCTCATCAGCGGTTACGCGCCCATTGGATGGCTTCCTCGACCATCGAAGTCAAATCCGCCTCATCTACGTTAGCGTTGGCCGCCTTGGCCTGCTCGGCCGTCAATTCCAGAATGTGGGACCGCACCGCCTCTTCGATAAAACGAGAAAGGTCTCCCTTTTTCCCGCCGCCCCGACCGGCCAGAAACAAGCGAAGGGACTGGTCGGTGTCGGAAGAGACGGCGATATTCCAGCGAACAGTATTCATGGCATTCTCCGTGTATAGGTGTTTATGTGTTTGTACACCATCATTTGCGGGGGCGCAACAGCTCTCCTGTGGGCTCAGCCGCCAGCAGCCCGATGCACTGACCGTCTCCGACGGCCTGTAGTCTGCGAACCCCCAAACTTCCGTGAAGCCGTCCCTTCTGTAGCCGACCCGATCGGCGCGTCAATCAAAAAAATACTTGCGCCCAACAAGAGCGTGTAGTACATACTACACGCTATGCAATTTGGTGAACACATCCGGCAGGCTCGTGAAGCGCGTCAAGAGAGCGACAAGGCGTTTTCGCTTCGCCAGGTGGCCGCTCGAATTGGTATCGAGCCGGCCTATCTATCCAAGATCGAGAGAGGTGTTTTCTCACCCCCGTCGGAAGAGGTAATCGTGAAGCTTGCCGGGGTCTTGGGCGAGGACCGGGATGTTCTGCTTGCCCTAGCGGGAAAACTCTCCAGCGACTTGCAGCTGATCATCATGCAGCGCCCCAGGCTCTTTGCGGAACTTCTGCGGCAACTGAGAGAGGCCCCCGATCACGCGATTCTCCGTGTGGTCAGGGAAGTCAAAGACGGGCAATGGTAGCAACGATTAAGGAGTCATGATCATGATCGAGTTGAAGAACAACGAGCTGGTTTTCCGTTTTCCTGAGCTGCACGAAGACGCCGTGTGTCGTGTGAATTTTCAGCGAACGCTGCGCATTCCAGACGACAACCGCGACTATCCGTTGCCGCCTGGGCTGGGCCGATTTCCGATGGAGCATGTCGAAGACCATTCAGCGCGGCTCCCATCCGCGTGGACCGAGCACGGGGGTGTGCTGTTACCCATGTACCAGGCTGAGGCCCTCTGGATCAATTTCTCAGTAGAGTGTGGTTTTCGTAGCTATGCCAGATACCCATTCGCAGTAAAGGTAGCGGCGGGAAAGATCAACGCCGTCACGGGTGACGAATGGAGCAACAGCCTCGGCAGACACCCGCAGGATTACCTCGTAGTGCCTGATCAGCCATGGCTTGACGGCTTTTGTGTGCAGGAGGGTCTGATCAGGCAGTTTGTGGCGATGCCACTTGGGCAGGGCTATACGGCCGAGGAGCAGCTTACGGGGGCGGCGGAACATGGCGGGCTTCAAATTATTGCCTATCCGATGAAACGTGATCGCTATGAAAAGATGCTGAAGAAACGCGACTATGTCGATTACGATTCGCTACTCGTGTGCGAGGAGCGCATACCATCAATGGGGCTCGCGCCTGGAGGGCTCATGCGCCAACAAATTTTTGAAGATAACTATGGCTACGACGCATGGGATTTAAGCTTGTCCAGTCGATGCTTCGTCCACATCCTCAACAGCGATCAATGGGGGCGCGCCACGGGAAAGTCCGTGCCGGGAGCAGCTCCCACCGCTAACGACTATGTGGAGGCTGGTCTGCCGTGGTTTGAGTACTACGATGACAAACTCGGCGCACTGACTGGCGCAAAAAAACTTGCCGGACTGGACAGTGTCGCCGCGAACGGCGTGAAGCTTGGCGAGAAGCCGCTGCCGGAGAACGACCCCGTAAAGCCGACAAAGATTTTTCAACTGGGTGCGGGTTCGACCAAAGTCAGGGAAGGAAACTGGTAATGCTGGTGAGAAATTGCTCCCTCCGCCAGCGCGCAAAAACGATAAACCTGACGGACGTTTCGTATACAGCCACCCCGTTAGTAAATGAACGATGTCGCAGCCGAGAGGTTGACTCAATTCCGTGATAGCACTATAGTGCTATCACGCTATTATGCTTCTTTGGAGTTGCACAATGAATACCATCGAGATCGACTTCGACGTATATAAGGCCCTTACCCTGCGTCGTGCTGCAGAGGACGTCACGTACAACGATGTACTGCGGGAAATGCTTGGGTTAAGTCCCAATAAGAGTCGCACTTCTTCGTCGGCCTCAGAGCCGCACGGACAGGGAGACTGGATTACAAAAGGAGTCCGGTTTCAGGGCGGCACCGAGTTTCGTGCCAGTTACAAGGGAGAGAATTACTACGGAAAGGTTGAATCTGGAAAGCTTGTGGTAAATGGCCAGCGCTTCGATTCTCCGTCGGCAGCCGCAGTCGCAATTACGGGTAATCCCGTCAATGGCTGGACATTCTGGGAGTGTCGAGCCCCCGGTAAGAGTTCCTGGCAAATGATGAAGGCTCTTCGGAAGTAGAAGGTGATCTCTGCACGTTCTTCGTGTCGCCACAGAGGGGGCGGCACATAGACCGATTCTTCGATTCTGATCGTATCTGCATTCGCTTATAAAGGAGAGGTGCAATGTTTGGTGGATTCAAAAGATTTCGAGCATGTCTCAACGCGATGAATGCGAAACTTACTTGGCAGCAACTGTCAGGCGAAGAAAAGAAGAATGTCGACATGCAAGCCAGGCTCCTCTACGCAAGCGGCGGAAGACCAGCCAATAGTGGGGATGATCTTATAAGAGCAGAAAAGGCTACGGATTTGTTTAAAAGGTTCAATGAATTTGAGCTTTACTCAATGTATTCGATGGCAATGATTGAGGGGTATATCATGCCAGCTACCCCAGAACCATGGGACCCACCAACCAATCCCTTTACGCTTCGGATTAAGCAAGGTGATA
>Ga0299912_10004101_pt1 | contig 11885 bp, 6 predicted proteins | sample RVTome_2_FD_207667 | JGI IMG/M metagenome (GOLD analysis project Ga0299912, IMG submission 207667) | Soil microbial communities from uranium-contaminated site in the Upper Colorado River Basin, Wyoming, United States - RVT95D214 (version 2) ... | reverse complement strand
GTTTACCCTTTACTAATATTGGTTTATTAACGCGAGCCCTTACTCACCGGTCATATTTTAATGAACACAAAGAGGCGATTGAGGATAACGAGCGCCTTGAATTTCTTGGAGATGCTGTATTAGACTTCATGGTCGGTGCATGGCTATATCATCGTTTCCCGGAGATGGCAGAGGGACAGCTCACCAGACTCAGAGCAGTTCTAGTTGGAAATGAACAACTGGCAGAATTTGCAAATGGGATAAACTTGGGGGTTGCCATGCGCCTCGGACATGGTGAGGCCGAAAATGGAGGTCGAGAACGGTTACATTTGTTAGGTTCAACCTTTGAGGCATTGATTGGGGCGATATATTTAGATCAGGAAATTTCGCAGGTTTGGAAATTCATGGACCTAATGCTTGAATCGAAGGTTAGAATTATCATTGCCAACCAAGTAGAACACCATCCTAAAAGCATATTGCAGGAATGGTCACAGTCCAAGGGATTTGGGACACCGGTATATCGTGTGGCTGGGGATAGTGGTCCGGACCATGATAAGTATTTCGAAGTTGAGGTTTTGGTTGATGATATAGTCTATGGCATGGGTAAAGGTCACAGCAAACAGGCTGCAACAAAGGATGCAGCGAGACATGCACTTGAAAAACTTGGGATAAGGTAATTTATGCCAGCACGACTTAAATCATTTGAATTGCACGGTTACAAGACATTTGCATCGCGGAATGAATTCCAATTCGCTGATGGAATTACTGCTATTGTTGGTCCGAATGGGTCCGGAAAATCAAATATTGCAGATGCTCTTCGATGGGTGTTAGGTGAACAATCTTACGGTTTATTAAGAGGAAAGAAAACTGAAGATATGATCTTCTCTGGATCAGAAAATCGACCCAGGGCAGGCATGGCATCCGCAACAATTGTTTTTGATAATAGCGATGGTTGGTTACCGATCGATTTTGTTGAAGTCGGGATCACGCGAAGAGCATATCGAGATGGAGAAAATGAATATTTATTAAACGGTCAGCGTGTGCGTTTAAAGGATGTATCTGAGATATTAGCCAAATCAGGTTTAGCAGAACGGACATACACAATCATTGGTCAAGGTCTGGTTGATGCTGCTTTGGCATTGAAAGCTGAAGAAAGGCGTCGTTTATTTGAAGAAGCTGCTGGAATTGGTTTGCATCGCACCCGGAGAGAAGAGGCAATCAAGCGACTCGAAACCACCAGTCGAAATTTGGAAAGAGTCCATGATATTTTAGCTGAGCTTCAGCCGAGGTTACGAAGCCTCGAGAGGCAGGCGAAACGAGCTCAAGAATACAACCAAATGAAAGCGGATCTAAAGGTCGTGCTTCGCGAGTGGTATGGGTATCACTGGCATAAGGCACAAGCGGATTTAGTGGAGGCGCAAATTACTGCCAAACAGCAGGAAGATGCCTTATCCCAGGTGCAATCCAACCAAAATGATCTTGATCAAAAATTAAGTGACTACCGCGCAAGAATCAACGAACTACGCGGAAAATTAAACGATTGGCATAAGGAATTAACTTCATTACATCAACGTCGTGAGAATTTAAGTCGGGAGCAAGCAGTCAACGGTGAAAGCTCAAGATTATTGCTTCTTCAATTGGAACAAATGTACAAAGAGCGATCAAGTGTAGAAGAAGAGGTTGGGATTCAAGGAGACCAATTGGATATATCGAATCAGGAGATCTCGGAACTCGGGATAGACCTAAACGAAGCACACCAATCTGTTACCGAATCCTTGGAAAGATTAACCACACGACAACAAGAGCGAGCGATCATTGAAGAAAAAATACATTCACTTCAACAGGAAATTGCCAGAATTACGACACGATCAACCCAACAGCAAGCACTTCTACCAGAGAAAGATTCGCATATAAATCGATTGAAGGATGCGCTTCAAAAATTTGACCGGGATATTATATTGGCAGAATCAGAATTATCATCGGCTCAAGAACGGATGAATTCCATACTTATCGAGAAAGAAGAGAAAGCAAAGGATGCTGAAACGATTAAAGCAGAAATGCAATTGATCCAGGATAAATTAACTTCCTTGGAATTTGATAGGAATGGATTGAGTGAGAAGATCTCCACCCAAAAAACCAAAATTGCACAAATGCAGGCGGAGATGAATGTTCTAGAAGAAGCAGAGAAGAGTCTGACTGGATACGAAGAGGGAGCACGTATACTTATCCAGGCAATGAAAGATAAGAAGATCGATGGTGCAATTGGCTCATTAGGCAGCAATTTAGTTGTGCCTGAAGAATATGAAACCGCCGTTGCGGCTGTTATGGGTGAATATATTGATTCACTGATAGTAAAATCGATTGATCAGACCGATAAGGCCTTGGATCTCATTGGTAGTGAAACCACCAGGGGGTCGCTTTTCCCTTTGGACGTAATCGCTCCAATTAGACCATTATCATTGGATTTAAATAAAGCCCCTGTAGAACCTACAAAAATCCTTGGAGTTGCAGCTAATTTGGTAAAAGCTGATACGCAATTAAAACCGATTATTGAGTTGATCTTTGGGCATGTGATTATTGTGAGGGACCGTAAAACCGCTCGTACCATCCTTGCTTCACGAGATTGGCGGGATATACCCAATTTACGTATAGTCACGTTGACTGGCGAGATGTTCCTTGCTAGTGGTCCAATTATCACAGGCGCTACAGGTAAAAGCTTGCTTGCCAGACCCCGACGACAACGCGAAATAAAAACCATCCAGCAACGGATTATAACGTCGTTAGAAAAGCTAGAAAACCAATTCGGTCTCCTCGATAGAGATATCAGCGAGTTCCAGAAGAAGGAAATAGATAGTAACGAAAAATATAAAAACGCAATAGAGTTAGAAAAATCAATTACCGATAAATTAAGCAAGCAGGAATTACAGGTTGAAAAAATCCAGCATGACTTACAATGGCATCATGATCAGAAAATCAGATTTCAGTCTGACCTTGATAATGAAATTCTTGAGCTGGCTAAAATAAAATCTGAGCTTGCGAATTTACAAGAAGAATCACGTTTAGTAAAGTTTGAAATGGCCAGCAACAACGAAGCATTGAGTGCCATACCATTGGAGGAATTGCAAACGCAACATACATACTGGAATACGAATGCTGCGGTAATTGAGCAAGCGTTATCGGATGCAAGGAACCGTCAACAAGATAAAAATACAAGACTCCAAAAAGTTAAAAATAATCTGTCGGAAATCATAACGCGAACATCTCTCCTGGAACTTGACATTAAAATCCTGAATGAAAAAATGGAAATTAATTCCGGTGAGGAAATACAAATTGCCGGGATGATTGAGGAGTTAGGAAAGATTGTTGATCCTTACGAGGAACAATTAAGTAGTTTAGAGAAGGATCATACCGGTCTATTATCCACTGATACAGAAGCACGACAATTATTACGGGCAGCTGAACAACGATACACTCAAGCGAAAATTAATCTAGCGCACCACCAAGAATCATTTGAGTCTCTGCGTAGGCATATCGAGGATGACTTTGGTCTGGTCTCGTTTGATTATACCGATTCAATATCCGGACCGAAACCACTTCCTTTGGATGGAATGGTGGAAGAATTACCAAGGATTGAGGAATTATCACCGGAAATAGAGGATGCCATTCGACAACAGAAATCTCAAATACGTAGAATGGGTGCAATTAATCCCGAAGCGCAAACTGAATATCAAGAGGTAAAAGAACGCTTTGAATTCCTATCCACCCAGGTTGCGGATTTATTAAAAGCAGAAGGTGATATTAAGGAGGTTATTGCAGAGCTGGATATCCTGATGGAAAGAGAGTTTCGTCGAACATTCGATGCGGTTGCTCAAGAATTCAAGCAGATATTTACCCGACTATTTGGAGGTGGTTCTGCTCGATTGGCATTAACTGATCCTGAGAATATGACTGAAACTGGCATTGATATTGAAGCTCGGTTACCAGGGCGCAGAGAGCAGGGTTTATCCTTACTTTCTGGTGGCGAGAGAAGTTTGACTGCAACTGCATTAGTTTTTTCATTGCTTAGAGTATCTCCAACACCATTTTGCATCCTCGATGAAGTCGATGCGATGTTGGATGAGGCAAATGTGGGCAGATTCCGTGATTTATTGACTGAGTTAAGTGAGAAAACACAATTTATTGTCATTACTCATAACAGGAATACCGTTCAAGCAGCAAGCATTATTTATGGTGTAACGATGGGGCGGGATTCAGCTAGCCAGGTGATAAGCCTGAAAATGGATGAATTAGGGGAAGAATTCGGTGTATAACCTACGGCCTGTTTTGTAATTAATAATTGCACTTGACAAATACGAGCATAATAGTATAATATAACCTCCCCACCCCCGTGGGGAGGGAGGTTAGAATTATGAATGAAGACGTATTGAAACGATTAAAAACTATCGAAGGCCATGTTAAAGGAATAGAAACAATGGTCGGAAACGAAGCATATTGTATTGACGTAATACGCCAGATTCATGCAGTTCAATCAGCTTTGGAAAAAGTTAGTGGGATTATTCTAGATGGGCATTTACATTCATGCTTGATCACAGCTGTAAGGGGAGAAAATCCAGATGAACGTGAACGTGTATTAAATGAAATTGCTGATATTTATAAAATGAATAAATTTTCATAAAGGATCCAGTCCAACTAGGAGATAAATAATGGTAACTATAGTTACTTATTCAATCCCAAATATTAGCTGTGGGCATTGTGTTCACACCATTCAATCCGAGGTGATAGATTTACCGGGTGTAAAATCTGTAAAAGCAGACCAAGCATTAAAGGTTGCAATAATTGAATTTGAGCCTCCAGCCAGTGAAGAGAAGATAAAAGAATTGCTGGAATCGATCGATTATCCTGTCGCAGGTTAATAAAAATCTATTTCGAGAATGATGCAAAATGCCCATGGGTATTTTAGGTGGTGCATTTTGCGTTATTCATATATCCATGGAGTATGTATGTCTCAAACAAAACAAGTGATAATACCAATCACAGGGATGACATGCGCGAATTGTGTAGCGACTATAGAGCGTAACTTAAAAAAAGATAAGGGCGTGATCATTGCCAATGTTAATCTTTCCTCGGAGCGTGCCACGGTTGAGTATAATCCTGAACTATCGCAGTTGGATGGATTAATTGGACGGGTAACAAAAGCCGGTTACGGAGTCGCAACAGGGGAAGCTGTTCTATTAATAAAACGTATGAGTGATGATAATGATGCTAGGCGATTGGTACGTGCATTACGAAAAATTGAGGGTGTGCTTGATGTAAAGGTAAACCTTACCGCTGAACAAGTCAGGATTCAATATATTCCCACAATTGTTAGTCAGATTGAACTTAGGAAAGCGATAAAATCAATTGGGTTTGAAGTAGTTGATACAGGGTTGGATGCAGAAGATACAGAACAAAAAGCACGGCAAGATGATATTGACCAACAGCGTCGCTTACTAATAACAGGCCTAATTTTTACGATCCCATTATTTATCCTTTCCATGGTAAGAGATTTATTAATGCCACCATGGGGAGAAGATCCTTGGGTTTCATGGCTGATGTGGATTTTAGCTACTCCAGTACAGTTCTATGTTGGTTGGCAATATTATGTTGGTGCCTACAAATCCCTGCGGAATAGATCTGCAAATATGGATGTATTGATCGTTATGGGTTCATCTGCCGCATATTTTTACTCTGTTTTTGTCATATTTGGTCTAATCCCTGGTCATGTTTATTTCGAGACATCCGCTGTAATTATTACGTTGATTAAGCTTGGAAAATACTTGGAAGCGCGAGCAAAAGGGCAGACAAGCGAAGCCATAAAGAAATTAATGGGATTACAAGCTAAGACAGCACATGTGATTCGTGATGGTAATGAGTTGGAAGTGCCTGTTGATGATGTAAAAATCGGCGATTCAGTGTTTGTTCGACCGGGGGAGAAAATCCCAGTGGATGGAGTGGTTATTGAAGGACATTCTTCGGTGGATGAATCCATGCTGACCGGAGAATCTATGCCTGTGGAGAAGAGATCAGGGGATGCATTGATTGGAGCAACACTGAATAAATTGGGATTCATCAAATTTGAAGCAACCAAAGTCGGTAAGGAGACAGCATTATCTCAAATCATCCATTTAGTTGAGGAAGCTCAAGGAAGCAAAACCCCGATCCAAAAATTAGCGGATAAGGTATCAGAAATATTTGTGCCCGCTGTCATCGGTATTGCCTTAGTTACTTTTTTAATCTGGTATTTCCTTATTCCTTTACCTGTGAACTCTGATGTAGATTTATTTACCCGTGCTTTGATCAATATGGTTGCGGTTCTGGTGATAGCTTGTCCATGTGCGATGGGTTTAGCAACCCCAACAGCAGTGATGGTTGGTACTGGGAAAGGGGCGGAGAATGGCATCCTATTGCGTTCAGGAGAAGCTCTCGAACGAGCAGGCAAGATTAATATCGTGGTATTTGATAAAACTGGAACGATTACCAAAGGTCAACCCACAGTTACTGAAATCATGGTCTTGGGTGACAATGTAAACAGACAAGAAGATGAAGAATATTTAATACAATTAGCAGCCTCAGTTGAAAAAGTAAGCGAGCATCCATTGGGTGAAGCTATTGTGGCGGAAGCGGGGCAACGTGGTCTTGGTCTTCAATTGCCAGATGAATTCACAGCAGAGTCGGGAATGGGTGTCGAGGCGATGGTGAGGGGAAAAAACGTTTTGGTCGGTAATATTAAATTGATGGAATCCCATGGAGTCAATGTAGGAAAAGGCGAGGCGGATATTACAAGATTGCAGAGTGAAGCAAAAACGGTTGTTCTCATTGCAGTGGATGGGATACTTGAAGGAGTCATCGGCATTGCTGATTCTGTGAAAGATACATCGCGAGAAGCACTAGGAAAATTATCACAGATGAAATTGCGCATAGCCATGATAACGGGTGATAATCAACGTACTGCCTCAGTGATTGCAAAACAAGTAGGGATTGACATAATTTTGGCAGAAGTCTTACCTGGAGGGAAAGCAACAGAAGTAATCAAACTGCAGAATGAAGGTAATATTGTAGCGATGGTTGGGGATGGTATCAACGATGCACCCGCTTTAGCTCAAGCTGATGTTGGTATTGCCATTGGTACTGGAACAGATGTGGCCATGGCGGCAGCATCTATTACTTTAATCAGTGGAGATCTGCGGGGAGTTGCTAAAGCCATTTATTTATCACAGAAAACCCTGCAAACAATCAAGCAAAACCTATTTTGGGCATTTTTCTACAATGTAATTCTCATTCCTGCAGCAGCTGTTGGTCTTTTGAACCCCATGTTGGCAGCTGGAGCTATGGCATTTAGTAGTGTTTTCGTGGTCAGTAATAGCTTACGTTTACGCAATATAAAAATGGACTAAATTAAAGACAAAAAATAAAAGTAAGATCATTAACATTTGTCAAAGTCGGACCGGTTTTTATCAGATCCCCCAATGGCTCGAAGTAGTTGAATGAATCATTCCTGCTGAGATAATCATGCGGATCAAGTCCTATTGACAATCCACGAGAATAAGTCTCATTGGTCGCAACTGCACCTGCTGCTTCTGTAGGACCATCCACACCGTCTGTTGCCAGGCTGGTTAATATTAATTGCTCAGAACCTGAAAGACTTTGTACTGCTCCCAAAGCCAGTTCTTGATTTCGCCCACCTTTACCTGTCCCTTTTATCGTGACAGTCGTCTCACCACCAGCGATCAGGCAGGTGGGTTTGGTCACTGAAGATGATGGAGATAACAAGATTTTTGCTTCTTCAGATAATATTTTTCCTATTTGTGAGGCTTCTCCTTGAAGCGATGTTGTTAATACTTTGGTATCAAACCCAAGCGTCTTTGCTATATCGAAAGCACTGTTGACTGCATACGTATTGTTACCAACAATTACATTAGTAACTCTGGAAAATATTGGATCTCCAGGTTTAATTGTTTCCTGGATTTCACCCTGAATTCCAGCCGATAATTTGGATGTGATTCGAGGAGGAATTTGATCCAATATTTGGTATTTATTCAGAATTGCCCAGGCATCACCAAAAGTGGTCGGATCAGCGACTGTTGGACCGGAGGCAATCACTTCTAGGTTATCACCCACAACATCGGATACTATTAAAGAAATGACTGTCGCTGGTGTCAAGAATTTTACCAATCCACCGCCCTTAAACACATCTACGTGCTTTCTGATTGTATTTATTTCGTGAATTGGTGCACCACAGCTTAATAATATTGCTGTAGTGGTTTGTATATCTTGAAGAGAAATCCCTGGAGACGGATACATAAGGAGAGATGAACCACCACCAGATAATATAAAGATCACAAGATCATCAGGATTTAAATCGTCGGTCAGTGCGATCAGGTTTAATGCGGCATCTAAATTACGCTGATCAGGGATGGGGTGGCTTGCTTCGATTATTTTTAGCTGAGTATCTATGTGATATTTTACTGAATTTCGATAACCATCTTTCGTGATTAGCAAACCTGAAGTAATCTGATCTCGTAATATCTCATTGATTGTATTAGCCATTGGAACGCAAGCTTTTCCTGCACCAATGATGAATATACGATTGAATTTGCTAAGATCATAATTGATTTTGTCTATGATAAGGTGATCCGAATCATAATTGACGTGCTTCTTGATTGCTTCTCCAGCATCAACATCATTTATTGTTGCAGATATAATTCTGCGGATATCCTTCCCCAAGGGAGATCTAAGTAGACTATAGGTAGCTATTTGCTCTGGCTGAATAATCATTAATTTAGGAATTCGTTATTATTCCCCGATAGGCTTGATTAAATCTGGCGAGTCAAATTGTGGGCTGTTAACCATTTTTGAAACTGGATAAGCGATCATTTCTTCAGCTGGATAGGGAGCCAAGAGCTCATTCAATTGAATAGCTGGCAAATCTGCTGGGGTGATCCATTGACTGAAGGTTTCTGTTGGTAAGATTACTGGCATGCGATTGTGAATAGTAAGTAATAATGAGTTTGGTTGGGTAGTTATGATAGTGCAAGAACGAATTTCGGAACCATCAGGAGATGTCCAATGTTCCCATAATCCTGCAAATGCAAATGGATGATTATTTATTAACCGAATATAGACTGGTTGTTTACTTTTCAAACCAGGACTTTGTTTCCACTCATAAAAACCATCAGCTAAGATTAAACATCTTCGACGACGATAAGCATTGCGAAAAGATGGTTTTACGGCAAGAGATTCAGCACGGGCATTAATCATTCGATCCCCAATCGCCGGGTCCTTTGCCCATGATGGAATCAAACCCCATTGATACATTGATAAGATATTATCTCCAGTATTAGGGATTACAGCCACAGGTTGGGATGGAGCAATATTAAACCTTGGGCTCAAGTCATTCGGGATGACTGCCCATGGAAATGCTTCCTGCAAATGAGCTGGATCTATTGTTAGAGTAAATCTCCCGCACATATGAAACCTCGCTTTCTAGTTATTAAGACCATAATTGATATTTTACTATATAGGCTTTAAAAGAAATGCAGACTGATAAGCTACGCAATACGTTAATTTGTATAGTGGTTACTTAGTAAGGGGAAAGATTGAAATTCAATCGGTAGGTTAATTATTTTTTTGATTAGATTATTGAGGGTGTTATCGATGGTTGGAAGCAGCCACACCTAGGTAAAAACCTGTTATAAGTTATCGCGTATACATCAATATGGATTGAATTTCATATGTCTCGTAATATTGTAAGCCTATTCCTGAAATAAGGGTTCAAAGGAATATTATCTTACGTGAAATCACTAGTAAAGATGTGGGATAAGAAGGAATACTAATCTATCACCCCTTGTCGGTCAACGAAGCCGTAGGTATACTATTAATTGAATAGGTTAAAAAATGCCAATCAATAAATTAATGGATTCTTTACCAGATCTATATTCTATTGCTGATCGAGACTTGATCTATCGCGCTTACCGCGTGGCAGAGGATGCCCATATGGGTCAGAACCGTGTATCTGGAGAGCCATATATTAACCATTGTGTCGCTGTTGCCTCTATTCTTGTAGAGTTGCGGATACCGGTCGAAGTTGTGGTTGCGGGCTTATTACACGATACGGTTGAAGATACGGCTGTTACATTGGATGATATAAAAAATGATTTCGGAGATGATGTTGCAAAATTAGTTGATGGTGTAACCAAGCTGACCCAATTGCCCAGAGTATCCAGAGGAGACCAACATCCCGAAGAAGATATCCGTGAAGAGGAGTTACGCCTAGTTGCAGATCGGCGCGGAGAACCAGATCCAGATGCTACAGCTGGTTTAATTGCTAAAAGTAGGCGTTATGATTTGGTATCTGAGACTCTCCGAAAGACTTTCCTTGCGATGGGAGAAGATGTCAGAGTTGTTTTAATTAAGTTAGCTGATCGGTTACATAATATGAGAACCCTCGGGCATCTACCTGAACAAAAACGTTATCGTATTGCACAGGAAACCTTAGATATTTTTGCCCCGTTGGCGAATAGATTAGGTATATGGCAAATGAAATGGGAGCTTGAAGATCTAGCTTTCCGATACGTTAACCCTGACAAGTATAAAGAGATTGCTAATAATCTCGCTGAAAAAAGGTTAGATCGTGAAAGTGGAATGAACGAGATCATCGATCATCTGACAGAAATGATTACTAAAGCGGGCATCAAACCGGAAATTTCAGGTCGACCAAAACACATCTATTCGATTTACCGCAAAATGGTACGGAAAGGGGTGGCCTTTGACCAGGTACACGATATCAGAGGTGTACGCATCATTGTCCCTGATATTCCATCAGCATACAGCACATTAGGAGTGATTCACACGCATTGGCGACCCATTCCAGGTCAATTTGATGATTACATCGCCGGACCAAAAGATAATTTTTACCAGTCACTGCATACATCAGTCCTCTATGATGATGGGAAAACTCTTGAAATCCAGATACGTACACCAGAGATGCATCAAAATGCAGAATTGGGTATTGCGGCCCATTGGAGATATAAAGAAGGTGCCCCACGTGACGACGTATTTGAAAAGAAAATTCTTTGGTTCCGTTCCTTAATGGAATGGAAACAAGATGTAGAAGATGCGGGAGAATTCGTTGACAGCTTGAAAACTGATGTTTTCCAAGATCGTGTATACATATTTACTCCAAAGGGAGATATCTACGACTTACCAGCAGGATCCACGCCAATTGATTTTGCGTATCATGTACATACAGATATTGGGCATCGATGTCGAGGTGCAAAGGTCAATGGGAAATTGGTCTCACTCGATTATGTATTACATACCGGTGAGCAGGTCGAAATATTAACCGCCAAACGTGGTGGACCCAGTAGAGACTGGTTAAATCCAAACCTGGGATTGGTAAAAACTCAGCGGGCAAAAGCAAAAATCCGTTATTGGTTCAAAAAACAAGCTCGTGAACAAAATATCAACCAAGGTAGGGATTTACTGGAAAAGGAATTACGTCGTCTTGGGGTGGGAGATATCAATATTGAACAACTTGCTCATCAATTCGATTATAGGTCCGTTGATGATTTGTATGTAGCGCTTGGATGCGGTGATGTTCCCCTAATTCGAATAGCAAATCAATTGATGCAAAATGAGCAAGATGAAGAGGGGTTGAAATTTGGATCACGACTGATTCCCGAAGCTGCAGTTGAAAGCCATGACACGATTACTGTAGTGGGATTAAAAGGGTTATTGACCACGATGGCCAGGTGTTGTAACCCAGTACCAGGGGATGACATTATAGGTTATGTCACACGTGGTCGTGGAGCGACTATCCATCGTAGGGATTGCCCCAACATCTTACGATTGCGCGAAAGGGAAAGACT
>Ga0299912_10004100_pt1 | contig 11887 bp, 6 predicted proteins | sample RVTome_2_FD_207667 | JGI IMG/M metagenome (GOLD analysis project Ga0299912, IMG submission 207667) | Soil microbial communities from uranium-contaminated site in the Upper Colorado River Basin, Wyoming, United States - RVT95D214 (version 2) ... | reverse complement strand
AGAAATTAAATCCGCTCGTGTCCACCTGGTAATTCCCGAAACCAGACTTTTCAAAGAAGACAATAAAGAACCGACGGCATCAGTCGTATTATATCTCAACCGCAATTTGCCGCTGGCCAAGAGACAAATTGAAGGTATTATCTATTTAGTCGCCTCTTCGGTGGAAGGGTTATCCGCGGAAAATATATCGATACTGGATTCTTCCGGCAAACTTCTTTCCAGTCCTCACAGCGAAGATAAATTGGCGGCGCTGTCGTCCAACCAATTAGACATGACAAAGAACGTGGAAACATATCTGGAGGATAAAGCGCAGAGTATGCTGGATGGCGTACTGGGTACCAATAAGTCTATTGTTCGGGTAAGCGCTACGTTGAATTTCGACCAGGTCGAACGCACGGTGGAATCGTACGATCCGGATAACCTGACGATCCGATCTGAAGAGATCAGCGAAGAAAAGGGTACGGAAACCGATAGCGGTAATGCCGACCGAAAAAAAGACACATCGAGTTCCAAAAAGAATACGATAAGAAATTATGAAGTAAATAAAACAATCGAAAATTTGGTAAATCAAGTCGGCAACATTACCCTTCTCAATGTGTCTGTTTCACTTGATGGTTCATACGAAATGGTAAAAGGGTCAAGCGGCAAAACTGAACGTCAATACGTGCCGAGATCACAAGAAGAAATAGACAAGTTGATCGCGCTGGTAAAAGGCGCGGTCGGTTATTCGAGCGAAAGAAATGATATTATCGAAGTGGCTAATATCCCATTTGAAACCATGCAGGATGATTGGGAAGAAAAACAGCGTTTCTTACAAGAAGAGAAAATTGAGTACTGGATGGGCATAGGCGCAAAAGCGATTGTCGTATTGATAATATTATTCGTACTGTGGAAAATGCGAAACGTTTATAAAGGATGGCAAGACAGGCGAATGTCCCGAAAGCGTTTCCTGAACGCCCAGGCGGAAGTTCAACGAAAAGCGGCGGAATTGATTCCCAAATTATCCAAAGAGCCAAAGCTGATTGATCATATCAGACAAATTGCTGAAGATAATCCCGAAGAAATAGCCAAAGCTATAAAAACCATGATGGTAGAGTAATATGGCAATTACGCAAGTAGAAGATTTAAACGGCGCCCAAAAATCAGCTATTCTAATAATCGGTCTGGGTACCGATGTCGCCGCTAAAATATTAAAAATGCTCTCTGAAGTTGAGATAGAAAAAATTACCGTCGAATTGGCCAATCTTAAGGATGTCGCGCCTCAATTGGAGGCCGATGTGGTCAAGCAATTTTCAGAAATCATTACGGCACAGCAGTATATCAATCAGGGCGGGGTGGAATACGCCAAGAATTTACTCGAATCCGCGGTGGGCCATAGCCGAGCGGTTGAGATACTTAAGAGGCTGGAGGGATCGCTTAAAACGACCGGTTTCGCCAGGATAAAAAATATCGACCCCAAACAGCTAATTAATTTTATACAACATGAACATCCTCAGACGATTGCTCTGATATTAACCCAATTGGCGCATAATCAGGCCGCGCTAATTCTATCGGATTTGGGACCCGAGGTTCAGGCTGAGGTGGCATTGAGGATGGCCACGATGGAGAAAATATCGCCTGAAGTTATCGGCGAACTTGAAGGCGTTCTCGAGAGCCAGTTCGAGGAAGTTGGGACACGTGATCTATCAATATCGGGAGGTACTAAAACAGTCGCGGAAGTACTTAATCTCATGGAAACCTCTACAGAAAAGGCGATTCTGGAGACAATTGAGGCGGAAAACCCGGAATTAGCGGCTGAAATTAAAAACCTCATGTTTGTCTTTGAGGACACTATTCTTTTGGATGATCGATCCGTTCAAAGAGTTCTTAAGGATGTTGAAACAAAGGATCTGGCAATTTCACTTAAAGCGGCCAGTGACGATGTAAAAGCCAAGATATTCAAAAATGTCTCTGAGAGAGTCGCGTCGATGATAAAGGAAGAGATCGAATTTATGGGTCCGATGAGATTGACCGATGTGGAAGCCGCTCAGCAAAGAGTAGTTGAAACAATTAGAAGACTCCAGGACGAAGGCCAGATTATTGTAGCCGGCCGCGGAGGGAAAGAAGAGCTGGTTGTTTAAACGCCTGATAAAAAAATATAAATATGTTGATAAAAAAGATATTATCCATGTTCATCCCGAACGGATAATTAAATCCGGGAAATACTCCACCGCCGATTTCGCCCAATTTGATCCAACGGCGAAAATGAGGCAAAAAAAAAAGATCGAAGAACAACAAGCCCGATCTTCTCCTGTTAATATTTCCGGCATAAAAGATAAATCTTGCCGCTCATCGATTTCATCATCCCACGCAAAAACATCCGAATCAATTTTATCGTCAGACAACTCTCAGGCGGATAGTACAAGTTTAAACCGGACATCCGCGCAAGAATTTTCTCAAGTTTTCGAGAGCCGGTTAAAAAGTGAGACTGAGAAAGCCTACAATCAGGGCTACCAGCAGGGAAGAGCCAGTGGTCTGGCCGTCGTAGACGCCAAAGCCGAACAGATCACACGGCTTATAAATAATGTGCTGATTGAATTCGATAAATCAAGCGCCAAATTTTTTAAGGAAATAGAGACAGTGGCAATTGATATGTCGGTTCACCTGGCCGAAAAAATCATTGGCGATGCGGTAACCATGATCCCTGATATAATAAAAACAAATGTCGATAAATGCATTAATTTATTGGCTGGCGCGGGAACCGTAGAAATTAAGATTAATCCGACGGATTATGAAACGATTAAGGCTTATCTGCCGAACTTAGATAAAAAATTTGACAATAAATATACGTTTGTCCTGGAACCGGATCAGAATATCAGCCGGGGCGGCTGTCTGGTTGAATTTGAAGGTTCGGTGATTGATGGCCGTATCGAAACGCAGTTGGAAAAGATTAAACAGCACATGGAGCTATTGACTTAATGATCGATCTAATAGAAAAGGCCCAGAAAATAAAGGGTATTATCAGTTCTTTACAAACGATAAATCAGAAAGGCACAGTCAAGCGGGTCATAGGAATTGTCATAGAAGCTACAGGTCCGGCTCTGAGAGTCGGCGATCAGGTTACAATTGCTACGCCGGACGGCGGAGTCCCCGGAGAAGTTGTAGGTTTTAAGGATAATTGTATTTATTTAATGCCGCTGGGAGAAATGGCAGGCGTCGGTCCGGGGGCCATAGTGTCCGCCAGCGGTAAACGTCTGGTGGCGCCTGTTGGGCCGGAGCTTTTAGGACGTGTACTTGATGGTTTGGGTAACCCTATAGATGGCGGAATACCTCTGTTATGCCAACATACAAGGCCTATTAATACGGGATCGCCGCCGCCCATGGAACGAAAGAGGATTGTCAAGCCGCTGTATACCGGCATCAGGGCTATTGATAGTTTTTTGACTATGGGACAAGGCCAGCGGATTGGAATATTCGCCGGTTCGGGGGTTGGCAAAAGCATGCTTTTAGGTATGATCGCCAGATCATCATCGGCTGATGTGAATGTGATCGGCCTGGTTGGCGAACGAGGCCGGGAAGTGCGCGATTTTATCGAAAAAGACCTGGGCCAAGAAGGACTTAAAAAATCAGTTTTGGTCGCTGTTACATCCGATGAATCACCGCTTCTGCGAATTAAAGGTTTGATGCTGGCTACGACGATAGCCGAATATTTCAGAGACCAGGGGCATAATGTCGCCTTGATGGTTGATTCCTTGACCAGAGTAGCGATGGGACAGCGCGAAATAGGCTTATCTATAGGCGAACCGCCAACTACCCGAGGCTATACGCCTTCGGTGTTCTCCCTGTTTCCCAAACTTCTGGAACGGGCGGGTCAATCGAAAGATGGGAGTATCACCGGTTTCTATACTGTGCTGGTCGAAGGGGATGATTTATCTGAACCGATTAGCGATGTGACTAGGTCAATACTGGATGGACATATAGTATTATCCAGAAATCTGGCAGCCAAGAATCATTATCCGGCTATCGATGTTTCAGGTTCCATCAGCCGGTTGATGCCGGATGTTACCTCCAGGGACCATATGAGTATCGTCGGCAAGTGCAGAAATATTATCGCTGATTATCAAAGCGCTGAAGACTTGATCAACATCGGAGCTTACGTAAAAGGGTCGTCGCCAAAGATAGATTTCGCGGTTGACAGAATTGATAAATTGAACAATTTCTTGAAACAGGCGGTTGATGAAAAAAGCGATTTTGATCAAACATTGGTCCAATTGCAGAAAATCTTGACAGGCTCACAAGAAAATGAAAAAGTTTAATTTCAGGCTGGAGAAAATAAAAAGATACAAAGATCAGCTTGAGCAGAACAAACGGATGAAATTGGCGGCCGAACAAGCTCATCTATATATTGAAAAGAACAAATTGACCAAAGCTATTGAGACAAGAAATAGATATTTTTCATTATATGGAGTCAGGAAACCTGGAAAAGTAAATATCAATCAACTGATTATAGCAAAACGATATGTCGATAAGCTGACCCGGGAGGTCATTGAGCAAACCAGGCAAGTCGCCTTGGTTGAAAATGATGTAGATAAGGCGAAGAAAGAATTACTTGAAGCATCAAAGGAAAAAAAGAAATACGAAAAGCTTAAGAGTAAACATCTCGCGGCTTATCTTGAAGATGCCAACCGGGAGGAAAATCGCGAACTGGATGAGTTCGCGGCCGCCACTCATGTTCCTGATCTATCATGGAAAGGTAATGCCTAAATATTAATAAAAGAAATCCTATGCTTGCTCCCTAAAAGAAGCCCTGTCTAATCGATGAGACAGGGCTTTAAATTTGTCAGGACACTTTTTACGAACTTAACCAGAAAAATTTTGATCGTAATAACGAGAATTTATCGGCCGAGTTCTATAATCATGACAGCTTTGTTCATATCTTTTTCCGGATTTAACTGAATTTTCGGAGTTACCATATCTTCCTGTTTAGCGCTAACAGGAGGATTGGCGGGAGGAAGTTGATCGCACCATTGTAGCGATATGTTAATACCTCGGAAATAACCGACCAGAAAGGTAATGTCCGAACCTATAAAGGTACAACTACCGTTAACATCGCCGGCGACATATAACCAGGTACCATCACCGAGCCGGCAGCTATCGGGCGGCGGCGGTCCGCCTCTGAAGTAATTCACGCCATAAGTGATATCGCTGCTGATAGCAATACTATCGCCGTTAATATCGCCCGGCACAAAATCGCAAGCAGATTCAATAACGACATGCAAAATCACCGGTATATCGATAGAGCCTTCATCGGGATCATTCGACGCGATGGTAATTGTCCCGGCATAGTTTCCATGAGTCAGAGCCGATGCATCAAAGGTAACACTAATTGTGTCGGGCGCATCGCTTTCGCCGGCGTTTCCGTTTGCCGGCAGTTCTGAAAGCCAGCCGCGGTTATCAGATATACTATAGCTTAAAATTCCATCGCCGGCGTTGGCAATTAATAAATCAGCCGTATTAATCGTGCCTTCAAGGACTGTTTCCTCAAACGTAGTTGGTGCTAATTGGATATCCGGTATTACCGCCGTAATAACCGCCAATTGCACCGGTAAATTGATTTGCGGGTTAGTCGGATCATCAGAACTTACGGTTATGGTGCCGGAATAATTTCCAATGGGAAGTACAGCCGCGTCGAAAGAAATGGCAACAGTATCGGTCATGGATGGGCTGACGATACCGCTGGCGGGGGATTCGAAAATCCAGGAGCGGTTATCAGTGAGATTGTAATTAAGATCGAGTAATCCCACATTTGAAACTAATAGCTCAAATTCGCCTGTATAACCGGCGAAAACGGTATCGGTTATGGAACTGACATTCAGACTGATAAGCGGCATCGGCTGAAGGCCAATTTCCAGATTAACCGGGACATCAATCAAGGGTGTTTGCGGATCGTTTGATGAAATTGAAATCTGGCCCAGATATGTGCCATCCTCAAGGCCCGAAGCGTCAAACTCTACTCTTAGCGAATCCCGTCCGTACGGCTCTACCGTACCGCCGGTTGGCGTAACCGCAAGCCAGCTACCGGATCGCAATTCGACAGCCAGGTTATTTTCGATATAATCGGCTTCGTAAACTACCTGCAGGCCAATTGTACCATTGCTATTTTGAATGCCGGCAGTGGCGGAGTTGCCGGGATCAGTGATACTCTGATATTGGAAGATTATCCGGCCATTAGCCAGCATAATTATCTGGAATGTATATGGGCCGCCGGTGCCATAGTGGGGCGCATCGATCCAGGAAATAATCAAGCTGTCGCTATTGTTGGTGTAGTAATAGGCGCTGCCGCCGCTTGGGAAATATAGATCATCCCAGAATGGCGCGATCAAGTTCAGTGGTTCGTCTCCGCCGGTAGGAATCGCGGCATTTTGCCAGGCCGTTGATGCTGAGGTAAACGATACAAAACCGTTGGTGCAGAAACGGAAAGAGTCGAAGATATTATCATAAAAACTGAAATCGAAACCCATCGGGTAAGGACCGGAATTTTGGTCGTCACTGAGCGAGGTAATAGGCGTGCCCGATGATGTGATATCGACCCACGAATAGAGGGGTCCGCCCGGCTCGTTCGAATCGATCCACCAGTAGCCAAACGCATCCGGCCCGCCTTGATTCGTTATAACCGGTGGGTTTGATGGCTGCATATTTTCAGATTTTTTATCGTCGGAACTTCCCGAATAGACCACGAAAGGCGCTAGAGACTGATTCGATTTGGCAAGATTATCGAACGATGCCGCCGCCAATTTCGAGGCCAGCGAATTGAATGTTTGATAACCGGTCGAATAATCGAGCGTACCGGCGCCCGTGTTATTGATATACAGATATTTTACGGATTGCTCATTTGTTTCAAGAGTATCACCGATCGCCGTTGGATCGACTACTATATTCGGTTCGTAAATGTACATTTCAATCGGTATGGAACCTGATGGCGTTACCGGATCATTTGAGGTAAAATTAATAGCTCCGTTATATGTACCCGGTGTCAGGCTTCCGGAATTAAGTGTGATTTGCAAAAGTCCGCTATCTAATGGGTCAATAAAAGCCGGAGCAGAATTGATGTTGATCCAGGCAGCAGTTGTACTGAATAAAGTAGCCAAAATCCCTTCGCCATCATTGTAGAAAGTGATTTGGTGAGATGCCTGGCTATTGCCGGCCAAGCTATCGGTCACTGAAATCGGCGCGAAAGACATGTCCGGCGAAAGCACCAGTATGCTAACAGGTATATTTCCAGTTGGCGAATCCGGGTCATTAGAGGTAAAGTTTATTAAACCATTATGAATTCCGGGAACGACGTTATCGGTATTCAAAGTAACCGCGAAAATCGCGCTATTGTTCGGAGCGACAAAATAAGGGCCGGCATTAAACTGTATCCAGGAATAGGTATCGCTGAAAGTGACGGCCAAAGTCCCGTCGCCGTCATTGTGTATAGTAATATTATGAACTTCCTGAACATAAGGCGACAAAGTATCCGCGATCGAGGCGGGCGATAGAGAGATATCGGGAGTGCCGCCTGAGCCAACGTTGAATGTCACCGGGATATCAACATCGGGTTGAACCGGATCATTGCTGTTAAGATTGATGTTGCCGGTATAGACGCCGATATTCAGATCGGCGGCGTCAAATCTTACGGTCGCGATATATTCATCATGCGGCGGCACGGTTCCCGAAGTGGGGGAAGCGGATAGCCATATAGTTTCGGCGGCGAAATTAATAGCCAGGTTGTTATGCACATAGGCGGCGTTATACACAACCTGCAAACCGTCGCTGCCATCGCTGTTTTGAATACCGATTGTAGCCGAATTATCCGGGCTGTTTATGGTTTGATACTGATAAGTGATTTTGCCGTTGCTTTGCACGATTATCTGAAATGTGTATGGCCCGCCAGAACTATAGTGCGGAACATTAACCCAGGAAATAATTAAACTGTCTGTATTATTAGAGTAATAATAAGCTGAACCGCTAGTACTAAAGTTCAAATCATCCCAGAACGGTGCGATTAAGTTGAACGGCTCCGCGCCCGTAGGAATGATTCCATTACTATATGAAGAGACCGTTGATGTAAATGATATAAAACCATTGGTGCTGAATCTGAACGAATTGAAATCGGTGCCATAGAAATTAAAAGTGAAACCAATCGCGAATGGCCCTGTATTTGTGTCATCGCCAAGACCCTCGATCAGCGTGCCAACTGAAGTAATATCAACCCATGAATAAGAAGGGCCTCCCGATTCATCGGAATCAATCCAGCCATAGCCATATAAATCTGGGCCGCCTTGATCGTTAATTACAGGCGGGTAGTAAGGTTCAGCCCCGGCTTTCGAGGATGCCGGATGATAACCAATTGGATCCTGAAGCGGCTGCCGAGTGCTTACTGGAATCTGGTCGCCATTGTCACGGCCTGAACGATTGTATATATCAGCATCGAGTATGAAATACAATGGGCCGTCGCCATCGTTGGTAATTGTCAGGTCGCGGATCTCAACGCCGCCGGGCGCGGTGCTGACATTATAGGAGGTTGGGTCATAAGTCATGTCTGGCGGCTCGGGCGGTGTCGCGCCAATAATTACGACATCATCGAAATACCAGCCGGCCCCGGTCACTGAAACATCAGTACCAAAACGCCATCTGAAAGTAACGTTCTGACCATAATAAGCTGTCAAATTGAAAGAAGCATGAGTCCAGCCGCTTGAACCGGTAAAGCCAGGTTCAAGATCATCAAACGCGGAAATATCGGCGTCGGGGTAACCGCCATCCGGGGTAATCACAGTCCATTCGATACCGCCGTTAGTTGAAACGGCCACATTGCCGCCGTCATAGCTGTTTTCTATATCATACCAATGATAAAACTCAAGCCGGGCATCGGCGGATGATATATAAAAAGCAGGGCTAATCAGGTTATCATCAACGTTATCGCTGTATTCTCCATCAAGCACGGTTCCCCAGAGCTTTGTACCTGACCAGGCTGATGATGGTCCGTAGGTCGGAACGCCCCATTCCCATTGACCGGATCCGGAATAGCCGCCGTTGCCGTATTCAAAAGATTCGGCCGGCCAGAGCGAGAAATCCAGAGTGTTTGTGATTCCGTTCTGTACGAAGATCGAATCCAATCCCTGGCTGTAGGCAAGGGCTTTTACCTGCACCCGATACATAGAGCCTGAAGGTACTGCTGCGAAATGATAGAATCCACTTGCATTTGTCGTTTCGGGCGGAATCGGAGTATCTAATATCGATACCTCAGCGTTAGGGATTAAATCATCTGTAACCGATGTGATTGTTCCTTGAAGCACAGCTGACGGCGCTTGAGTAAGGCTGAAATTCCGACGAGTGGTATCATCCGCGGCTACATATACCGATTGTTGCTGAGGTAAGTAACCAAAATAGGAAGCTTCCAGAATAAACGTAGTATCCGCCGGCAATCCGAAAATATAATAACCGGCAGGATTGGCATGCGTTTCGACCAGCAGGCCGACTACTTTTACCTTGCCGGGTATAGGCGCGGAGGTGGAAGCATCGGTAATATAACCGTCGACGCTGCCATAGCCCTGGGCATAGAGTACTGCCTGATATAGGTTGATAAGACCATGTCCAAACGTGTTGTCCTCGCCGTTAGGGCTGGCCGCCGGTAAGTCTGTGGCGGTGGTCATCAAAATTTCTTTAATAGTATTGGCATCGAGATTAGGATTGGCTTGGCGAATTACGGCCACACAGCCCGTGACGTGCGGGGAGGCCATCGAGGTGCCATCATAATAATCATAGCCGCCGCCCGGAACCGAACTTCTGACATCAACACCGGGAGCGACAACCTCAGGCTTAATCGCCAAATCGCCGGAGGCGCATTCCGAGGGGCCAAGCGCCGAGAAATAAGCAATTGGGTATGACGGATCATTGCCGTTAATAGCGCCTACGGAAAAGCAGTTATAATAAGTAGTAGCCCGGTCAGCCGGCGAACGCAAACCGCTTGAACCTTCATTACCGGCGGAAAAAATCACTACTGTACCGGCTGCTTCAACATTATCGATTGCAATCCAAAAGGTTTCATCGCAATCCGCCAAATAGCCATCCGGGATACCCCACGAATTACCACAGGCGTCAGGGTTATCTTGCGTAAGCGGATTTCCATCGGGATCGGCAATCCATTGAAATGCGAGCAAAGCGTCGGCGATAGTACGGTAAATATCGCCGCCCCGATCGATGCAAGCTGAAGCAATCCAAAAGGCGTCTATAGCTACGCCAATTGTGTCGCCGGCGGGAGTACGACCGCATATCGTACCCATCGTATGAGTACCGTGAGTGGCGGAATCCTGCGGATAAGTCCACGGCGGGGTGGTATAAGGGTCGTGCCAGCTTTCATCGTTATCACCGTCATCATCAACATCGCCCCGAAACCTTGCGGCCAGCGCGGGATGGGTGCCATCAACTCCGGTATCGAGGTTTGAAACAACCCGGCCGGCGCCCGTATAACCCAGCGCCCAGGCTTCCGGAGCATGAATGGCGACAAGACCTTGTTCAACACTGGCTATTAAATTACCCGGTTGAGCAGGTTTGCTGTTTTCTATCGGCTCAATAAGCTCGATTGGATAATCAATTGAAATTTTGCCGATTCCATCAAAGCCGGCTAAAGCGCTAATCGCCTTTGAGGTAGCTTCCAGGGCTATCAAATTGGCCAGCCAGCATGGCCGGATATTTTGTACCTGATTTTTGGCCTGGTAATCATCTAAAATAGCCAGAACGCGGGGTTGGGTAAGCGTCGCGATTTCCTGCAGAACCGAAATGACCTGATAATTCCGTTGGGCCAGGGTCGCTTTCTGGGCTTTGAGTTGTTGATCAAGCGTGTAAATATCAGCTTGTTCGTCAAGGATGAGCAATACCTTATGCATTTGATCTGGCTTCGATTTTTCAATTTGGTTTTGAAGCTGGGGACTTATTTGCCCCGCGAGACCGAATATTGGCAGCAAAAATACTAAAAATGCCGCCAACATTAAATTACCGTTTCTCATGACTATTCCTTCCTGGATAATTTAAGTTAAATTTCTGGCTAAGTTTCTCATTTCAGCTCGTAGCAAAAGCTAACCCTTCAGAGGTTTATTGCGAAAATATATACCAAAATCGACTTAAAATCAAGGTATTTTTAAATGGAAATTAATGCCGCCAAGAAAAGGAAAATATTTCTGAAAGATAGATATTTTGAATTCTCTGCATTCCAAATAATATCACGCAATCTGTTACAGCAAAATATGTTATAAGATAACATCCGGTACGGCATAAGGCTTGCTTAATCAGAAGCTGGGAAAATGTGCTTAAGCGATGAAGTTTGTTTTGAGAATACTGGTTTACGTTCTGGCAACAGGACTCAATTTAGGGATTTACATGTTTCTTTTTCTGTCGATGGCGGGACTCAGCCCCGAACAAAGCCTTAAAGTAGTCAAGGCCAAAATTGAGCAGGTAGTAGTGGATACGGTTGGAGGAGAAGAACAACCACCATCGACGACTGCCGAGATGCGGGGCGAGATTGACAAGACGCGCAATGCAGTTACAGCTGAAATCGATGATCTACTACGGCAGAAGGATTCACTTTTAACCGAAAAAGCCCAATTGGAAGCTCTAAAAAACGAAATAGAAATACTGCTGTCGAAAAAAAGCAAAGCGGAAGAAGATCGAATGTACAGTCTGGCTAAAATTTATGATGGAATGGATCAGGAAAAAGTCGCCGACGTATTCAGTCAGATGCAGGATTCATTGATAATCGCTTTGTTGCCAAAAATGAAATCCAATAATGCCAGTCTCGTCCTGGAATTTCTACCGCCCGGCCGGTCGGCGAATATCTCAAAAATGATGCTGGAGGGACGATAATTTGGGA
>Ga0299912_10004098_pt1 | contig 11888 bp, 11 predicted proteins | sample RVTome_2_FD_207667 | JGI IMG/M metagenome (GOLD analysis project Ga0299912, IMG submission 207667) | Soil microbial communities from uranium-contaminated site in the Upper Colorado River Basin, Wyoming, United States - RVT95D214 (version 2) ... | reverse complement strand
ACGGCGCAGCAGAATGAAAGTTCCAGCAAGCTGTTCACGGTCGGTTACGAAAGGTTCCGGTCCAGTTCGGCAGGCGCCGGGAACCCCAGGCTGGACGGGACGTTTGGCTTGATCGTGTGGGAGCTCATCAAACGGCGCTGTAGCCGTCGAGGCTGGTGAGGCGAGGGAATTTCCTGAACATGCTCGACCGGATACGGCAGGGCGGTTGGTCAATCCAGGCTCAATTCCTGCTTTACAGCTCCGCGCTCCTGATCCCCGCGTTGATCTTCAGCGGGTTGATGATCCTGCGTTCGGCCTCACTCGAGCGCGCAGCGATGGAAGGGGAGATCACCGATGTCGTGCGATCAGTCGCCACGGCCTTCGACCGTGAGCTTTCCGCCACCACCACGACGCTAAGAGCGCTCGCCTCTTCCCCGTCTCTGGCCGACGGAGACTTGAAGCCGTTCTATGGGCAGGCGATGGCGGCTAAGGAGGTCGGCGGCAACGATTTCTTCCTCACCTCGCGGTCGGGCAGGCAGCTGCTCAACACGCGTGTGCCGTGGGGCGCTCCGCTGCCGGAAACCTCTGCCAATGATTGGCGCGATGTCATCGAAACGGAAAAGCCGCGGGTCTCCAATCTGTATCGGGGCATAGTTGCAGGGGGGCCGGTGTTCAGCATCAGCGTGCCGGTGAAGCGAAATGCCAAGATCATCTATGTCTTGAGCGCTTCGATGTCGCCCGAGCGTGTCGTAGACATCTTCAAGCGCGCCAACCTCGACGACGGCTGGGTGGCGACCGTGACCGACCGCGCCGGCATCGTCGTCGCGCGCTCCAAGGACTCCGAAAAATTCTCCGGCCGCGCGTTGCCCAACGAGCAATCGGAAGGCGCCGAGACGACGCGTGCCGGCCTTTGGCGGACGACCGACGCCGACGGCATCCGGGTGTTGCGGGCAACGACCCACTCGCAGATCTCGGGCTGGTTGGTGACAACGACCGTCCCCGAGGCCATCGCTAATCGGCCCATCGTGCATTCCTGGGCGCTCGTCGCCACGCTGGCCGTGAGCTTCGTTCTGCTGTGCGGGCTGCTTGCGTATCTGTTCGGGCGCAAGATATCGCACCCGGTGCGGGCGCTGGTGGAAGGCGCCCACGCGCTGGGCCGCGGCGACCCTGTGGCGCCGGTAAATTCATCCATTCGCGAGGTGCGCGCCGTTGGCGAGGCGCTGGCGCTGGCGAGCGATACGCGCCGCACGATGGAACGCTCGCTACGCGAGAGCGACGACCGCTTACGCTTGGCGCTGGCTTCGGCGGGCACTGGCACGTGGGACTGGGACTTGAAGAGCAACACGCTCACCTGGGACCAGCGAATGCGCGAGCTGTGGGGTCTGGGCCCCGACGATCCCGTCACGTTCGACGTGTTCGTCTCGGCACTCAACCCGCTCGACCGCGAGTCGACTTTTGCGGCAATCGAAAGGGCGCGGGACCCAGAGGCACCCGTTGAATACGACGTCGAACAGCGCGTCAACGGCGTGCGCGACGGCGTCGAGCGCTGGGTCGCAACGAACGGCCGGGCACATTTCGTGGGCGGCGTTCCCGCGCGCATGACCGGCACCGCGCGCGACATCACCGACCGCAAGCGCTGGGAGGATCACATCCAGCTGTTGATGCGCGAGGTGACCCATCGCTCTAAGAACCTGCTGGCGGTAATCCAGGCGATGGCGCGGCAAACGAAGGCCGGCAGCAAGACAGTCGCCGATTTCGAGGTTCGCTTCTCGGGGCGGCTGCAGGCACTCGCCGCCTCGCACGATCTGCTTGTGCAACGCGACTGGCACGGCGTGCCGATCAGCGACCTCGTGAAGTCGCAGCTCGGGCACTATCTCGACCAGCATGCGAGCCAAATCGAGATCGCCGGGCAGAAGATGATCGTCACGCCGGAGGCGGCGCAGAACATCGGGCTCGCGGTCCACGAGCTGTCGACGAACGCGGCCAAGTACGGCGCGCTTTCCGTTCCGAGTGGCCGCGTCGAGGTGCGCTGGATGCGCACCGACGACGGAGCGGAGAACTCCCGCTTCCAGATGATCTGGATCGAAAAGGGCGGCCCCGAGGTCGCCGCGCCCACACACAAGGGGTTCGGCTAGGTGGTGATGGAGCAGCTCGCGGCCCGTGCCTTGCAAGGCAAGGCGACGTTGCACTTCGAGCCGGAAGGCGTGTGCTGGACCCTGGACATCCCCGCCAGGCACATACTGGCGCAGGACTCCGAAGCGGCTCAGTAGCTCCGGAACACGGGATTTCCTGTGGCTCTTTACCCACAGTGGCAGCTCGCTCGCCGTGAGACATGGAACTTTCAGGGAATCGAAGGGTTGATGTCCACGAGGGCAACTCAGCAGGACTTCAGGAAGTGGAGACGGAAAAAAATAAGGAATTCGCCACGTTAATCGGGCGACGACTGCGGGCAGCCTATGTCACGAGCTCCCCGGACGCGCTGCCCGAGACGATCGAACGGCCCCTTGGCCTCTTGCGGGAAGCCGAGGCGCGCGCTCGCCGCGGAGCTTCGTTGGACCCATCGTCGGACGGGGGCGCCCAGCCGCAGCCGGCCCCTGCCGACCGTTCGACCGATGGTTAATGGTACGCGAAGGCTCGATTGACCGGGCAGCCCGGGAGAGTTCTTCTGCGAGCAGGCCGAAGACGTGCTCGGCCAACCCTTCTCCCATACGGTGCGCCCCACGTTCGCGCGATGTCATTTGATGTAGTCAGGGGGAAAGCGCGCTTTGATCATGAGGCGGTGTCTCGATTGACCATCGGGCGCGCGCAATTGTGATCTGGCCAACCGCAGAAAAGCCAGGGCTGGGCCCCGGCTTTTCGAGTGAGCGTCAAATGCGTGGCGAGCTTGCCCTCGGCAAGCGTGCCGCTACGCCGGCGAGCAAGACGCGCATCGTCTCCGTTCACGTCACGCCGACCCAACCGCAGACCCATCTAAAAGGCGCAAAACCGGCCGCGGTTGTCCGTGGCCGGTCTTTTCATTTGGCGTGAGGGAGAAGGCGGGTAACGACGATCGCTTCAGGCGGCGTCGGCGGACTTCTCGAGTGCGTCGATGTCGGCGATGCGCAGGCCGTCGGCTGTGTTCTTCACGATCCCACGCTCCTCAAGCTCACGCAGCACGCAGGCGAGGGCATCGATGCTCATGGCCAGATGCTCGGCTACGGCGCCCGAGGGTATGTCGTCGGTCACCAGGCTCGGGTCGCGGCCTTCCATCGCGCTCACACGCGACAGCGCGGCGAGGAACGAGGCAACCCGCTTTACCGGCTTGCCGCGACCGCTCTCGATTGCGCGGTTGCGCAGATAATCGAACTCGCGATCGGCCGCGGCGGCGACGCGCGCAGCGAGCTGGCCGTCGGCCTCGACGAGGTGCTCGAGCTCTGCGGCCGATACCGCGCTCAACACGGTCTCGGTCACGGCCTGCGCCGTGCTGGTGTGCGTGGCAAGGTGGCCGACGCCGATGATGTCGCCCGGGAACACGAACTCGATGATCTCGTGAAAGCCCTCGTGCCAGCGGATGTAGTGGCACAGTGCGCCGCGCTCGACGCGGTAGAGCTGCGTGCGCGCGTCTCCCGGCTGGAACAACACTTCCGCGCGGTCGAGACGACGCAGCGCGCCGGACGGACCGTTGCGCTCGCGCGCGGTAGCGCCAGCGCCCGTTGGGCGCACGGCGATGCTCTCGGAATGGGAAACGCCTAACATGACTTAGTTACTCGCTACAGGCTGTCGACGTAGGGATCGAAGTTGCCACAATCAAGGCGAATTCTGCGCTGATCCAACCCCCTAACGGGTTTGGCTCTGGGTGAACGTGGAAGCGGGAACAGTGTTCCGTCAGACTTCCGCAGCTCACGATGCCGCACACGCGGAGTTTTGCAGCCTTAGCGCGCGACGTCTGTGCCGTGCGGAACTGCGCGCGCCAATTTGCGCTGCGCCTTGCCGCGCGTCGTCACGCCGCGGCGCGCCCGGCGTGCCACCACGTGGAACCGCACGCCTAACAAATCGTTTCCACGGCAGTTGCTCAACAAGAGCAGCAGTCGACAACGTCGCTCACCAAATCGTGTTCGCGCGACGATGATGGTCATTCAAACAATTGCAGAGGATGCTCCCAACATGAAGAAGCTTTTGACAGCGGCCTCGCTCGTCGTTCTGATGTCCTTGCCGTCGATGGCACAGGATACGACGCTGCCCAAGACTTCGCCGGCTCCGGCCGCGCAGCCAGAGTCACCGGCTGCTCCCGCCGTGACGCCGGAAGCTCCGGCTGCCCCGACTCCGCAGGCCGAAGCGCCATCCGAGAAGATGCTTGGCGAGAAGTCGGCCAGCGCCTCATCGTATGCCGGCCAGATCTCAGCCAAGCAGCTTCTCGACGAGAGCATCAAGAATGCCGCCAACGAGACTGTCGGCGACATCAATGACATCAACCTTGGCAATGACGGCAAGATTGTCGCGGTTATCGTCGGGGTGGGCGGGTTCCTCGGCATGGGCGAGAAGAACGTCTCCTTGCCGTTCGATCAGCTTACCTTCGCGCAGGACGACAAGGGCAACCTCGTCGTGACGACCACTGCGACCAAGGATAGCCTGCAGGCTGCTCCCGAGTGGAAGAAGCCACAAGACCGCTCGTAAGGCGGCGCGAGTACGGCTGCCTCCATGCGGCTCGGACCCTGTCCGGGCCGCAATTGGCTTGGACCCGGCGCGTTGCCGGGCAGGAACTTTTGCCAAAGATGCGCATTTCGTTTTTTTGGGAGGACCGTTCTATGCACGAACAACCCCAAGTCTTGACCCCGACCGAAGCGCGTCAGGCTTCGCCGCGGCGGCTCAACTTACGCGTTCTATTGACCTCCTTGGCGCTGGCCGTTGTGGTGGCCGCCATCCTCTACGCGTTCGTCTACGGGTATCCGGACAGCCCCATCGGCGTGCCCGAAGGAGATGCTCCGGCAGCGGCAACCGCTCCCGCCGAGCCCGCGCCCGCCACGCCGGCGCAATAACCTCCGCACGCGCGCCTCACAGACGCGTGAAAACGGCAACGATCCGCCGATGCCACCCGTTAGCAGGGTGACGCTCCGACAATCGAGAAGGGGCGCAATTAAGGAGGCAGGAGAGGTCGGATCAGGGCAAGTCGTCGACTTACAATTCTGCGACCGACGAGCAGAAGAACGAGAACGCGAACGCGCGGACCGGCGACAAGACGCAGGAAAGCGTGCACGCACCGACCAATCGCGTCGGCCAGCAAGGTCCGACGATGAAGCCCAAGATGCAGACCACCGAATAACCGGTCTCACTTGCCAAAGAAAAGGGGCGGCTCAAGCCGCCCCTTTCCATATGTGCTGGCCCTATCTGTCATCGCATGCGCGACTTGAGCTTGATGCGTTCGCCGTCGACGACGAAAGCCCCGTAACCGAGATGATGGATCGTCTTGGCGGCCCTTTTCTTAGGATCGATCCACGCCTTGACGACTTCCAGCACGAACAGATTGTAGGAGTTGACCAGTCGCGTGTCGGCGATCTTGCATTCGAGATTGGCGAAGCATTCCCCTATCAGCGGTGCGGCGACGCGCTCGGCCGGCAGCGGGGTCAGCCCGAAAGTCGAGAACTTGTCGATGTCGCGGCCGGACGAATTGCCGACCTTCACCACCTTGGGCGCGATGTCGACCGCCGGCACGGCGATCACGCACTCGCGCGTCGTCCGCAATGCCGCAAAGCTGTAGTTGGCGCTGCTGACGACGCAGGCGACGAGGGGAGGCTCGAAGTCGACCATCATGTGCCAGGACATGGTCATGACGTTCGGGCGTCCCTTGCGGGCGGTGGCCATAAGGACAACGGGTCCCGGCTCGAGGAGCTGGTAGGCATTGGCCAAGGGCAGATCTTTCAGCATTGCAGTCAAAGCCCGTCGGCGCCCCGGCGCATCGCGCAAAGGCGGTTATAGGGGCACTTGATGAGGAGACTGTTAGCTGCCGTGCCGCTCGGTGCCTGGATACGACGCCGGGATGACTGAGCAATCCGTCGCGGTCGCGACGGCCCTGCTCACGCCATGCCGGTGCTGCGCCACGTCGAGGTTGCCTTGCAACGCCGGCACACGCGCTCCCCCGACCACGCGCTCGGAAACTGTGCGCGGCAGATCAGGCAACGCCTGACCTTCTCTTCGCCCTGGTGGCGCTTCTCTTCGTCGGCCTCGCGCACATCCGCGCTCTGCTCATCGCATCCGCAATGGCAGTCGAGGGCGCCGGCATGTTCTTTCAAGTTGCTCAATTTAACGCCGATCCTCGCTGTCAAACGCCAAGCGCTCCGGAGAGCGCAATTCATCGGCAGGCCTTGGAACGGCCTGCCCCTGATGGCGTTTCCAGCAAAAGAGTTGAGATTTTCTGGAGATAGCGCCCTTCAAAGTGCTTCCGGGCGCCGCTTCGCAGAAAAAAGTAGCATCCACATATCGGACCTAAGCAATGGCTTTTCAAGGGGATAATTGGCGAAAGATGAGCACCTCCCTGGGAATTCTGAGCGTTGCCCGATTTCCAATCTCCGCTCTACGGGTTGCAGAGTGACCCTACATCGACCTCGTTAATTCCCGTTAAGGCCTGCCGATCCAGCCGACTAGGTGACGTACGTATGCCGACGATGAAGGCAGCCGCCGCTGGCTTCTCGCGGTCGTACCCGCCGAAGATCCCCGCCTCCGTTCCTGGACCGCGCCGTGGCTTGCGCCACGCAGCCGATGGCGATCAGAGCATGGAGGCCCGCCGGCGGGTGTTGGCCAACGCCAGCCAGAACTTGCCGCTGGCGCGGGTCGCCGCGCTGCTCATCGCCATCTCCCGCAACAACAGCTACGAAGGCCGCGATCCGACTGTTGTGCCTGAGGCTGTGACCAGCGGCCTTGTTGCCGCCTTGCTCGGCGTCGACGTCGCCTCGCTGGCAGCACACCTGGTCGAGCTGCGCGAGCGTGGCCTCATAGATCAGCAGCCTTCGATGGGCTTGCGCCTTAAGGGCATCCCAGGCCCCGAGGCTCTGGCCGACGCCGACTGAAAGTAGTTCTCGCTCGCCTGCTGGGAACGCTGGGCGAGGTCATTTCGCCGCGTCGCGTGGGGCTCAAATCCAGCCGCCTGACGCTTATCTCTCATTTGTGCGGCAGCGGTGGACATCCTTTAATTCACGATTATGTTTCATGCCTCCCTGACGGTAGGGGATAAGCCCCGTGCCGATTGAAGGTGTTGCGCATGAGCGATGAGTTCCCCAACCGGTGGATGTGGTCCGAAGCCTGCGAGATGCTGGCACGGGCCGAGCGCATGCACCGGCAGTTTTTCCAGCCCGTCCGCTCGCTGTCGCGGTTGCCGGCCTGGGAGCCCCCCGCCGACGTGCTGGAGACGGAGCGCGAGGTGCTCGTCATCGTGGCGCTTCCGGGCGTGAAGTCCGAACTGGTCGAAGCGGCCATCGATGGCAGCGATCTCGTGCTTGCCGGCACACGCACGCTGCCGACCGAGCTCGGCTCGGCGGTCATCCACCGCCTCGAGCTGCCGCAGGGGCGCTTCGAGCGCCGTCTTCGCCTCCCGGCCGGGCGATATTCGGACATCCGCCGGTCATTTGCCGACGGCTGCCTGGTCGTGGTCCTCAAAAAGGCGGAGCTGTCCCGTGGCTGAAATGAAGTTGGATGCGGCTGAAAAAGAGCCGGGCACGCGGCAAGGGGCGCCCAACCCGCCGCTGCCAGCCGACGCCATTGCCATCATTCCCGTGCGCGAGGTGACGCTGTTCCCCGGCGTCGTGCTGCCGGTGACGGTCGGCCGTCAGCGCTCGATCGCGGCCGCGCAAAGCGCCGTGCGCGAGCAGCGTCAGGTTGGCATCCTCATGCAGCGCGACAGGAGCACGAACGAGCCGCAGCCCATCGATCTGCACCGCGTCGGCACCATTGCCAACGTCGTCCGCTACGTCACGGGCCCGGATGGCGCGCATCATCTTGTGTGCCAGGGCGACGAACGCTTCCAGGCGATCGAGTTCCTGTCGGGCTGGCCGTTCCTGGTCGCCCGCATACAGCGCATTGCCGAGCCGGAGGAGCGGACGCCGGAGATCGAGGCGCGTTTCCTCAACCTGCAGCAGCAGGCCATCGAGGCGCTCGAGCTTTTGCCGCAGGCCCCCCCGGAGATGATCGTCGCCGTGCAGGGCGTACGCTCGCCCGGTGCGCTTGCCGATCTCGCTTCCGCGTATATGGACATGAAGCCCGAGGAGAAGCAGGAGATCCTCGAGACGATCGATGTCTCCGCGCGCATGGACAAAGTCTCGCGCCTGCTCGCGCACCGCATCGAAGTCCTCCGCCTTTCGCAGGAAATCGCCCGGCAGACGAAGACGGCGCTGGATGAGCGCCAGCGCGAGGTTCTGCTGCGCGAGCAGATGGCCGCCATCCAACGCCAGCTCGGCGAGGGCGAGCAGAGCAAGGCGCAGGACGTGGCCGAGCTCAGCGAGGCGATCGCCAAGGCGGGCATGCCCAAGGAGGTCGAGGAGCAGGCGCGCAAAGAGCTGCGCCGGCTCGAACGCATGCCCGAGGCCGCCGCCGAGTACGGCATGACGCGCACGTACCTCGATTGGCTGATCGAGCTGCCGTGGGCGCTCCCTGAGGAGCAGCCGATCGATATTGTCGCCGCGCGTAAGATCCTCGACGAGGACCACTACGGGCTGGAGAAGATCAAACGCCGCATCGTCGAGTTTCTCGCCGTGCGCAAGCTCGCTCCGCACGGCAAAGCGCCGATCCTATGCTTTGTCGGGCCGCCCGGCGTCGGCAAGACCTCGCTCGGCCAATCCATCGCGCGCGCCATGAACCGCAAGTTCGTGCGCGTGAGCCTCGGCGGCGTGCACGACGAGGCGGAGATCCGCGGCCATCGGCGCACCTACATCGGCGCGCTGCCGGGCAACATCATTCAGGCCATCCGCAAGGCCGGCGCGCGCAACTGCGTGATGATGCTCGACGAGATCGACAAGCTCGGCAGCGGCATCCATGGCGATCCGCGCGCGGCGCTGCTAGAGGTGCTCGATCCCGAGCAGAACGCCACGTTCCGCGACAACTATCTCGCCGTGCCGTTCGATTTGAGCCGCATCGTGTTCATCACCACGGCCAACGTGCTCGATTCAGTCCCGGGACCGCTGCGCGACCGCATGGAGGTGATCGCGCTCTCCGGCTACGCGGCGGAGGAGAAGTTCAACATCGCGCGCCGCTATCTCGTCGCTCGCCAGCTCGAGGCCAACGGACTGCGCCCAGAGCAGGTCGAGATCGCCGACGAGGCGCTGCGCGAGATCATCGGCCACTACACGCACGAGGCGGGTGTGCGCAACCTGGAGCGGGAGATCGGCAAGGCCCTGCGGCACGCGGCGGTGCGCATCGCCGAAGGCCAGCCGGGACCCATCCGCATCACCAGGGACGATCTCGTCGGCGTGCTCGGCGCGCCGCAGTTCGAAAGTGAGGTGGCAATGCGCACGAGCGTCCCGGGTGTTGCGACGGGGCTTGCCTGGACGCCGGTCGGCGGCGACATACTGTTCATCGAAGCGACGCGCGCTTCCGGCAACGGGCGGCTCATCCTCACCGGGCAGCTCGGCGAGGTGATGCGCGAAAGCGCCCAGGCCGCACTCAGCATCGTCAAGAACCGTGCGACCTCGCTTGGCGTCGACGAGAAGATTTTCGAGAAGAGCGACATCCACATCCACGTGCCGGCTGGAGCCATCCCCAAGGATGGCCCGAGCGCCGGCGTCGCCATGTTCATTGCGCTCGCCTCGCTCATGACCGAGCGCGCGGTGCGCAGCGACACGGCGATGACCGGAGAGATCAGCTTGCGCGGGCTGGTGCTGCCCGTGGGCGGCATCAAGGAGAAGCTCGCCGCCGCGGCGCGCGCCGGCCTGAAGCGCGTACTGCTGCCGGCGCGGAACAAGAAAGACCTCGAAGAGCTGAGCGAGGAGACCCGCAAGGCGCTCGAGCTCGTATGGCTGGAGCACGTAGAGGATGCCGTCGCGGCGGCGCTGGAGGAGGCGCCGACCGCAGCGATCAGTGCCTCCGCCAAAGTGGCCGGCACGTAATAGTGAACTCGACGAGAGCGTGCTAGTCGGTGAGCTCGGGATCGAGCTTGCTGGAAACGCTCGAGCGCACGACGGATTCCGTCAGGTCGGGCGAGCACAGCTCGATGAACCGGTAGGCGTAGCCGCGCAGATAGCGACCCTGGCGCACCGCGATGCGCGATGTGTTGCGCGCAAAGAGGCTCGTCGCGTCGAGCATGCGCAGGCCAGTGTCGCGCTCAGCTTCGAAGGCCATCGACGCGATGATGCCGACACCCATCCCCAGCTCCACGTAGGCTTTGATGACGTCGGCGTCGAGCGCCGACATGACGATGTCGGGCGCCAATCCGGCGGCGGCGAAGGCCGCATCGATCTTGCCGCGCCCGGTGAAGCCCTCGTTGTAAGTAATGAGCGGAAACTCGGCGAGCATGTCGAGCGTCAGCGTTTTCTTTTCCAGCGGATGTCCCGCCGGCACGATCACGGCGTGATGCCAAGAATAGTAAGGGAAGGCGACGATGTCGGGCGTGTCGATCAGCGCCTCGGTGGCGACGCCGATGTCGGCCTGACTGTCGAGCAGCATGCTGGCGATTTCCTTGGGGCTCGACTGGTGCAGCACGAGCCGCACCTTGGGAAACGACTTTTTGAACTTGGCGATGACGGCCGGCAGCGCGTAGCGCGCCTGCGTGTGCGTGGTCGCCACGATCAGCTCGCCCTGGTCGCTCTTGGAGAACTGCTCGGCCAGTCGCTTGATGTTCTTGGCGTCGAGCAGCATGCGCTCGACGATGGCGACGAGTTCCTGCCCCGGCTCGGTCATTCCGAGCAGGCGCTTGCCGCGGCGTACGAAAAGCTCGACGCCCAGCTCGTCCTCGAGATCCTTGATGTGCTTGCTCACGCCCGACTGCGACGTGAAAAGCGCGTTGGCGACCTCGGTCAGATTGAAGTTGCGGCGCACCGTCTCGCGGATGATGCGCAATTGCTGGAAGTTCACGCAAATGCTCCGCATTGGACCGTGGGCAGGCGCGCTGGAGCGCCCCGCCACCCGCTGCTCATGCCGCCTCGATCATCGCGGGTTCGCGGCTGGCCAGCCATTCAATCATAGTCTTGATCACCAGCGTCACCAAGGCGAGCAGGGCCAGTAACGAGGCGACGGCGAAGGCGGTGGCGAAGTGGTACTCGTTGTAGAGGATCTCGATGTGCAACGGCATGGTATTGGTTTGCCCGCGGATGTGCCCGGAGACGACCGACACCGCGCCGAACTCGCCCATCGCCCGCGCATTACACAAGATGACCCCGTAGAGCAGGCCCCATTTGATGTTGGGCAGCGTCACGCGGCGGAACATCTGCCAGCCCGAGGCGCCGAGCACGAGGGCTGCCTCCTCCTCCTCGCGGCCCTGCGCCTGCATCAGCGGGATGAGTTCGCGAGCGACGAACGGGAAGGTGACGAACACGGTGGCGAGGATTATGCCAGGGATAGCGAAGACGATCTTGATGTCATGCTCGGAGAGCCACGGGCCGAACCACCCCTGCGCGCCGAAGACGAGCACGTAGATGAGGCCGGCGATCACCGGCGACACGGAGAACGGCAAGTCGACGAGGGTGATGAGCACCTGCTTGCCGCGGAAATCGTGTTTGGCGATGGCCCAGGCCGCCGCAATGCCGAACACGACGTTGAGCGGCACGGCGACGGCTGCGGCAAGCAGCGTCAGGCGAATGGAGGACAGGGTGTCTGGCGTCACCAGTGCCTGCCAATACGCGGTCCAGCCTTTCTTCAGGCCTTCGGCGAAGACGGCGAGCAGCGGCAGCAGCAGGAACACGGCGAAGAAGGTGAGCGCCGCCGCGATGACGATCCACTTGACGAGGCGCGGC
>Ga0299912_10004097_pt1 | contig 11888 bp, 13 predicted proteins | sample RVTome_2_FD_207667 | JGI IMG/M metagenome (GOLD analysis project Ga0299912, IMG submission 207667) | Soil microbial communities from uranium-contaminated site in the Upper Colorado River Basin, Wyoming, United States - RVT95D214 (version 2) ... | reverse complement strand
TCATCGCGGTCGATGAAAAGGAGTGTGGAGGAGCGGGTGCCGTAGTCCGGGCTCGATATAAAAACAGGGGAAAGCATCCGTTCCCGGTCCAGTCCAACGCCCGTGTCCGGAAGATCCTTATCTGAAGAGACCGTGCGGTCTGTCAGCATGTTAAAGAACTCATCAGGCCCGGCCAGGACGGGCCTTGAGACCAGTTCGGCAAATTCTGATTTTCCTTTAATGACCTTGGGCCACGGCGTATCCAGGAGGTGATTGCTCAGCCCGTATATGCCGGGACCAAGCTCCTTTATCCCGTTCCTCCTGTTGGAGTACCAAAAGAGCCTGTCTTTCCGGCCTATAATGAGGTTGAATCCATTATATTGGTCTGCCTCTCCTGTCAGGCCGTTCAGATATGAAGCTGGGCTGTCGTTGCCCAGCAGAAAACTGCTGACCAGCCGGCCCCTTGAGGGCGCCCCTTTTTTGACGGATTTCGGGTCACGATAATTGCTTATTGCCGCTATTCGACCGCCTTTTGTGATCCCGAACCATGTCCCTCCTCCCAGGAGGTCCTTCCCTGCGAGCATATAGGGGGCCTCGTCCCAGAACGCGGCTTGCACTGTGGGGCGGTCATAGAATTCATCCCTGTTGCCCGCAAGGATGAGCTTGTAGCCCGGATGGCTGTTAATGCCTAAAAGTATCAGACACATAAAAAATCACATATTCGATTAATAATAAGAGATTTCCGTTAATGCCTAACCGAATCATCTTTCTAGAAATTTAAAAAATTATACCACAAAGGTTATGGGGATTAAAACCAAATAGGGCAGGGTAATTGAATTGGGCAACATATAACCGACCACCAGCAACCGACAACTGACCAGTAGGGCCCGGTCCCCGAACGGGCCACTAAGACTCCTTCCACCTCCCACTAAATCTCACTCTTGTGTCCTCCTCTAAAAACCTTCCTCCCCTATTAGGGGAGGATCGAGGTGGGGTCTCTTATTTTATTATCCTTTCCCTTAAACCGTATACCGTATACCTTATACCATTTCTTTATCCGTCATTCTCCGGCTTGACCGGGGAATCCAGTAATCTCAAGTAATGATAAAATTTCTGGATCCTATTTCCCATCTTCGCTAGGGCGCTTCAATACAAGAAACAACCGACCGCGGACTACAGACCACGGACTACTGACAACGGACAATTGACAAGTGACAACGAACATGAAAAAGATCTATTGTTATCGTATAATACCTGTGATATATAAAAACTTACGCGCCCATAGCTCAGTTGGATAGAGTGACGGACTACGAATCCGCAGGTCGGGTGTTCGAATCACCCTGGGCGCGCCAGTAAATTTCAAGGATTATGTCCTAAAAAAACATATACATAACTTAACAGCCTTTTCAATTTGATAAGAAATGACTTTGGAAAATAAAACTTTAGCCTATTGGATTGACTTATCGGAATATGACTTGAAGGTTGCCGAATCTCTGTACGAAAAGGGGCATTATCTCTACATGGGATTCATGTGTCATCAGTCGGTAGAGAAGATGCTAAAGTCGATTTATGTGGTAAAATTTAATGCAGCCCCTCCTTATATCCATAAACTCGATAAACTGATCGAGTTGACGGGATTGAAGGATGCGATGTCGGAAACCCAATATGATCTCATCGATGAACTTATACCGCTTAATATCCAGGCAAGATACCCTGCTTATAAGGATGCGATCTATGAATTGATCGATGATGTTAAGGCAGAAGATATACTTAAAAAAACCGGAGCCCTGATTTCATGGCTAAAAGAACACGCAGCATAAATGCGGATATTAAGGAATATATCAGGCTTCTGAGAGATTCCTACAATGTCTATGCAATTATATTGTTCGGCTCTCATGCTCAAGGGAGGGCAGGAGATTACAGCGATATTGACCTTGCCGTGTTTTCGGATGATTTCGGGAAAGACCCCTTTCAGGAGATGAAAGGACTTTTAAAACTAAGAAGAAAGATCAACCCGGATATTGAGCCTCTCCCCTTCAGTAAACAGGTCTTTTTTGAACATGACAAGGCCGAATTTGTGAGCGAGATATTATCAAGGGGAAAAGTCATCTACAAAGAAGGACGGACCTATATATAAAAGACGGTTAAGCTTTTAATCCACCAGACCTTCTTTTTCTTGCCGACCGTCGCGCCTACCTCACCACCAACGGGAACTCCCGATTATTTTCTTTTGCCTTTTCCTTTAATCCATTGAAATATTCAAAGAGAGATTGATCATTCCAATTCACATTCACAGCGAGTATTAATCTGTCAAATCCAGATGTAAGAATTGTCACATTGGCTCTTTCGCAACCTCCGAGGTTCACCTTAGCAGGGGGGCTGATAGTCATACGCCCCCCTTTGCAGGGATCATCTTGCCAGGGCATTGGCCTGGGCTTGCTTGGTTGCTTGCTCTATATAGAGCCGCAACCAAGCCCTTATTTTCACCTTTTTGGGATTTAATAGCCTTTGGAGGCTTGCTTAGATCGGAGGAGCTTTTCTTCCCTGCAGAGAATAGGCATGGTCGCCCTTTAAAAGGCTTTTTTGCCTTTATTATCTCCTCATAAAATATAAAATCCCGTGTCCCCATGACACAGGATCTTATTTAACTATAATCATCTTTACCCGGACAAAATAAAATTATTTTTTGTCCGGTTTATATTTCGGTATATAATTAAGTATATTATTTATTTTATCAATTTTCAGGATAATTCCATCAAGTTAAAACCTAGTGTCTTGTCCTATGAATAACTTTAATAATTATTAAGCGAAGATTTCTTTGTTTGAATCCCTAAGTTATTGAAATTTAACAATTCGGATTCAATAAAATTGGTATAATTTAATTTCATAAAATCCTGGGACATAACACTAGCTATTTACTTTATTATCTGTTCAAATTGTTGTTCAAATGAATCAATTGCTTCATCCTGTGATAATAAAAATACTTCATTAATCTTTTTTAATATTAGTATAAAGATTATTATGCTTGCCCCAAGAACTTCTCTACACCATTTATCACCAGGTAGAATATTAATTTTGAAACCTTTATTATATTCCATATGATCCGAATAATCAGTTGCATGTATAGCCTGCGATGAAAGCCTAAAAGTTAAATCATACATTACATCCAAACCAACTTTTTTTGCTATAGCCTCAATACTTTCTCCACTCCAATGAGATGCTTTATATCTTCTATTGAATTCTATTTCTCCCATCTTATTTCTTAATTCATTCGATTGATTTTTAACTTCTATCTCCATATCATTTGTCACCATATCACTAAGTCGAGCATTATTCTTAAAGGAATTGAGGATTTTCCCTTTTTGTATTTGACAGAATTGAAAATACTCCAAACCTTTGCTTTCTTTGTCTCCTTCAGATAAATATAACATGTTAATCAGACATTCTGATAAAGGTCTTAAGAGTGCATTCGCATCTGATGATAGACCTTTCATGCAAAGTAGTCTTATTGCTCTAAGTGTCTTATATGATTTACTGAAAAGGGCCAGTATTGCAGATGGGTAATATATTTTGTTTTGCCTATCAACTGAGAGTTCACCCTCTGGAATAAATTTAGGTATAAAATTTAAGATATCATTAATAAAATGGAAATATTGCCTGTATCTTTTACGAATTTCAATTAGATCTTTTTTCTTCCAAATATTCATCAACTACACTCCTTAATTATAGTCAGCATACCTCAACTCAACCTTTCGTTTACCTAATATTATTTAAATATTTTTGAAGTTTCTTTTGTTTTTTATATTCGTTCAACTGGTTATCGTTTATTAGTTCGTTTGATATCAATTTTTCAATTTCTATATCTTCAAGTTCATCATACAATTCTGATTCAAATGGTATTTGTTTTCCTGTTGGATTTATTACTATATCATTTCCTTCACCAGAATTTTCAATATATATAAAATACTTTCCAGAAAATTTATTACGGGCTACAGTTATATATCCTATCTTTACATCTTCTTCTATCTGTCCTTCTTTTAAGCTAGGCTCTTCAATAACTTCCCCACCAGGTTCAACGGGTTTTTCTAAATGGGTTTTCACTTTTTCTTTCTCTTGAATAGCTTCTCTAATTATTTCTTTCAGTGTCTTAGGATCGGTTGTTGATACAAGTTCTTCCCACTCGTCTATTGCCTGAACTATAATTTTTTCTTTGAGTGCATCACTAATTGCTTTTATTCGTTGAACGTAAAAAGTTTCATAATCATCGTTCAGGACTCCGAACGTATCAATATCAATCATATGGCTTTTCATCGTTTCATTTAGCATTGTATTTAGATTGAACATTTTTATATATTGGCTAGGGCTTTTGGCACCTATAAGATGTTTGTTCAAATAATCATCTACTATTGTTATATTTGCTATGTGGTTAATTTTTGTATTCTCCACCCCTTTCTTTATTAGATATGATTTCGGGAAAAAGTGATGATAATTTTTACTATTAGCTTGTTTTAACCAGTCGTTACTAATTCTAACAATTGAATTATCTGCAAATGATTTTGGTTGTTTTTCTGCCATGATACAGAGGATCGCCTTTATATAACTCCTACCTACGCTAAAAACTCCTTTTTGATCAATGCCTTCAGGTGTTAATTTAGAGTATGGTGAATAATCATAAGTCGGTAGTGAATCATCAAGAATCATATCTACTCTCTTTATATCCTGAGCTATCTTTGCTTCTGTACCGGATGAATACCTTTCGGTGAGTGATATACGCCAGAATAAATCTTTTAGATATCTTTCTTTATCACCTAGGGGACGGTTATTGTGATGGTAAAAGAAGTAGGCAAATAATACTATCAGGTCGTTATATGGTAATAAATGTGATACAGGTATCTTGAAATAATTTCTAAGATAGTCAACCGCCCTTTCAATAGCATCGACTGCTTTGGGCCATATATTTATAAAATCATACTTATTGAGATTTAGTATTACCTTTTTTGAACATTCTTTTGTAAGGATAACTGATACAATCCTAAGAACAGTCGCATCCGAAATTGTTTCATAATCTACTTTTTCAAGTTCCCTTATTATTTCTTCGTAGCACTCAGATAGATCATAATTACTATCCACATCGAATGTTTTCGCAACCATTATTTCAAAGACAGTCAGGGGTTTCCCACCTTCATTTATTCTAGTAAATATTTCGCTTGCCACATCAATTGGCACCTCTCTAATGAGAGTAGAGGGTATTGGGTAGGTTTCGATGTTCCGTTTATATTGGTCCAATTTATTATGATACTCAGAAGAGAAGCTCGCCAAGTATTTGACACCACCATATAATAGAGAATTAAGTTTAATAATTGATTTTTCGTTAATACCACTTCGGTTAGAAACGACTATTTCCTCATTATTTGCCACTTCTAAGTTGATATATATTTCTGAAAAATCCTCTATCTTGTATTCTCTGCTGACCTTAGCGCCAATTAGAGATGCAAAAATACTTGTTAGTCTCTGCTGGCCATCAAGGACGTATTTTACGAAATCTCCAGCAGGAGTTTCAGGTAAATTAATTCCTCCTATGTTGCGCACAGAACGCAATGTTTCCTTGGTTTTCCATAGGATTATAGTCCCAATAGGATAGCTTTTAATGATACTGTCCATCAGGCTTGCGGCTTTCTCTTTTGACCAGATAAAATCCCTCTGAAATTGGGGTATTTTAATCATGCCACGTTTTATATCATTGATTAGGTCTGATATTAGAAAAGTTTGAATTTCAGGCATCATTCACCTCGAATAATATTTCATGTGTATACTAACCATCATTTTTATACTATTAATAAATCTATAATTAATGACCTTGTTTTTATTAAGTAAAGCTGCGAGCATTATTGAAAGCATTTTCCCAATTTCTTCTCTCCCTCTGAATTGCCTTTCCAAAAGATTCCGGGCTGTCAGGGATGTCCTCATCAATATCGCCTTTACCTTTGTCTTTTGCTATGGCATCAAATAGATCACGGATCTCACTTTCTTTTAATTGTCTCCCCACCTTCATTGAGAAAAATGATATTAACCCGGCCAGGTTCATTTTCATCTTTTTCCTTGTCACCTTTTCATTAATCCCATTTGCTATTGATAAACTAATTTTATCTTTAATCATCTTATTTTTTCTTTTTATATGAATAAGCTCGGCTATCTTTTTATCATATATTATTGAACTATCTAACCTGATAAGGTTTTCGATATATTTCATGTCTCCTTTTCTTGCCTTTCTCAATAATCTACTTGGAAAGCTTTTATAGAGCAGAAAACATGGTGTAAATACTTGATATAGAAATCTAATCTCCGGCTTGTGCAGGTTCTTCTTGATCCTGTTTTCCAATTCCTCATCTTTTTCATCATTAATATCTGAATCTATATCCTTAATCTGTAACTTATAAATTTTATCCAATTCTTCCTTTATTTCTTCTAAAGTCTCTTCAAATAGTCCTTTTTCGTCTTCATTCAATCTGCTATATTCTTCCTTGATACTTTCTAGTCCAATCTTTTTTATCTCTCTTAATCCCTCAGACAACATGCCTGTAAAATCCTTTGCTGACTCCACTAATCCCCTTGAATCTATAAATATATCGTCAAATAAATCAAAAATTCTGTGATGATTTTTATATAGATCCATCCATTCATCCAGTGTCGGCATAGGTACTTTATCAAAGAATCCTTCTCGTTTCTTTATCTGCTCTGAACATTCAAAACAGTATTCAGCGTCAAATGCCAATTCAATAGCAACCATTGCCAAGGGTAAGGGTTTACCTTTTGCCCATTCATTTATTTTTGACATGCTTTAGGTTTCTTGCTTTAAGAGGGACTACTATTGATTTATCAATTGACTATATTTTCATAACGCCATGCGTGAGTAGTGCCGCCCAAGCCTTTCGTATTAGCACATTTTTCTCGGCGTCTGCTCAACGCCGATGTTAGTTGATGCCACGTAGCCACCCTATAAACTCTGGCACCATTCGGTAGATTGGTGCGTTCCCCACTGTAATATCTAAAATTAGACCCATCTCCTCAAGCCAATCTATTTTCAGCAGAAGGTTTTCATGCTCCTTCTCGACGTAGAAGAACCTTGGCTTCTCAGAGTTGAAGATAACGCTTCTACTTGGCAGGATTACCAATTCGCGAATAAGCTCTGAATCGTCCCCCCGCACATCTTCTCGCATCTCGGCGATAAGTTCTGGCATAAGTCGCTCTGCCTCAAGAAACACCCCCTCGGAATCAGTGTATGGAGAGCGTCTCTTTTCAATGGCTCTCGCTGCTGCCATTTCAGCGTCTCGCTTCCACTCAATAAGTTTGTTCTTTGTGTATTTTGAAACATCGCTGTCTACCAGCTTCGCGCAAGATTGGCATAGCCAAATCCCATTCATCGCAGACTGTCGCTCCATGCTGGAGAGACTATCGTCGAATCGTGGACCACCAGGAGAAGCTGCAGTGATATGAGCAGCTACACCAATGTTGACGCTTCCAGAAGGTTCACTTTGTGGTCCGCTTGTCGGTTGCCTGCAAGCGGGATTTGAGCAGAGAAAACCGACTCGCTTCGCCAACTCTTCTTTGATTCTTGTTGGAAAATCGTCCCTCATATTATCTCCGTCTTAATGTTGGTCTCCACCTGATGTTGCAATTAACTGGTACCGCGTCTTTTTGCGACATCCACGTTGAATTGCCTTGTTAGAGTGCTACTTTTTGACTTTTAATCAGTTTCCACATACTGATCTGGTACACGCTCCCACGTATTACATTTCCTACCCACAGCTCGACGAAATTCTCTAAATAATTGGCGTTCGTCAAACTCGGCATCCGGAATAACATTATTTACCGCAGTAGTTAAGGCTTTACGTATTTCTGAGCTTAGATGGTCGACAACTTCTTCAATTTTTACTCGTGCCATAAATATTCTCCTTTAATATTATTCATACTCTTACTATAAACTCAAGGTCGCCCGCTTTTAAGGTGTCCCTTGCAGCGACTTGTTAACCTCCCTTCTTGCGTTCTGCCCGTATGGTCCGTTCTTTCTTCATTTTCGAGTTCGCAATTGACTCGACAGTCTCGAATATCTTCACCAGTTCAGAGTCCACTTCCATTGTCCGTTCTTTCATCAACTTCGTCCCGTGCGAACCAATCATCTTCTTGAGATACTCAACTGAAGTTCCGCTTCCATGTTCAAACATCACCTTCTTCATATTGTTCAGACGGTCGCTTCCAGACAACTTATTATCAAAGTCAGATACAGCCACCGGAGTTGTGGGACTCAACTGTGTGTTGATCACTTCTGCGATTATGTCCAGAGGATAGTAGTCCTCAATCATACCTTTCTTCAGTACAAAGATTTCGCGGATATTTGAATTCACGTCTTTCTTGTGCCGCTCCAAATCAGTGGCAGTCTTAGATGCATCTCTGTCCAGTACAACCACACAAGGTATATCGTACGACTGGAGTAGCTTGCAAATATTAACTATCTTGACGTAGTCTGATCCCTCTGCCTTTATTATGGCAATACCCAACTTGAATTCGCTCATTCCGATCATTTCCATGAACACCGGAAAACCGTCTTCTTCTGTATTCCCTTCAACGATGAGCGCGCAGTTGCCTCCGCCTTTAAGGAGAGCATCCGATGGTCTTATTCCTAGATCGGTTCGCAGTTCCTCTATCATTGACAAGTTAAACGACTTGGCAACTGACGATCCGTCAAGAGTCCTATTGATAAGGATATTGCTCTCAAACTTTGTTCTCTCGATAAAGACAGGTGAGTGTGTCGTGATTATCACCTGCGAGTTGTTACTTACATCCTGGAGTACTGAAAGTAGTTGTCGTTGAGCTTTTGGATGGAGGGAGTTCTCTGGTTCTTCCATCGAAAATATCAAGTAGTTCTCAGTATTGATCTTTGCGATGAACCTGAATAACGCCAAGATCAAATTGTTTTGTGTCCCGGCACCCCTTTTTTCGATTAGGATATCCTGTATTCGGTCGTCCGAGATATGGACGTCGAAATTTACCCCCTCGACGGGGTCGATTGTCAATTCGTTGAAACCCAGCTGCAAATCAGTATTGTGCATTTGTTCCTGTAGGAATACTTCCAGTTCTTTTCTGGGTGTTTCAATGGCGCTCGAAAGCAAGCCCTGAATCTCCTCGATCGACTTGCCACCCGACCCAGCCGAGATAGTATCCTTCATTCGTGCTCTTAGCGTCTTCCCCAACAAAGCAGTCTTGTTCATGGAGAACTGCACACTCAAGTCTCTTCTGACTGGGATGAAGTGGAAGTTTTCCTGGGAAAACCAACTCTTCAAGACTGATCCCTTGGAGTCCTTTTCAGTTCCGTTCTGTACCAGGATGTTCTGTGGAGTCTCATTGAATCTGAATTCTCGTTTTAGCGTGACTGTCCCGTCGTCAGATTTCAGCTTAAGAAGGTCCGGATCGTCTGGAAGTTCAGAGAAGGTCAGAATAATGGAGATGATCCTTTTAGTATCCTTTCGAAAAAACTCCGAAACGTCAGTAATCTTCTTGCAGGCATAGAATGCATCAAGAGCGTATAGAAAAGATGTCTTCCCAACATCGTTTTCGCCAATCAGAACGCTGAACTTGGTAAGAGGGACAGAAATACTCTCAAGTGCACGATAGTTTATGATCTGCGCGTTTGAAATATACATTGACTTCTTCCTTTCATCAGAAGGTACGACTGAACTCCTCTTGATCTAATATATTATATTATCCGGCAAACGGATAATTCGTAATTATCAATATTATCCTTCTGACGGATAATTTGGATTTATCAATTAGATTTAAAATCAGTGACACTACTTCACTTAAGTACACTTTAATTTGATTTCACCAAAATCCTTTTTATTATCTTTGCTCGGACCACTTTTAATCATCTCCTTAAAAACAAAAAGACCCTCAAAAGACACGATCATGGTGTCCTCTGAAGGCCTCTCTTATATAGCCTTCTTTTTTGATTATCCGCCCTCTATATCTCCTCCCTACAAAGTCAATAGAGCGGACTTAGGATAATCTAAAAGTGTTAGTATTATTGTGAGCGTGGGACAATCATGGTCCCAAAGTTATCTGCCTCAAGCATTATGCTATATAGGACTTAGGATGTTTGTAATATAATTGAATTATCAATTAAAAATCAAGAAAAAGTATTACCTTATGATTAATTCAGATGAAATAACAGATTCACTATATTGGGATCGCTTTTGAGATCCAAAATATTAAGTATACTTATCGTAGTATAAACTTTGGAGGTATTGAATTTTATTTAGAGTAGCAAATGAAGTGTCTGATATGAAAATCACAAGCGCCCGCTGTTTAACGTTCCGTGTATTAGATGGTTAGGAAAAACCGTCATTTATTTTAATGATCAATTATATCAAGGATGAAGATATGTCCCATATGTTTTCGACTCCATCGCTTTCTAAACTAATCGCCCGATACAGGGCCTTCTGAAGCGCATGTGCCTTTTTTCTGCAAGTATTCAAGTCCTCTGCAATCTCCAAGTTCGCACGTTCTTTTAAAATCACCGCAAGCATTATTATTGTCATTCAACTTTAAATATGTATATCCACGGTTGTTGTGGACATGTATTAAATTCTCATCAAAGGATAATGCTGATGTGTAATCCTCAATGGCCTGTTGATATTTTTCGCTCTCTCTGTAAGCGTCGCCACGGTGGATATAAGCTACGATATTTTTTGTTTCAATTTTAATGGACTTGTTGAAATCTTTAATCGCCTTTTGATAATCCTTCATAAATAGATAAATTGATCCTCTATGGTTATAAAAGCCATATACTTTACGGTCTAATTTAATCGCTCTGTCGATATCTGGAATTGCCTTTTCATATTCCTCCATTTTCATGTAAGCCAATGATCTGTAGTAATAGGCTAGAGGATATCGAGAGTGCAGTTTGATGGCCTCTGATAGTTCATCTACAGCCTTTTTGTATTCAGCTATTTTTATCAGTCCTATACCTGATCCGGCATGAGTATATGCTTCCAACGCTATGCTGGCATCCTTAGTAAACGGCGAACCATAATATGTGAAAATCATTGGAACCATTATAATAACATCAACCGGCTCGCCGTTTATAGTTGCTGGTTTGAATTTATATTTCTTCGTAGCATCTATTGCGGAAGTCTCAAAATAATCCGGTGGAACCGCTTGCTCAACCTTACAATCCTCAACATCTCCATTCTTTGTTAAGATACATCTTAAAATAACAATCCCTTCAACATAATCCTCTTTTGCCTTCTCTGGGAATACTGGTTCTACAGATTTGAGGATAACCGGAGGTGTCCTGGTAATTTCATTATCGCCAGATATGAGGATAGCCTGAGGTGTCCCGGTAATTTCATTATCGTCTTTTGAATCATCCTGGATAATATTCTCGGATGCGTGGATCATGGAATAACAGGAGAATAGAAGCACAATGAGAGCACACAGCATAGATTTTTTCATATTATTTCCTTTGTCTTTATCATTATTTGGGGACACCTCAGAGGATTTAATGTTGAACTAAGCCTAAGCTGCATTTTAAGCTTTAGTGGTTTTGAAAGGTTATATTCTATGACCTCCATAAGACTATTTGTCCAATACATTTCCAACCATTATTTGTATATTCAAACGATTGAAAAAATTCACCAGCGGCACTTAATGGTGCACAATTTCTGGAATACTTTATTAATGCATATCTCCGATCTTTAGAAAATGCGACTCTTGAAACAGTGTAGTATGAACGGTATTCCTTCAATTCATTATCATTTGTTGTAATATATGTGCCAGTATCACTATACCCTTCTTCATCAAAACAAAATTGTTCTTCATTAGTATTGGCAGAATTAAGAGAAGCCTCTTCTGGT
>Ga0299912_10004096_pt1 | contig 11891 bp, 16 predicted proteins | sample RVTome_2_FD_207667 | JGI IMG/M metagenome (GOLD analysis project Ga0299912, IMG submission 207667) | Soil microbial communities from uranium-contaminated site in the Upper Colorado River Basin, Wyoming, United States - RVT95D214 (version 2) ... | reverse complement strand
TGGACGAAATGGAGCGGCTGTACCACACATTCGGCGTGCGCTTTTTCATCTTCAACGACGACGAGTGGTTCCCGCCCGGCAAAGCCAAACTCGCGCGCATTGACGCGCTGGAAAGTGAACTGGCGCAGCGAGAGCTAGACGTGATCATGAGCATCAAGTGCCGCGCCGACGACGTGGAAGAGAGCTTGTTCCGCCGCCTGCTCGACATGGGCGTGGTGCGAGCTTACGTGGGCATCGAGTCAGGCTCCGACCACAGCCTCCACACGCTGAACAAGAAAACGACAGTAGCTCAAAACCGGCTCGCGCTTGAGGTGTTGAACAAGGTGGGAATGCTGGCGGACTTTGGGTTGATCTTTTTCGACCCAGAAAGCACCGTCGAGGACATCCGCGCCAACCTCGACTTTTTCCACGCCATGGCGGGAGAAGGCCAAGCGCCGTTGAGCTTTGGGCGGATGGAAGTCTATGCCGGGACGCCGATCCTGGATCGCCTGCAAAGCGAGGGACGGCTCACCGGCGACTATTTGGCATGGAACTATCTCATCCCCGACCCGCGCGTCGAGATGCTGTTCCGGATGATGATCGCCGCCATGCGGCATCGCCTGTATGATAACGAAGGACTGGGCAAGCAGTGCTTTATCGCTTATTACGAACTGACCATGTACAAGTACCTCCGGCGCGGACAAGCCGACCAGACGCTGATCCGTCAACTGCGGGATATCGTCTCTCGCGTGAACAATCATTCACTGACCCTGCTGGAAGACATGTTGGATTTCACGCTGCGCGAAAACATCTACGACGCAAAGCGGGTCAATGATCGCGCGGCGGACTGGGCCGGTCGCGTCAATCTGTTTGACATGCAAACGCAGGTAGAGCTTTCGAATTGGAGAGCGCAAGTGGCGCAGTAACCTCTCCCCCTGTCCCCTCCCCTGATAGTGAACTGATGCTATCAGGGGAGGGGGTATGGGGGTGGGGCAAGGAGGCAACCATGCTGCCGTGGAACAAGCTGCCGAAGGATTTGCAAAAGGCCATCCTGGCCATGATTGTCATGGGCGGTGGGACCATCGCCTGCGGGCGCGTCGGGCCGATGGTGTGCGATCCGCCACCGCCGCCGACCACTACGAGCCTGCCCACGCCCAGGCCGATCAAGACACCCATGATCTGCGATCCTGCTCCGCCGCCGTCGCGGACCGCCACGCCCAGGCCGATCAAGACGCCGATGATCTGCGACGCACCGCCGAGACCTTTCATCACGCCGACGGCTGTGCGCCAGCGGCACTTTCAGGCGCACAAATTCGAAATGTCCTCCGATCCAACGCTGACAGGCGCGGGAGCGCGCGGCACGGTCGTTGACTCACGCGGCCGGCCGCTCGCCGGGTTGAAGGTGATGGCGCAAGACCCTAACTCTGATCTGCGGTTCGTCGGCGTGACTGACGCCCAGGGCGCATTTATGCTGCTTATTCCCAAGCCGGGCGACTATTTGCTGATGGTCGAAGGCGACCACAGCAACGGACTGCGGCTGAATCTCAAGCAGCACGATCTGGTGATCATGGAATGGGTCGAGATCGCGGGCCAGTCGCAACTCCTCTTGCCCCTCGCCGAAATCCGGACAGTTGATATCACCTGGCACGACGGCTTGACGTTTGGCGCGGAGACTCTGTGGTCCGACGCCCGCTACCGCTGGAGTGCATCGGGTGGGACGCTGGTCGAGGATGGCGAGCGCGTGACCTGGCAGCCGCCCGCCGAGCCGGGCCGATACTTGTTGCAAGTCGTCGCAGACTGGGGACAGGTCGGGCTGGCCGTGGATGCGCTGACGCTGATCGTCGAGGAAGATGGGGGTGTGACGGTGGGTTGAGGAGGTGCAATGGCAGTGCAAACCCAGCGATTGCCTTTTGTTGCCCACTTGACTATGCTATCTCTCAGACGAAAACCGACTAGGGGAGGATATTAGCATGTCCGATCATCTCAAGTCCATATCGCTTCGGTGTGTGCTAGCAGCATGTGCCGGGATGGCTGGGGTAGCTGTGTTACTGACCAGTGTTCAATTGAGCGGTCGTGTTCTGGCTCGACAAATCAAGCCAGATAGCCTATCCACTTCGTCGCAGCCGAGTTTTCTGTTTCGTTTCGATTCGAGCGCGCAGACGTTTTACACTTTCACCTTGCCGCTAGGCAGCATGCCCAACAGCGTCGCCATATCAGGCGTGAATCCATCACATGTCTGGGTGACGGAGCCTGGTCGAGATCGAATCGGTCATCTTGTTTACACTAACACCGATGATATCGCGTGGACAGAGTATCCCATTACATCCACGAATGACAGCGGTCCGTTCCGGCTTGTGGTTGACGGCAACTATGTTTGGTTCACCGAGCGCGGCGCGAACCGTATTGGGCGACTGAACACAACCACCGACCGCCTCGATGAATTCTATGACCATGGGTTGTCGCCCAATGCTGGATTGGCCGACATCAAGGTTGCACCGGACGGCACAGTTTGGACAACTGGACAATGGTCGAATCGACTTGTGGCACTGACGATCACTTCGACCACCGATTATGCTTTCCATGAATATACCCATACGGTTCTGATGAGTCCATCTGGCTTGGCGATTGGGTCAGGTGATTCCATCTGGGTTGGCGTATCCGGCGCGCCTAGGATAGTCTTGTTCACAGCTTCTATCGGCCAATTTGTTTACGGGCCGTTTGAGTCTCCCACTGATAGCGCTCCTACCGACCTTGTCTACTTCTTTGACAATAGGGGAAAAACTGCTTCCATAGTGTGGTTTTCGGACTTGCAAAACAACAGCGTGGGGAGGTTAGTTCTCAGCACACTGTCATGGATCGAGTATTTCGGCCCCATTACGTGCCCGGTCGGTTTGGCGAGCGAGTCGCCCAACGTATTCTGGGTGACACAACAGGACGAGCGGGGAGCGATCGGGCGGCTCACCTTCACGAATGTGCTGTCAACGCAGATTGATTCTTATCCACTGCCTACGTCAGGCTTATTTCCGACCGGCATTGCAGTTGCGCCCGATCAAGGTGTGTGGTTGGCCTCCTACATGCCCCTCAGGGTATATCTGCCCATCATCTTGCAGAACTGATTCATAAGCCACGGGATCAATGAGTAGTAAAACTCGCCCAGCCCAGTGAATTGTGGCGAGTGCCGCCTAGTCGCAGTCGGCGGGGCAGTGACCGGGCGCGGCTGACGCTGATCGTCGAGGAGGATGGGAGTGTGGCGGTGGGTTGAGGAAACGCAACGGCGGTGCAAACCAAACAGTGCCTTTTGTGCTCGTTTGACATGCTCGCCTTTGGAGCACAATCGATGCTTGAGCGGTAAGGAGGGTTGGACCAGTCAGGACTGACCCCGCCTGCATAGGAGCCCTGAGGGGAAAAAACGGGGTCAGTCAATTGACTGACCCCGTTGATCCCAAAGGGCCAAGGACCGGACGTGCTCTTTAACAACTCAATCGGGTTCGGCCAGTTGCAAACGCAAGCGTTGCAAGAAGCGCAGATTGATCAGGAGGTAAATGAGCGTGTTCTGGTTCGCAATGGCTGGGCCGTTGCGCAGATGAGGCCACTCAATGCCCAAGGCGACGGATTGCGAGTTAATGCGTTCGACGGCGGTGCGTTGCCGATAGAGATTTTTGTAAATCTCGCTGTGGCGGTCCAGGGAATACCGCAAGCGGGCTCCGATACCAGGGCTGTTCAGTTCTAATAAGGTAGCGCGTTATGTAGCCTTGCGTGATAATCTTGTGTCTGAAGACAATCACGGGAGGTTACAGAATGTTGCAGAATTTCTTGTTCAAGATCAAGGATCATCGTCGTGCGCAGGGTCGACGTTACCAACTCGGGCACATCTTGTTCTTTTCCGTGCTCGCGATTCTGAGTGGGGGCGACAACTACTGCGCCTTGCCATTTCGGATGGGTGAGGGAGCAGATGGAGCAGACCGCAGAGCTTAAGTATTCATTTCGACGACAGATGCATCCCGCGATGAGTGTGACGAGCAACTGGGTCGCGGAGCGTGGATCACACGGGTCGAAGACAAGGGAGCTTTGTGCCTGACCTGTGCGGACCTGGATCACCTCATCTTTCTTCCGTCCGGCAACGCGGCGCTCACCCGGCGCGCGCGCAAGCACTCGACGTTGTCGGCTGTCGTTTTAAAGTGGAGTCGTGCCCGCAAGCGGTATGAACGGCAAGGTCTGCTCGTAAAAGCTCAAGCACTGGAACAGGCCGAACAAGAACGTCTGGCCGACGGCGACGCGAGAACTCGGCGAAGAGAACGCAAAGCCGCGCGAAGGGCGGAACTGGATCACCCATACGCGGAGCGCTTTGCGGCGCGTGTGCGCGAGCTTTTTCCTCGCTGCCCTCAAGGGAGAGAAGTGGTCATCGCGGAACACGCTTGTCTCAAGTACAGCGGCCGTGTTGGCCGCTCAACGGCAGCCAAGAGTTTGGATGAGGCGGCGGTTCGACTCGCCGTCATGGCGCACATCCGGCACACGGAGACCAAGTACGACACACTTTTGGCAAGCGGTTATGAGAGACGGGAGGCCCGCGCGCACGTGGAAGAAACGATTGCTCGGGTGCTGGCTCGGTGGGCAGCACCCGTCAGGCCGTTATTGACTCCCGATCAACTTTCCTATCTCGAATAGAACCATCATAACTTGCCTTTCCCCCGAGAGCGTTTCGGGTTGGGGACTGTTTCTGGGTTCGGGAGTCAAGGCTTCAGCCGGAAAATCCGCCTGAAGGCTCGACTCCGCCGGATATAAAGCGCCGGGCATGTTCAGATCATGCGCGCGGTTTTGTCCCAAAGTCGAAACGCTCCCTTCCCCCGCTTTCCAGCAAACAAGAGTTGGGAGTATAATCCTGCACAGGCGCGCAAGTCACCGGAAGCGCCTACACCCACCGGACCGCGGCCGGCAATTCTAGCAGTCTGTCGGAGTGGATTGGAATCAAGGCTTTAGGCGGTAAAAACGCGGCGAATCCTGACCGAAACCGGCTGAAGCCTAGACTCCAGAGTGTTCCCTCCGACAGGCCGCTAGGCTGGACGGACGATACCATGCCACGCAAATCAACCCAGACCACCCCACCCAGCGATAACTCTGCAACCCACGGCAACGGCGTCATGGCGTTGACCAAAGAACTCTGGCAGGCCGCCGTCAATTTGCGCGGGTCGGTCGAGCCGGCGGATTACAAACGCTACGTCCTGCCCATCATCTTTTTGCGCTTTCTTTCGCTGCGCTACGAAAAGCGCCGCGCCGAGTTGGAACACGCGATCAAGGAACCGCGCAGCGAATATTACGGCGACAAGCACGCGCTGGCCGACCCCGACGAATACCGCAGCGCCGGAGCGTTTATCATTCCCGAAGCCGCGCGCTGGGACAATATCCGCAAGGTAGCCCAGGCCGACGACATCAAAATCCGGCTCGACAACATCCTGGAGCTTTTGGAAAACACCTACCCCGACAAGCTCAAAGGCTTGCTGCCGCGCATCTACGCCGGATCGAACCTGGAACGCGAAAACGTCACCGGCCTGATCAACCTGTTCTCCAAAGACATCTTTAAGCAAGACCACGACGGCCAAGACCTCATCGGGCGCGTGTACGAATATTTCATCGGCGAGTTTGCTTCGTCCCGAATGTTTCAGGTGACTCGGCTGTGCCAGGTCTCAATCGAGAAATGGCTTACTCGCTTGATACTCTCATCCCGGCCCAATCTGTTCTCGATGTATTCGAGCGGCTACTATCACCGCTGCGGTATCGAATAGATGCAAACGAGCGCAAGTCTCACACCCTCGCCGCCATCCGTGACATGCTGCTGCCCAAGCTGCTTTCGGGCGAGATTCGGGTGAAGGATGAAGCGGATTGCCTTCGGCACAACCGCTCCGCGTAATCAGATGAGAGAGGAACTGATGACGGCGTTATACCCAGACACACGTCCAGAAGCCGAGCGCGTGCAGATTGAACTGCTGCGCCGCGCCCCATCCTGGCGGAAACTGCAAATGGTGGATCAGTTGAATCAATCCGCGCGAACACTGGCACTCTGCGGTTTGCGCCAACGTTATCCACACGCAACGCCGGTCGAGTTGCGCCGCCGTCTGGCCGACTTGGTGCTGGGGGCGGAACTGGCAGCGCGTGTGTATGGCTCACTGGGGGAGGCTGACCATGCTGCCTGAACCGATTGCCGTCACCTTGCAGGTCGTGGACATTCTGGATCGGTTGGGGGTGCCCTATGTCATCGGCGGCTCGCTGGCCAGTTCGCTGTACGGCGTTGTGCGTACCACACTGGACGCCGACCTGGTGGCCGACTTGCGCTCCCACCACGCCGAGCCGCTCGTGGCTGCTTTGCGGGGCGCGTTTTACGTGGACGCACAGGCCGTTGGGGATGCCATCACCCATCGGAGCAGTTTCAACGCGATCCACCTTGAGACGATGTTCAAGGTGGATGTTTTTATTCCCAAGCGGCGACCCTTTGATCAGGCACAATTGGAGCGGCGAATCCTTCAAGTCATTGCCACCGATCCGGAACGTACGGCCTACATGGCGAGCGCCGAAGATACCATCCTTGCCAAGCTGGACTGGTATCGGCAGGGCGGTAGAGTATCCGAGCGTCAGTGGCGCGATGTGCTGGGTGTGCTGCGCGTGCAGGGTGATTCGCTCGATAGGGATTACTTGCGCCGCCAGGCCGCCACATTGGGTGTAGCCGATTTGCTAGAGCAATCTCTCGCACAAACAGCCCAAGGCGCGTAGACTTTTGAGGAGATCGCCCATGTCGCATCGCGGCACCGAGATCACGTTTGAACTCACCCCCATCGAGCGGCTGGAGCAGTTGCGGTGCCAGAATACCCTCAATCTCGCACCCTCGCTGACATCCGAGACGCGCTGCTGCCCAAGCTGCTTTCGGGCGAGGTGCGGGTGAAGGATGCAGACAAGTCTGTAGAGAGGGCAACATGAAACCTGGCAGAAACGACCGCAAGCACAAAATCCTCATCGCGGGCGCGGAGCTTGACGAGCTACAGCGCCACACGTGGATGATGGCCGAAAGTTTTGGCCTGGATGGGCGCATCGCGCGCTATCGGGGCAAACGTCCCATCGGCCTGTACCGGTGGGATTTGGACTGTCTGGTAGATGTAATGAAATCTGCGCTGGCCGATCCGAAGGCGTACCCATCGCACGCCAGTCCCGGGTATTTGGCGCTGCAAGCGCTTTATGAGCGCGTCAAGCAAGAATACGATGAGGCTTACAAGTAAGGCCTCGTCTGAAAGGGGACGACATGACCACGACCGATTATCCACCACCCGTAGACAAGCTACTCACCTTGGGCGATCCCCGCAATATGATCGGATGGCCCGACTGTGCCGCGTCGGGTCTTGGCCCGGAGCACATCCCCGACCTCATCCGCATGGCGCTGGATGAGGAACTGCACTGGGCCGACTCGGAGAGCCTGCAAGTTTGGTCGCCTATTCACGCCTGGCACGCGATCGGCCAACTGCGCGCCGAATCTGCCGTCGAGCCGCTTCTGGGCTTGTTGCATCGGATTGACGACGATCAGGATGATTGGGTGGGCGAAGAGATACCGGAAGTGATGGGCATGATTGGCCCTGCGGCGATTCCGGCGCTGGCGGCGTACGTGGCCGATTCGTCGCGCGGCCTGTGGGCGCGCGTGGCGGCCTCGGCCAGCCTGACCGAGATTGGCCAGCGGCATCCCGCGTCTCGCGCCGACTGCGTGGCCACTCTCACGCGCCTGTTGGAGCAGTATCAAGACCACGACGAAACCGTCAATGCGGAATTGGTGGCGGGTTTGATTGAACTGCACGCTGTCGAGTCTGCGCCCGTCATGGAGCGCGCCTTTGCCGCTCGCCGCGTGGATAACTCGGTGTCCGGCGATTGGGAAGACGTGCAGATCGAGATGGGGTTGAGACAGACGCGCGAGACGCCCAAGCCGAACTATGCCGCAAGCATTGTCGGCCCGGAGCTGGCTGCCCAGTTTGCGGCGATGACTCAACGTTTGCAAGGCGAGACCGGCCCAAGTTCAGGAAACATCCAGCGCCGGAAAGCCAAGAAGCGAGACAAGCGCAAGCAACAAGAGTCACGCAGCAAAAAGAGTCGAAAGGAGTAGAGGTGTGGAATGAGGGACGAAATTCCGCGCAGCCTGGCCCCCTTTTTTCAGGAATATGATTTGGGCCAGCTTGACGCTGACCAGGCGGCCTCCACCATCATCGAGCGGACGCTGCGCTATGGAAACCGCGCCGAACTGCGTTGGTTGTTTGCGCGCTACCCCCGGCCCGTCATTGCTGAATGGGTGCGCCGGTGGGGGCCGTACGCCTTGCCCGCTCCACACCTGACCTTTTGGAAATTGCTTTTGCAATTGGAGACGACGGCATGACAGACCTGCATTGGGAGACGGTCACGCCGCTCATGCGTGACGTGATGCGGACCGTCGGGGCCAGCGATTTATGCCCACGTTTTTACCTGGCGGGCGGGACGGCGCTGGCGCTGCAATTGGGACACCGCCGTTCGGTTGACCTGGATTTCTTTTCCGAAACGGACGAGGTGCGCCCTGAAACACACGAACAAGTCCGGCGCACACTTGGCGAGCTTCACCCCACCGTCGTCGAGCACACCTGGGGCAATCTGCTGCTGCTCGTAGATAATTTGCGCGTCGGCTTTTTCGGCTACAGCTACAAGTTGGTCGCGCCCACGGTTCCGGCGGAAGGCGTGCCCCTCGCCGGACTGGCCGACATCGGCTTGATGAAGCTCGACGCCATCTCGGGCCGCGCCAGCCGCAAAGATTTCCACGATCTCTATGCCATTGCCCAACGCATCCCCTTGCGCGACCTGCTGGCGCTGGCCCCGGAAAAATATCCATACAACCGCGATTTTGAAGCGCAGGTCGTGCGCGACCTGGTCTACTTTGAACGCGCCGACCAGGAAGCTTCGTTGCCCCTGCTGCAAGGGATAGACTGGTCAACGGTCAAAGCCTTTTTCCGCGAACAGGCCATCCAACTCGGTCAAGCCTGGCTGGAGGATTAGAACGGATTTCACATCGGAGTCAAAGCTTTAGCTGGCTTTGTCCGGCTAAAGCCTACACTCCAAAGACAGACGGAATTGGAATCAAGGCTTTAGCCGATTCTGTGGAAGCATAGCATGTCTCGTTCACTTCATCATCCGCCGCACATCTATCTCGATGACACGGGGTACATGGTCACCGGATCAATTTACCAGAGACAGCGTTTGCTTCGGCCCGAAGGCTACAAAGACCTGGTACGCGATCAACTCAAAGCTCTGGCGCCCGAGTTTGGCCTACGGCTAGCCGCATGGGTGATTCTCGACAACCATTATCACATCTTGGTCAAGAGCCGTGTCGGCGAAACGCTGCCTCGTTTCTTTGGACGCCTGCATGGTCGTATATCGTTTGAGATCAACGGGCGTGATGGAAAACGCGGGCGGCAAGTGTGGCACAACTATTGGGACACTTGCATCCGCACCGAAGCCGACTATTGGACACGCTTCAACTATATTCATCATAATCCTGTCAAACATGGCTACGTGACGCGTGTAGAAGACTGGCTGTTCTCCAGTTACCGCCATTATCTCGATCACAAAGGGCAAGATTGGCTGGACGATGTGTTGCGCCAGCATCCGATTATAGATTTTACAGACCCGAAAGATGATTTCTAGCTCAACCGCCTACTGGAGTCGAAGCTTTTGCCACCCGGCTGAAGCCTACAGTCCAGAAAGACGGGACATTGGAGTCAAGGCTTTAGCCGGTGCCAATGTTCGCTTCACATCCGGCTAAAGCCTACAGTCCAGACAGACGATAATTGGAGTCGAAGCTTTAGCGGGTGTCCTTGCACACGACCGGCTAAAGCCTACAGTCCAAACAGACGGGAAACTGGAGTCAAAGCTTTAGCTGGCATTCTTGCTTCATGACCGGCTAAAGCCTATACTCCAAGCAACCGAGGATGCCATGCCCACTCATCGCGGCACCGAAACTACGTTTGAACTCACCACCATCGAGCGGCTGGAACAGTTGCGGTATCAGCACACCTTTGGGCCAGAGATCGAGCGCCTGCCAGATCAAGCCGTCCTCAAAGATGTGCTGCGCGCATCGCTTGCCGCGCGGTACCCCGATCTGCCGGACGCGGCGCTGGACGAGGCCGTAGCGCGCATCAGCCGGCTATGCCGATTGGCCGCTGTCGGCGTACGTATCTGCTAACGACGATTGATGGAGGAACATTTATGAAAAAGGGTGAAAAGAAGAAACAACAAAAGGCGCTCAAGCGGCGCGTCGAGCGCAAGCGGTCCCGCAAACAAGCGCAGGCGCTAGGGCTACTAAACCCTGTGCTGCGCTACGTCCGGCAAGCGCGCGACTATCCCATCGAAGGCTGCTGGGCGCAGCAAGGTTGGGACACGGACGGGCTGGCCGTGGTCGTCATTGCGCGGCGACAGCCTAACGGGAATATTGTCTTTGGCAATTACCTGGTGGACTATTACTGCCTGGGATTGAAGGACACCTACTTTAATGCCGATATTCCACGAGGCGAATTTCAAAGTGACACCCTGCCGACCATGTTCCGCGCAGGCAAACCGGTCAGCCTCTCGCCCGACCTGGCGCACGAAATCATCTACGGCGGCATCGAGTACGCCAAACAGTTTGGCTTTCGTCCTCACGACGATTACAAGCTCTCGCAGTACGTCCTCGATCCACCCGACGCGCATCCGCGCAGTGGGAAGGTCGAGTTCGGCAAAGGCGGCCAGCCTTTCTTTATCGCGGGGCCAAACGACGACGTGGACGCCATCATGCGTCAACTGGCCCGCACCGCCGGCGAAGGCAATTATCACTTTATGGCGCCAATAGACGGGCCACCGGATGAATGGGATGAGGAGGAGGACGTGGACATATCCGATTCGCCCCGTGAGACATTCTCTGCCCAGGCCCAAGACCGGCTCGACGAGCTAGACCTGGATGTAGGAGATTCGGTATCCGTCAAGCAAGGCGTGCCAGACCCGGACACGGGGCATGACATCGGCGGCTGGCAGGGACGCATCACCAACGTGCGTGAGGGCGACGACGAGTCCATCCTCGTGACGATCGAGTGGGATAGCCTCACGCTGAACAACCTGCCGGCTTCAATGATCGAACAGTGCGAAAAAGCAGGCACGGACTGGGCTGTGCTGAACCTTGAAAGTGGTGATGTCGAGCGAGCCACGTCCAGGGACAAGCCCGAAGACGCGATCAGCGCCAGGAAACAGCTTGCCAGCCAATATGCCTGGATTCATTTGGGCGACCAGGGGAAGCGGATTCAACAAGTGCTGGCCGGCGTGGATGCCGACGACGAGAGGGCCGTCTTCGACGCATGGGACGAGTATCTGACACAACATGTGACCTTTCCTTTTGAAGCTCAAGTCGCCGAGTTTCAAGAGCACGGCCCCTTGCAGGCAGGTGACCGTGTCCAGGTGATACACGTCTCTGCTCTGCAAGATTTGTACGGGGTTATGGTTCATGCGCGAGCCAGAGGAGGAGAGTACAACTTTCCTTTGTGCGATCTGGAAGTGATGGACAGGCGCTCGCCCAACTATCAAGTGGTTGACGATTACGCTGTCTGGTTTGCGAACCGTTAACCGATTCAAAGCCGTGTCACAAACAGCAGCGTAAATCCGTCAATCCATTTTGCTGATTTCGGATCAGGTCGCGGTACCAGGTTCCGCTGTCCTTGATGATGCGCTGCTGGGTGGTGTAATCAACGTAAACCAACCCGAACCGCTTGGCAAAGCCCAGGTTCCATTCCAAGTTATCCGTCAACGACCAGATAAAGTAGCCTTTCAGGTTCACACCGTCGCGGATAGCGCGGGCAGTTTGCTCCAGATAGCCTTCGAGGTATGCGACGCGCAGTGGG
>Ga0299912_10004094_pt1 | contig 11893 bp, 7 predicted proteins | sample RVTome_2_FD_207667 | JGI IMG/M metagenome (GOLD analysis project Ga0299912, IMG submission 207667) | Soil microbial communities from uranium-contaminated site in the Upper Colorado River Basin, Wyoming, United States - RVT95D214 (version 2) ... | reverse complement strand
CAGCAGGCCCTGCTTCAGGTCCTGCAACCGCAGTTCGACCCCACCTTCTCAGAGCACAGTCACGGCTTCCGGCCTAGACGCCGTGCGCACGATGCGGTGCGTGAGGCGCAGCGGTACGTGCAGGCGGGACGCCGGTGGGTGGTGGATGTGGACCTGGAGAAGTTCTTCGACCGGGTCAACCACGATGTGCTCATGGGAAGACTGGCGGGTCGAATGGCGGACAAGCGGGTGCTGGGACTCATCCGTCGCTACCTCGAGGCCGGCATCATGGTGAACGGGGTGGTGATGGAACGGCAGGAGGGGACGCCTCAGGGCGGCCCGCTCTCGCCGCTCTTGGCCAATGTGCTCCTGGACGAGGTGGACAAGGAACTGGAGAAGCGCGGCCACGCGTTTGTGCGCTACGCCGACGACTGCAACGTGTACGTGCGGTCGCGGCGTGCGGGCGAGCGCGTGATGCAGCACCTCACGCGGCTGTACGCGAAGCTCCGGCTCCGAATCAATCCGGCCAAGAGCGCGGTCGCGCCGGTCTGGCGGCGCAGCTTTCTGGGCTTCAGCTTCTGGGTGGCCCGGGGCGGCGAGGTGAGACGGCGCGTAGCCAAGAAGACCCTGAGGACGATGAAGGACCGGGTGCGGAAACTCACTGCCCGCAACCGGGGGCGGAGCATGACCCAGGTTGTGACTGAACTGCGCGGATATCTGGTCGGCTGGAAGGGGTACTTCCGACTGGCCGACACGCCGGGCGTGTTCCGAGGCCTGGACGAGTGGCTCCGCCATCGCCTGCGCGCGCTTCACCTCAAGCAGTGGAAGCGAGGGCGAACCATCTATCGCAGGCTACGCGCTCGAGGACTGTCCGAGCACCAGGCCGCGAAGGTGGCCGCCAACGGCCGCCGCTGGTGGAAGAACGCGGGTATGGCGATTCACATCGCGCTGCCCATTCGCTACTTCGACGAACTGGGAGTCCCCCGGCTCGGCGCGTGACCTCAACCTGTCCAACCGCCGGATGCGGACCCGCACGTCCGGTGGTGTGGGAGGGGAACGGCGGGATAATACCCGCCGTCCCCTATCCCGATTCGAGCGCCGACCGAGGTATGTGTCTACACGCCCGCCTGCGCGCGCAGCACCTCGCGCGCGTGGGCGAGGGCGGCCGGAAGGGCCTCGGGCTTTGTCCCACCGGCCTCCGCGCGCTCGGGCCGGCCGCCGCCGCGCCCGCCAACCCGCTCCGCGAGCGCCTTCACGAGATCGCCCGCGTGGAAGCGCTTCACGAGGTCGGGGCTCACCGTGGCGAGAAAGGAAACCTTCTCCCCCCGCCGCGCCCCGAGCACCACGATACCCGACGGAAGCTTCTGCCGCACCTTGTCGGCGAGTTCCCGGAGGGCCTTCGCGTCCTCGGCGTCCACCTCGGCGATCACCACGCGCACGCCTCCCACGTCCACCGCCCGGGCCACGAGATCCGCCGCGTCCTCCTGCGCTTTCTGCGATCGCAGTGACGCCATCGCCGCCTGGGCCTCGCGCAGCGACGCGATCGTCCGCGTAACTTTCTCCACCACGTCTTTCGGCGCCGTCCGGAGCAGCTCGCCCAGTTGCAGCAGCCGCTCTTCCTCTTCCTTCACGTGGTGCGCAGCGCCTTCACCGGTCACCGCCTCCACGCGCCGCGTATCGGCCGCGATTCCTCCTTCGCCCACGATCTTGAAGAAACCAATCTCGCCGGTGCGCGAGACGTGCGTTCCGCCGCACAGCTCGAGGCTGAAATCGCCCATCTCGACCACCCTCACCCGCTCCGGGTACTTGTCGCCGAAGAAGGCAAGCGCGCCGCGCTCGAGCGCCTCGCGGTAGGGGATCTCGAAGGTGGAGACGGCAAGGTTGTTCCGGATCTGGGCGTTCACCAAGTCCTCGATCTGGGCCAGCTCCTCCCGGCCAAGCGCCTCAAAGTGGGAGAAATCGAAGCGCAGGCGATCGGGCGCCACCAGTGAGCCCGCCTGCCGCACGTGGTCGCCGAGGATCTCGCGAAGCGCCGCGTGAAAGAGATGCGTGGCGCTGTGGTTGAGCATCGTGGCCCTGCGTCGCTCCCCCTGCACCACGAGGTTCACCTCCTCGCCCACCGCGAACACGCCGCGGGTCACCACCGCGCGGTGCACCGTCACCGACGGCACCGGATGCGCCGCGCTCTCCACCCGCGCCTCACCCCCGTCGTGAAAGATCACGCCGGTGTCGCCCACCTGGCCGCCCGATTCGCCGTAGAAGGGGGTCGCCTCCGTGAGGATCTCGACCTTCTGCCCCTCCCGCGCCACGGGGCTCGCCTCCAGCCGGCCGTCCTTTTCCGCGAGGATGGCCTTCACGCGGCTTTTCATCGAGAGCGTGTCGTAACCGCAAAACTGCGAAACGAACCCGCCGTCCCGGACGAAGATCGCCGGCACAGACTTCTCCCCGGATCCTTTCCACGCCCTGCGCGCACGCTCGCGCTGCTCCTCCATCGACCGGAGGAAACCGTCCTGGTCGACCAGGATTCCATGGTCGCGCGCGATGTCCTCCGTGAGGTCGATGGGGAAACCGTAGGTGTCGTAAAGCTTGAAGACCACCCCTCCCGGCAGCGTGCGCCCCTTGGCCTCGCGCACGCGCGCGAGTTCCTCCTCGAGGATCTTGAGGCCGTTCTCCAGCGTGAGGAGGAAGCGCTCCTCCTCGCGCTTCACCACGCGCTCGACGAAGGCCGCGCGATCGACCAACTCGGGGTACGCCCCCCGCATGACCCGGACGACGACGTCGGTCGCGCGGTGAAGGAAGGGGCCGTCCAGCCCGAGCATCTTCCCGTGCCGGCTCGCGCGGCGCAGGATCCGCCTCAGCACGTAGCCTCGCCCCTCGTTCGAGGGGCTCACGCCGTCCGTGATGAGGAACGTGACGGCCCGCACGTGGTCCGCGATCACCCGCATCGACACGTCTTCGCGCTCGGAGGCGCCGTAGCGCCGGCCGGAGATCTCCTCCACGAACGCGATCGTCGGGCGGAAGAGATCGGTGTCGTAGTTCGACTGAGCGCCCTGCAACACCGCCGCGACCCGCTCCAGACCCATCCCCGTGTCGATGCTCGGGTGGGGAAGCGGCGTGAGGCGCCCCTGTGCGTCTCGGTCATACTGCATGAAGACGAGGTTCCAGAGCTCCATGAAACGATCGCAGTCGCAGCCGACCGCGCACTCGGGGCGCCCGCAGCCGACTGCCGGCCCCTGGTCGATGTGGATCTCGGAGCAGGGGCCACAGGGACCCGTGTCGCCCATGGACCAGAAGTTGTCCTTTTCATCCATCCGAACGATCCGGTCGGCCGGCACGCTGACCACCTCGCGCCAGATTGCCTCCGCCTCGTCGTCCTCACGGAAGACGGTGATCCACAGCCGCGATGGATCCAGCCCCACCGTGCGCGTCAGGAACTCCCATGCAAAGCCGATCGCCTCCTTCTTGAAGTAATCGCCGAAGGAGAAGTTCCCGAGCATCTCGAAGAAGGTGTGGTGGCGTGCGGTCCGCCCGACGTTCTCAAGATCGTTGTGCTTCCCGGAGACGCGCAGGCACTTCTGCGCGCTCGCGGCGCGGCGGAAGTCGCGCCTCTCCTCGCCGGTAAAAACGCGCTTGAAGGGGACCATTCCCGCGTTTACGAACAGGAGGGTCGGATCCTGGGACGGGAGGAGCGAGGCGCTGGGGACGACCGTGTGATGGCGCTCCTGGAAGTAGCGCAGGAACGTCGATCGGATCTCGGAGGCGTTCATCCAGGTAACATAACCCACCGCTCGGAGAGGGAGCAAGACCTCGCCGCCATTGGAAAAGCGCAAGGAGCCTGGGCACTCCCCCATCTCCGAGTCCACCCAAAAAAAGACCGGCCCCCGAGGGGCCGGCGAGCATGCGATGTGCCCTGCGCTCTAGAAGCGCTCGATGTGGAGCTTCGTGTCGTCCTCCTTCTTTTCTTCGTCGTCCTCCACCGGCTCGCCACCCGGGCCCTCGAAATCGTCCCAACTCGAGTCGCTGGTGGCGGAGATGCCACGGAACCGGAGGGCGAAGTCGTCCGGATTGGAGACGTGCTTCAGCGCCTCGTCGTAAGACACGAGCTTCTTCTTCACGAGTTGCATGAGCGATTGATCGAAGGTCTGCATCCCATAGGTGGTGAAGCCCTTCGTGATGGCATCCGGGATCTCCTTGGAGCGGTCCTTGTCGATGATGCACTCGCGGACCCGCGCGGTGGAGATGAGCACCTCGAGGGCCGGCACACGCCCGCGGCTGTCCGCCCGCGGCACGAGGCGTTGCGAGATGATCCCCTTGATGATGGACGAGAGCTGCAACCGCACCTGTTTCTGCTGGTAGGGTGGGAACACGGAGACGATTCGGGTGATGGTCTCCGCGGCGTCGATGGTGTGCAGCGTGCTCATGACGAGATGGCCGGTTTCCGCGGCCGTGAGGGCGGTTTCGATGGTCTCGAAGTCCCGCATCTCGCCCACCAGGATCACGTCCGGATCCTGCCGGAGCGCCGACTTGAGCGCCGCCCCGAAGGTCCGCGTGTCCACGCCCACTTCGCGCTGGTTCACGATCGACTTCTTGTCCCGGATCAAGAACTCGATCGGATCCTCGATCGTGATGACGTGCGCCGTCCTATTCGAGTTGATGTGATCGATCATCGCGGCGAGCGTGGTCGACTTGCCGCTCCCCGTGGTTCCGGTGACCAGGATCAGCCCGCGGCGCTCCATCGCGATCCGCTCGACCACTTTGGGAAGGTTGAGTTGTTCGATCGACTGGATCCCGAAGGGAATCACGCGGAATACGATGCCCACGGTGCCGCGCTGCTGGAAGATGTTCACACGGAAGCGGCCCAGACCCGGAACACCGTAGGCGAGATCCACCTCGTTCGTCTCCTCGAACTTGGTGCGCTGGAAGGTGTTCATGATCGACGTGGCGATCTTGCTGATGTCCTCCGGCATGAGCCGTTGGCCGTTCTTGTACGGGACGAGGGCGCCGTCGATTCGGAACATGGGAGGCAGGCCCGCCTTGACGTGGATATCGGAGGCACCTCCCTTGACGGCAATCTTGAGAATATCGTTCAGCTCCATGCCTGCTCCTCGTCCCGCCTCCACCCGGGGCCCTTATGGGCCCCGGCGCGAAGGCTGGCGTCACTTGTCGGGTGTCCGGGGTTCCTTGCCTTGCCTGGCCGACTCCTTCGGCGCGTCGATGCGCTCGACGCGCTTGGCTTTCTTGATACCGTAGTGCTGGTAGATCTTCTCTTCGAGTTCGGTGATTATCTCGGGGTGCTCCTTGAGGAACGCCTTCGCGTTCTCGCGCCCCTGACCGATCCGCTCGCCTGCGTACGAGTACCAGGCGCCGCTCTTCTCGACGAGATTCAAATCCGCGGCGAGGTCCAGGATGTCCCCCGCCCGCGAGATTCCCTCGCCGTAGATGATGTCAAACTCCGCTTCCTTGAACGGCGGCGCGAGCTTGTTCTTGACGACCTTCACCCGCGTGCGGCTGCCGGTGATCTCCTGCCCTTCCTTGATCGCCCCGATCCGGCGGATGTCCATCCGGACGGAAGCGTAGAACTTGAGCGCGTTCCCCCCGGTGGTCGTCTCCGGGTTGCCGAACATGACGCCGATCTTCATCCGGATCTGGTTGATGAAGACCACCGTCGTCTTGGACTTCGAGATCGTGGCGGTGAGCTTGCGCAGCGCCTGGGACATGAGGCGTGCCTGAAGCCCCATGTGCGCGTCGCCCATCTGCCCTTCGATCTCGGCTTGCGGCACCAGAGCCGCCACCGAGTCGATCACCAGGACATCGATCGCGCCGGAACGCACGAGCATCTCGGTGATTTCAAGCGCCTGCTCGCCGGTGTCCGGCTGGCTGATGAGCAGGTCGTCCGTGCGAACGCCCAGCTGCCGCGCGTAGTTCACGTCCAGGGCGTGCTCGGCGTCGATGAACGCCGCCACCCCGCCGTCCTTCTGGGCTTCCGCGACGATGTGCAGCGACAGCGTCGTCTTGCCCGAGGACTCCGGCCCATAGATTTCGAGGACCCGGCCCCGGGGAACACCTCCAATCCCCAGGGCAATGTCCAGGCCCGGGCTTCCCGTGCTGATCACGGCGACGTCCGGGACAATGACGTCGCTCCCGAGCCGCATGATCGAGCCCTTGCCGAACTGCTTCTCGATCGAGGCGACGGCGAGCTCGATGGCTTTCTGCTGGTTAGGGTCGAGTGACATGCTTTCCTCCTCCTGCTGCGGTCAGGGGGATTGTGGAAGATATCGTCCAGACGGGCCCCCGGCTTGAGCCGGGCGACGGGCCTCCGGAGGCTTGCGCCTGCCGAAAACCCTTGATCACGGGCGTGTTCGGACGAGGTCTGGGCGCCGGAGGGACATCCGGCGCCGGCCTGTTGATTTCACTTTTCTTGAGATGAGGGGCCACCTCCCGGCGCCGGTGCTCACGCGGGCGGACCCTTCACCTCCCGCCGGCCGAGGGGGATCCGCCGGAGGGGGGTATAAATGGAGCCCCCTGGGTCGAGGCGACTTTTCATGAGAATCACCTCGGTGACGAAGAACCGGCCCAGCGATCCGGGGTCTTCCCGGGCAAGAAGCGAACCCAGGTCGGCCGGCGGAGAATCCATCCTAACCCGTCCCAGTGTCAGATGGGGAGAGAAAGCACGCGCTTCGCGAGAAAATCCCGCCTTTGCCGCTGCCCCCTCCACCTTCTGCGCGAGCAGGGCGAGCGCCTCGGCGCCCTCGCCCGTTCCGACCCAGATCACCCGGGGACGGCGCGGCGAAGGAAAGCACCCCAGCCCCTTGAGCTCGACCTCGAATGGGTGGAGCTTGGCCCCTTTGTGGGCCAGCGACTCGGCGAGCCTCTCCAGACGGGAGGGATCCGCGTTCCCGAGAAACTTGAGGGTCAGGTGGAGGTTCTCCGGCTTCACCCAGCCCACCCTTCCTGTGGCGGGTGCGAGCCGACGGCAGATCTCCGCGCACAGCGCCCGGAGCGGCCCCGGGATCTCCACGGCCACGAAGGCCCGGATCGATTCTTCCATGGGCACTCCGCCGCTCTTTCCCCCATTCCCTATCGCAGCGAGGAGGGCCCCGCGAGGTCCAGGAGGTAAAGCCGGATCAGGTTGAGCGCGACGGCGGTGCTCCAGGTCTTCACGCGATCCCGGTCACCGAAGAACTGCTGCTTTTGCACCTGCGTTCCCCCCTCCGTCGCAAGCGCGATGTACACGAGCCCGACGGGCTTCTCCTTCGCTGCGCCCCCGGGCCCCGCAATGCCGGTGATCCCGACGCCCAGGTCCGCGCCGGCGATCTTGCGAATTCCCTCGGCCATCGCGATGGCCACCCGATCGCTCACAGCCCCGTGGGCTGAGATCACCTCGGCGGGAACACCCAGCCATTGCGTTTTCGCCTCGTTGGAGTAGGTCACCACGCCGCGTTCGAAGTAAACGGAACTCCCGGGAACGTTCGTGATTCGGTGGGCCAGGAGTCCCCCGGAGCACGACTCGGCCGTCGCCAGACGCAGGCCCCGCTCCGTGAGGAGTGCGCCGACCACCTCCTCGATGGTCCGTTCCCCCTCCGCGACGATCATCGGCCCGAGCCGCCGCTCCACTTCGGTGCGTACGCGAAGTAGCCGCTCCTCTGCCTCGGCCCGATCACGTCCGTCGGCCACGATTCGGACGACGTTCTCGGGGAACTGCGTTCGAAAACCGATCGTCACCCCGGCCACCCCGGCCGTCACGTCCTCGAGCCGCTCGTCCAGCCGCGACTCGCCCATCCCGAAGGTCCGGAGCAGCGTCACCGCGCGGTGTGCGCCCTCCGGCAGGATCCCCTCGAGAAAGGGGAGGATCTCTGCATGAAGCATGCGCGCCATCTCGCGCGGGACCCCGGGGACAAAAAAGAAATGCTTCTCTCCCCGGCTCAGCCGGAAGCCGGGCGCGGTTCCGAGGGGATTGCGAAGGATCACGGCGCCCTCGGGGAAGAGCGCCTGGTTGCGGTTGTTCTCCGACATCGGGTAGCCCACGCGCTCAAAGAACGCGCGGATCCCTTCGAGCACCTCCTCGTCCAGCACGCGCCGCACACCGAAGTGGCGCGCCGCGCACTCGGAGGTGATGTCGTCCCGGGTCGGGCCCAAGCCCCCCGAGACGAGGACGATGCGCGCCCGCGCCTCACGGAAAGCCGCGAGGATGGCCTCGGTGTCGTCCGCCACCACGGTGTGCCGCACCACGCACCAGCCCACGTCTTCGAGCGCGGAGGCGATGAGGGCCGCGTTGGAGTTCACGATCTCGCCGCGAAGGACCTCATCCCCGATGGCGATGATCTCGGCCGCGCGCGTGTGCATGGAGAACCCACGTCATGAGAATGGAACGAGTGGCAGGACCACCCGGAGGCACAGGTTCGCGTACACGCCTGCCATCACGTCATCCAGCACGACGCCCAGGCCGCCCGGCGCCCGCTCGATGTTCCGGATGGGGAAGGGTTTTAAGATATCAAAGAAACGAAACAACAGGAATCCGAGAAGCGCCGTGGCCGATATCGAGATGGGACCGACGTGAAACGCGCCGCGGGTGGGTACCAGCGCCATCGTCGTGAGCAGGCCCACCACCTCATCGATCGTGACTTGGGGGGGATCCTTCTTGCCCAAGAGCGCGATCGCCTCCTCGCTCACCCAGACGGCGAGCGCGATCGCGGCGGCAAGCGTGACGAGGTACAGGGGCGCGGAAAGAGCGCCCAGCCCCGCGAGGTAGACGGCGAGGCCCACAAGGGTGCCGGCGGTGCCCGGCGCGACCGGTACATAGCCGGACAGGGCGCCGGTGGCAAGAAAGAGGATCAGGCGTCGCAAAGGAGATCCCGGGCCCGGAAGCTCACTGCCGGAGGCCTCGATAGCCTCCGGGCCGCCGCGTGAGAGGCCGATCGCGACGGCGCCCGAGTCTAGTCCCGCCACCGAGGGCTGTCAACGCGGGAAAGACCTTCCGGCGATCCGGCAACCCTCTGGGATCGTGTCGAAAATTCTTCCTTGTGGGCATCCCCCTCGCCTCAAGTTCATTCCCTGGAAGGCCGATGAACCGGGGGAGCCCAAATCCTCTTTTGCACGGAAGTCCCTGATGCCCGACAAGCTCACCCAGGACGCAGCGGCGCGGCGCGGTCCCGTCGCGAAGGGCCCGCGGGAGGAATTCCCGATCGGGAGCTTCCTGCTCAAGCTCTTCAAAGCAATGAAAGGGGCGCAGTTCTACCCCGAGAACCACCCTGCCTTCGATGCTCTCCTCGAAAAGTGCTACGGAGAGCTTCTCCCGATCGTCGGAAAGCAGCCCGCGCTCTCCTTCGAGACCCGCAACCAGCGCATCCAAATAGACGGCAAACCGGTCCTCCCCGAGATGACGGAGACGCGCCGCCTTGCGATGGAGTGCCTTTATCGCCGGCTCAAGAAGTTCCAGATCCAGGCGGGGGTGGAAAAGTGGGAGCTGGCGGGTTTCTTACGGATGATGATCACGGATCCCGCCGTGGTGCAAGCCGCGGGAGGCGTGGAGAAGGTCCTCTTTGCGAAGGGCATCCGGAACATCTGGGCCAACGAAATCAACTATCAGGACCTCCTGTACGGAGAGCAGCCGAACGAGGCTTCGGAGGAGATCTTCGGGCCGGAGGAGGGCGCGGAACCCGTCGATCCGATCGAAGAGGCGCCCCTCACGCTCCCCTCCGACGCCACGCCGCTGCAGGAGGAGCTGGTAAAGATTCTCCGGGCTTTGGATGCGGCGACTGACGCGCGCGCCTACGGCGAACTTGCGGCTTCCTTGCTCGATCTGGTCCGACGCTCCGATCCGCCGCTCGATCACGAGGACGTGTACCGGGCCATGCGGGTGCTGTCCGCCCACGCCGACGGGCGCGACGACCACGATCCCGAGATCGTCCCCTGCGCGTCCTCCACCCTTCGCACGCTGGCCACGCCGGAGGTGACGCTGTTCCTCGCCCGCCGCCTCATAAAGCGCACCCACGCGAGCTCCCCCCGGCTCATCACGCTCTTCTGGCAGATCGGACCCACCTCGCTGCCCGTCCTGATCGACCTGCTCGCCGAAGCAAAGGTCATGCGAGCCCGCCGTATCCTGGCCGACACCATCGCCGGCTTCGGCGATGCGGCCACGCCCCTGCTCCTGAAATCGCTTGACGACGAGCGATGGTTCGTCGTGCGCAACACCGTGGGGATCCTGGGCGAGATCGCCAGCCCCACCGCGATCACCGCGCTAGAGCCGCTTTCAGCGCACCACGACCCGCGTATTGTGAAGGAGGTCATCAAGGCACTCGGCAAGATCGGCGGCCCCGACGCGCGCCGGATCGTGCAGCACTATCTCAAGCGAGGGACCAAGGACCTCCGGGTTCTGGCGGCCTTTGCGCTGGGCGTTATGCGGGAGCCGGAGGCTGTTCCCGCGCTCCTGTCCATGCTCCCCCGACGTGCGGCGTTCACCAACTTCGAGCTCCAACGGGAGGTGATCAAGGCGCTCGCGAAGATCGGATCGAGCGCAGCCGTCCCGGCCCTGGCGCGCATCTTGCGCCGACGCTCACTCTTTGCGCGGCGCACGAGCGAGGATCTGCGCGTCATCGCCACGCAGGCGCTTGCGCGGTTGAACACCGAAGAGGCGCGTGTCCTCCTCGCCCGCGGCGTCCGATCCCCGAACCCGAGGGTGGCCGAGATCTGCCGTGCGGCCATCCAGGAAGAAGACGTTTCTTGATCGATGCGGCCGGAACGGTGGAGAGCCCATGAAGGATCTCATCACGCAGACCATGAAGTTCTTGAACAGCACGCTCCGCAACATGAGCCTGTACCCACTGGGGCATCCCGCCATTTTCCAGCCGGTTACGAACGCGCACGCTTGTATCCTCAAGCTCACGAAGGAGCGCGACCCGATCGTGCTGGGCCTCATCGAAGATGTGCTCGTTTTCGACGAGATCCCGTTCTACGAAACCGAGTCGGTGTGGAAGGAGATGTACACGCGGCTGCGAGACCGAAAGATCGAGTCCATTGCCTTCGGCAGCGGGCTCGAGGTGCGAGAGGTACAGGAGCTGGTGAACACACTCATGCTGAGCGTTCCCGAAACGGAGGCGCTGGGCGGCTTTGCGAAGCTGTTGGAAAAGCGACAGGTCGTCCACATCCGCGTGAAGGATCTGCCCGACGACGACCTGCATGCGCGGGCCCGGGAGGTCTACGACCGATCGATCAGCGTCATCTTCGATATCATGTCCGAGTTACGGATGGGCAAGATCCCGTCCAGCGAAAACGCGAAGCAGGTGATCTCGGAGATGAGCGATCTCATCCTCCAGGACAAGAACGCCCTGCTCGCGCTCACGATGCTCAAGGGATACGACGAGTACACGTACGTCCATTCAGTGAATGTCGGCATTCTGTGCCTCGCCTACGCGGCGCACGAGGGCCTCACGGGGGATGAGCTGCGCGGCGTGGGGCTCGCTGGATTGCTCCACGACGTCGGGAAGGTTCGTACCGCGGAGGAAATCGTCAAGAAACCGGGAAGCCTCACGGAAGAAGAGATCGCCATCATGAAGAAGCACCCGGTGCTGGGGGCTGAGATCCTCTCCCGGATGAAGGACGTTTCTCCGGAGACCCACGATATGGTCCTCATGCACCATGTGAAGTTCAACCACGAGGGGTACCCGAAGCTTGAGACGGGGCGAACCGTGCACCCCTACAGCATGGTGGTCGCCATCGCGGACTGCTACGACGCGCTGACCACGCTGCGCCCTTACCAGAAACCTCGCCCCCCGACCGATGCGATCAAGCTCATGCGCAAACTGGCCGGGAAGGACCTTGACCCGGAAATGCTCGGGCGCTTCGTGGATATGCTGGGAACGTACCCGGCGGGCACATTCGTACGGCTCTCGACCAACGAGATCGCGATCGTGGTTAC
>Ga0299912_10004093_pt1 | contig 11895 bp, 10 predicted proteins | sample RVTome_2_FD_207667 | JGI IMG/M metagenome (GOLD analysis project Ga0299912, IMG submission 207667) | Soil microbial communities from uranium-contaminated site in the Upper Colorado River Basin, Wyoming, United States - RVT95D214 (version 2) ... | reverse complement strand
CTCCTGAAAACGAATATGGGCGCAGGACACGGTGGAGCTTCCGGTCGGTATGACGAGCTAAAAGATGTTGCTTTTGAATATACCTTTATCCTATATTTATTAGGAATAGAAAATTAAGTGACTTATCAAAAACAAAAATACTATACAAGGAGGTAAGAGATGATAGACATAAACCCCAAAACCAAGAAAACCACTTTTAGTTTAGACCTGCTCGAGGCAAAGAAAGTCTTTTTAGTAGGAGATTTCAATAAATGGGACCATAAGAAAAATCCTATGAAAAAGATCAAAGACGTCTGGAAGCTCTCTTTGGCTCTAAAGCCCGGGGAGTATAAATTCAAATATTTAGTGGATGACAAATGGCTAAACGATCCAGTTGCGCATAAGTACGTACCCAGTCCTTATGGAGGGAACGACTCTATTGTAGTTGTTCCAGCAGATTTTATATACAAGAAAAAGTAGCTGCTAGATTTATCGAGTAAACATGTTAATCCATTTGAGCAACTACCCTCAGTATACAGAAATTCTGGAGTATAAACCTTTAGGTTTATCCAATTGATTTTTTGTTTTCGATTAAATCGAGTATATGAAGGTAAAGCTGAAGCTTTACACTCCAATTTTTAATAAAATTTTAATTATCCAATAACTTATAGAAAAATTTCTGGAGATTCTCTTATGCCCAGATATCGAATCGAACACGACCGTGAAAACTGTATCGGCTGTAGAAATTGCACTAATCTCTGCCCGGAATTCTGGGAGATGGGACCAGACGACCGTTCGGATGTCAAAGGTTCAACTGAACCCAAGCCTGGCTGGGAGTATTTAGAGATAGAGGAAAAAGACCTGCCCTGCAATGACAGGGCTGCGGATGAATGCCCGGTTAATGTAATTCATATTAGAAATTTAGAGACCAACGAGCTTCTTTACTAAGAAAGCGGATATGATTAAGAATAAAGTCTCCTGGATGATAGGGGGTCCAGCCGGATACGGGATTATGGCTGCAGGAACGCTTTTAGCCAAAGCCTGCTCCCGTGGAGGACTACACGTCTTTATCAACAGCGAATTCCCCTCCTTGATCAAAGGCGGGCATAATACTTCTTCGGTGAGAGTTGATGAGCAGGAGATCTTCTCCCATCTGGAGACAATTGATCTCTTGGTAGCTTTGAACCAGGAGACAGTCGATTTACATTTGAAAGAAATTATCTCAGGAGGGGGGATAATCTACGATCTGGATGAGCTTAAGCTAACCAAAGAGAGCCTGAAAAGAGATGATATTACTTTATATCCCGTCCCGTTATTGAAGATAATCCGGGAACTAAAGGCTGAGCTGCTTTTAAGAAATACGGTAGTTGTGGGTGCATCTGCTGCTATTTTAGATTATGATTTTGAGCTTTTAACAGAAGCCATAAGGGATTCTTTTGGGAAAAAGAGAGAAGAAATAGTTGAACAGAATATAAAAGCAGCTAAATTGGGTTTTGATTACATAAAACAAAGTGTATGTGAACAGTGTGGGTATAAGCTCGAAAAGATGAAAGCACCGGAGAGGACGCTTTTGTCCGGAAACGATGCCATCGTCTTAGGGGCAATCAAAGCCGGATGTAAATTCTACTCGGCTTATCCTATGACCCCGGTCTCTGCGATCTTACATTCAATGGCGGAAGAGGAAAAAGAATTCAGCCTGGTGGTTAAGCAGACCGAGGATGAGATTTCCGCCATCAATATGGCAATCGGAGCTAATTTCGCTGGAGCCAGAGCGATGGTTGCCACATCTGGAGGCGGATTTTCTTTGATGGTTGAAGCCTTGGGCTTAGCCGCAATGACTGAAACTCCCATCGTGATAGTTGAAGGACAAAGACCCGGACCATCAACCGGCTTACCCACTAAAACCAGCCAGGGTGATTTGAAGTTTTTGCTCTCCGCTTCCCAGGGAGAATTTTTAAGGATACTTGTGGCACCCGGAGATAGGGAAGAGTGTTTCTACGAGACCTTCAATGCTTTCAATTTAGCCGAGAAATTTCAGGTCCCGGTATTGATCCTGATAGATAAATTCTTGGCTGAGGATTATAAGACCACTGAGCTTTTCGAACATTCCCATCTGAAAATAGAAAGAGGAAAACTTCTCACTCAGGAAGAACTTAATAAGATCTCGGAATATAAAAGATACTTGAACACTGAAGATGGAATTTCACCGAGAGCTATCCCCGGACAGATGAAGGGGATGCACGTAGCTGACAGCAGTGAACACGATGAGTACGGCTATTCCAATGAGGCTTCAGAAAATCTTTTGCCACCTGAAGCTGTAGAAATGATGGCTGATAAAAGGATGAGGAAATTAAGTTTTATAGAAAAGGAACTACCACCTCCCAGGCTTTATGGACATGAAGAAGCTGACATAACGTTGGTCTCCTGGGGCTCAACCAAAGGACCCATCTTCGAGGCGATGAAACTTTTACAAAAAAATGGGGTCAGAGTGAACTTTTTACAGATATTATACCTTTCCCCCTTTCCTTCTGAAGAGGTTAAAAAGATATTGTCTCAAGCCAAAACCATCGTGGATGTTGAGAACAACTACACTGCTCAACTGGCAGGTTTAATAAGAGAAAAAACCGGTATAGAGATCGAACATAAAATCCTGAAATACGACGGCAGACCCTTTTATCCGAATTTTATTTATAAGAAGTTGTATGAGATTAAGCCTATAAAAAACTTGAGAAGCTAATTATGACAAATAAAGACCTCGTCGGCAGGTGCGGGCTTTACTGTGGGGCGTGTACTATATACCGGATTGAGAGGGATGACCAGGAGTGGAGAAAACGCTTTGCAGAGAGAATGAATTGTCCGGTTGAAAAGGTCAGGTGTTATGGATGCGGTGCCCTTACTCCTGATTGCTGGGGATATGAGTGCAAATTTGTGAAATGTCAAAGAGAAAAAGGTTATGAATTCTGCTACGAATGCGTAGATTATGAAAACAGAAGTTGTCAGATGTTCGAGGAGTTTTCAAAAAATTACTTGGAAGAAGATGGTGTGGATTTGAGAAAGAATTCAGCTATGATTAAAACTGGCAAGACAGATGAATGGTTAGCAGAATCTGAAGAATTCTACACCTGCAGGTTCTGTGGAAAACCATTAGTTGCAGGTGCAAAGAAGTGCCATCATTGTAAAATGGAGATAAAATAACTGGAGTGTAAAGCTTTAGCTTTACTTTTTAAAAAAATAATTCATTTCAGATAAACCTGAAGGTTTATACTCCAGTTTTTTAAAAAGGAGATTCTAAAATGGTTACCTCCTTAGAATTAAAAACCAGAGTCAAAATCCAGTGGTGTCCAGGGTGCGGGAACTTCGGGATACTGACCGCAGTTAAAGCTGCCATCTCAGAAGCTGGTTTGGAAAAACATAATACAGTTTTAGTTTCCGGAATCGGCTGTTCTGGCAAAACTCCCCAGTATGTTGATACCTATGGATTTGAGGGAATTCATGGAAGGATTCTTCCAGTAGCCACAGGGATAAAACTCTCCAATCATAAATTAACCGTTATCGGACATGGTGGGGATGGGGATGGTTACGGCATCGGGATGTGCCATTTTATGCATGCCCTCAGAAGAAACGTTGATATGACCTATATTGTTCACGATAACCAGATCTATGGCTTGACCAAAGGGCAGTATTCCCCCACCTCGGATAAAGGATTTTCCACCAAGTCAGCTCCTGCTGGTGCAATCGAAGAACCGGTCAACCCGATGGTGTTAGCCATAACTGGAGGTGCCACCTTTGTATCCCGCGGATTTGTTGGTGAATTAGACCATTTAAAAAGCCTCATAATTCAAGCGATAAAACATCGGGGGTTTGCTTTAGTGGACATCCTTCAGCCCTGCGTCAGTTTTAACTATAAGAACACTTACAAATGGTATAAGGAAAGAACCTATAAATTAGAAGATTCGAAAGATTATAACCCTGAAGATAAAAAGATAGCTTTAGAGAATGCATTTGAATGGGGAGATAAAATCCCCATAGGGATTTTATATAAGGAGACCCGAAGCACATACGAAGATTTTCTACCCCAGATAAAAGATATTCCTCTGGTGGAGCAGAAAATCGAGGATATAGATATAACTGAGGCAATGAGAGAATTTATTTAGAAGACGTAGAGACGCATCGCATGCGTCTCTATAAAAAAGATTGTAGGGCAAGGCTTCAGCCTTGCGTTATAAATCGCAACTATTAGGAGGATAAATGGAAGAGCTAATGAATTCTGCTAAAATAGCAGTGCACAATTGTATGGGGGTTAAAAAAGGCGAGAACGTTTTAATCATTACCGATGAACCATTGAGAAAGATAGGCCAGGTTTTATGGAAAGCCGCAAAGGAGATTGCGGGTGAGGCGATGCTTTTGGAGATAATCTCGCGTACGTCAAATGGAGAAGAACCGCCTCCGATGGTGGCCGATTTTATGAAAAGGTTTGATGTAGTATTAATCCCGACTTCCAGATCTATGACCCATACACAAGCACGCCGGGATGCCTGCAAAGCCGGGGCAAGGGTTGCCACCCTGCCGGGGATCACTGAGGATTCGATGAAAAGGACTTTAAGCGCTGATTATAATAAAATAGCTGAGAGGAGCTTAAAATTAACCAGGATTTTATCCGGGAAAAAAGTGGCAAAAGTAAAAACACCATCCGGTACTGATATAACAATGAAAATAGAGGGAAGAACCTGGGAGCCTGATACCGGTTTGTATCATAAGCCCGGTGAATTTGGAAACCTCCCTGCAGGTGAGGTCTACATTGCACCTTTGGAGGGAACTGCCAACGGGGTAATTATAGTGGATGGGGCTATGGCTGGAGTAGGAGTTATCAAAAAGCCAATTAGGTTAATTGTCAAGGATGGATTTGTTATTGAAATCTCAGGGGACAAATTAGCTAAAGATTTAGAAAAAGCGATTGAGCCGTTTGGCAAGCCTGCCAGAAACATTGCAGAGCTTGGAATTGGCACAAATGACAAAGCTAAAATCATAGGCAATGTCTTAGAGGATGAGAAGGTAATGGGAACCGTGCATATGGCTATTGGCGATAACAAATCGATGGGCGGAAATGTGTCTGTGCAGAGCCATCTGGACGGAATCCTGATAAAGCCAACCCTGGAAATAGATGGGCAGATAATAATGAAAGACGGGGTATTGAAGATTTAAAATATTGATGCTTCGGCAATAGTCTCAAGATCCCCTACGGAGAGAATTACCGAAGCAAAAAGAAAAAACAGGGGCAGGAGTAAAAACCCCTGCCCCAAATTTAATTATTTATCTTTTTCTTTTTAACTCAAATAAGCCCTTAAGGTCCTGCTTCTGGAGGCATGTCTTAGCCTGCGGATTGCTTTTTCCTTTATCTGTCTTACCCTTTCCCGGGTTAAGCCAAACCTTGCCCCGATCTCCTCTAAGGTTAAAGGCTTCTCGTGAGTCAATCCGAAGTAAAGGCTTATGACTTGAGCCTCTCTACTGCTTAAGGTCCTTAAAGCTCTGCTTATCTCCACCCTCAAGGATTCGTCTAAAAGCGCCTCATCCGGAGCTGGCTGAAGCTCATCCTCTAAAACATCCATCAAACAATTATCCTCAGAGGTGGAAAAAGGTGCATCTAAGGAAAGATGAGTGTTGGAGATTTTCAGAGTATCTGACACCTCCATAGTGGATAGTGCCAGCTCTTTGGCGATCTCATCTGGACTGGGCTCACGCCCGTACTCCTGTTCTAAGGAGCTGGAGATTTTCCCTATTTTATGCAGAGTCCCTACCCGGTTTAAGGGTAATCTCACAATCCTGGACTGTTCAGCCAATGCTTGTAAGATCGCCTGTCTTATCCACCAGACCGCATAGGATATAAATTTAAAGCCCCTGGTCTCATCAAATCTTTTAGCCGCTTTTATTAGCCCGATATTCCCCTCATTGATCAAATCAGCTAAGGATAGACCCTGATTTTGATACTGCTTTGCTACGCTGACTACAAATCTCAAATTGGCTTTGGTCAGCTTTTCTAAAGCAGATTGATCACCATTTTTGATCCTCTTAGCTAATTCAACCTCCTCCCCGGCTGTTATCAGAGGGGTTTCCCCTATCTCTCTCAAATAAAGATCTAAGGATTTATCCTCATCCCTATATCTCTTTGAGTTTTTGGCCAAGGAACCACTCCTTTCCTATTCGGGTTTAACTGCTAAATAGATAGTATTACCGTTACGACTGATTAAAAATGCTATTGCTTTTTTTCTGCTCTCAAACCCTTTGACTATTTTATTATAATCTTCTTTATCTTGAATAGTCTTTTTGTCGATCTCTAAGATTATATCTCCAGCCTGAATTTTACCCTCTTCAGCTTTACTGCTGGGCTCAACCGCGGTAACGATTACTCCTTTGGCAAATTTAACCCGGAATTGATTTGCCAACTCTTCAGTTGCTGTTTCAACCTTAAGACCTAGCCAGCTTTCTTCCTTTTCTTCTGTAGAAGGTTTTTCTGTGGTTGTTGCGAGAAATTTCTCCCGTTCTCCTAATTTGACTTTCAGCTCCAGTTTCCTTTTATCTCTGAGTATCTCTAAACTGACCATCTTACCTGGCTCAGCCTGTGCTACCATAAACCTGAATTGGTCTGAATCAGTAACCTTTTTACCATCAAAGTTTATGATGAAGTCTCCAGTCTTTATACCAGCTTTTGAAGCTGGTGTATTCGGCTGAACCTGCTGCACGAAAGCACCTTCAGTTGATGGTAAATCTAAGGCATCTTTCATATCTTCAGTAAGATTCTCCACTCCCACTCCCAGATAACCCCTGGAGATAACTTTACCTTTTATAAGATCAGGAATGACTAACTTTGCCAGACTAATCGGAATTGCAAACCCTATACCAATGTTAACAGCTTCTCCCGTTGGATTGGTAATCGCCGCATTTATCCCTATTACCTTACCCTCAATATCACACAAAGGTCCCCCGCTATTCCCGGGATTTATGGCTGCATCAGTTTGTATATAATTTTGATAAGAAGGACCTTCTTCACCTTGAAAGTTCAATCCTTTTCTCCCTTTGGCACTAACCACACCTACTGTCACTGTTCGGTCTAATCCTAATTGAGGAAAGGGATTACCAATGGCAATCACCCAATCACCTACCCGCATAGAATCCGAATCACCCAATTCAACTACCGGTAGAGACTTATCTGCATCAATTTTTATCACTGCAATATCGGTTTCCTTGTCCGTACCTATAATTTTGGCTTTATATTCACCTCTATCTGCTAACTTCACCGTGATTTTATCTGCACCTGAGACCACATGATTATTCGTAAGGATATAACCTTCTTTATCAATGATAAACCCTGAGCCTAAGCTATAACCTTTAGATTTAAGTGGAGTTTTTGGCTGAGGGGTTTCTCCAAAAAATCTACGGAAAAATTCATCCTCAAAAGGAAAGAAATCACGATATTGTTGCTCTAAAACCTTCTCCGCACTTATATTTACCACTGCTGGGCTAACCTTTTCCGCTACAATGGTAAAGGGACTTTCTTTTTCAAATAGCTGAACCAGCTTTGATGCATTTTCAGACTGGGTATTTTCAACCGCTTTGGAAGGGGAAGAAAAATTCAAATTTGAGGCTATTAAAATCCCGACTAAAATAAACAGGAAAGCAAAAAGCCCATAAAGAAAAATATCTTTGCTTCTCAGGTTTAATTTAGAGATAGCCATAACCTCCTCCTTTCTGTGGAAATTTTCAATATAATTTTTATAAAATTTTTGTCAAGTAAAAACATCTATAATAATCTATCTTTAATTAATTATTTCCTATCCTCTTAATCTAAAATATGTTACCTCTTTCCCTTCCCAAGATAACTAACAATATTACGCAACTTTGACCATATTGTTGCACCTATTTTTTCACTTGACCTTATCTTAAAATCCTTGTATATAATAGAACACTACTTTTGCTAAGGAGCAGCCAAAATGAGAAAGAGCCATATTTTAATTACAGTCATAACTCTTTGTTTGTTCCAATTTTCTAAGCCAGTTACTGCTGACGATCAAAAAGTCATAAAATTATTCGATGACCTGCAGAAAGTCATAATCTCGCTTTCCAACCGGATTCAACCCTCGGTGATTCACATTGAGGTAATCAAGAAATCAGACAGTTTTAAATTCAAGTCCTTAGCCTCAGGCCTGGTGGTTGATCCAGAAGGTTATATCCTGACGAATGAGCATGTGGTGGATAAAGCCCAGTCTATAAGGGTTACCTTGACCAGTAAATTAGAGTATCCAGCTGAGGTAATCGGAACGGATAAACAGACCGATTTGGCTTTGATCAAGATAAAAGCTGAGGAAAAATTATCTGTACCGAAATTCGGCAACTCAGAAAAGATCGAAGTAGGTGAATGGGTAATTGCTGTGGGTAATCCTTTTGGTTTCGACCGGACTGTCTCCTTCGGAATAGTTAGCGGCAAAGGCCGGGTCATACCTTTCCTGCCTGAAGAATCCAGGTTAATCAGCGATTTCATACAGACCGATGCGGCTATAGACCCGGGTTCTTCCGGAGGTCCACTGGTTAATTTGAAAGGTGAAGTCATAGGAATAAACTCTATCGGATTAGGACGCGGACAGGGGTTCACCATACCGATCAACACCGCTTTAAAGATCAAGGATAAATTATTAGCTGCAGGCGTGATCGAAAGGGGCTGGCTCGGTTTATCTATTCAGCCCCTAAACCGTGAGTTTGCTAAATATTTCGGAGATGATAAGCTTAAAGGGGTATTGATCAGCGATGTGGAACACAATTCACCCGCAGAACAAGCCGGATTCTTACCCGGAGATATTATCCTTGAATATCAGGGAGAAAAAATATCCGCTGAAAAGGATGACGATTTAAATCGGTTCTCTCTCCTAGTAAGCGAAAGCCCGGTAGGTGAGTTTTCTTCAATCAAGGTGCAGAGAAAAGATAAAATCCTTGATCTTAAAGTCAAAATTGCTCTTCAGCCCAAGGTTAAAGCTGAGGAATATGAAACAGATTTTGGGTTTACCGTTAAGGAGATAACAGATGTTCTCTATAGAGAATATATGCTGGAGGACAAAGAGGGCGTTTTTGTCTCCTTCGTGGAGGTAGGAGGTCCAGCCAGCCAGGGAGAGCTATCCGAAGAGGATGTTATTAAAAAAGTTGAAGACCTGAAGATTTCAACTTTGGACGATTTTAAAAAAGCTTTAGAAAAAGTAAAGGACCAAAAACAGATCCTTCTTGCTATCAAAAGAGGAAAAAATCAAAGGTTTATCCTTATACAACCAGGAATAAAAAAAGAAGAAAAGGGATAAATACTCTTCTCTATTTTACTTTTAACTCAGATTGAGAAATTAGGAACTCCTGGATAAAAGATAAAAGCCAATTCAAGTCAAAAGGTTTGGAGATAACCTTATTTCCGGTTAGTTTCAAGAAAGATTCAGTTGGGGGACTCACTGTATCGCCGGTAAAGAAGATAATCCTGGATAATAACTCTGGTTTGATCTTGTTTATCTCAGTATAAAGTTGTTGACCGCTAAGATTAGGCATTTTCAGGTCACAGATAATAAGGTCATAAGTTTCTGCCTTCAACTTTCTCAAAGCCTCTTGACCAGTACGGGCGGTATCTACATAGTAACCTTTTCCTTTCAGAAAATCATAGAGTAAATCCAGGATGCTCTCTTCATCATCGACTACCAAAATCGAAGCCTTGAAACTCAAAACTATCTCCTTTGCAACTTTTTCTTTTAATTCCACTGCTAAGGGTACATCCATAATTGGTAGCTCTATCACAAAAGTAGCTCCCTTACCAGGTTCAGATAAAGCATAGATATTCCCGCCGTGTTCTTTGATTATCCCGTAAGAGATGCTCAATCCTAAACCAGTTCCCTTTCCTATCTCCTTAGTAGTAAAGAACGGGTCAAAAATCCTGCTAAGATTCTCTTTAGGTATACCCGGCCCAGTATCCGTGAATTCTATGAAAATTATAGCTTCAATCCTTTTGGTTCTGACAGTGATACTCCCTTGTTTTGATTTCTCCATCATAGCTTGAAAAGCATTATTCACAATATTCAGAAAAACCTGCTGTAACTGATGAAAATCTCCCAGGGTTTTAGGAAGTTCCGCATCCAGATCTTTGATTATCTTAACATTATTTACTTGAAATTGATAACTCATTAAATCCAAGGTTCTTTCTATTATCCCGTTTATCCCCACCGGCTGTTTCTCCGCTTTAGATTTTCTGGAAAAGGTTAAAAGGTTATTTACGATTTTAGCACAACGGTCTGCTTCCGAGCAAATCTTCTTAAGGTAAGAAATTGTTTTAGGATTAGCCTCAGTACCTAAGGATAACTGGGAGAAACCGATAACTGCCGCTAAGGGGTTATTGAGCTCATGAGCCACCCCGGAGATAAGCTGTCCGATAGCGGAAAGCTTTTCGGATTGAATCAAAATGGCTTGAGCCTCTTCCAGCTTTTTAGTCCTTTCTTCAACCTTTTTCTCTAAGTTTCGATTATACTCTTCGATTTCCCCGATAAGTTTTCTCAGGTTTTTGGTCATCAGGTTAAAAGAGTTAGCCAGCTCTCCAATCTCATCCTTTTGTTTGATATATACCTCTGAAGAGAAATCCCCCGCTGCCACTCTCCTTGTAGCCTGAGCCAATCTTTCCAGGGGACCTATGATTATCCGCACCAATATAAATGCCAGAAAGATCCCTAATCCAACTATTTGTAAGGTCAAAAGGAAGATAATCCTTTTCATCTCACCGATCTTTTTAATCATTTCCTCTGTTGTGATTCCAACCCTGACAGTGCCAATCTTCTCAATCATTTCTCTTGAATGATCTCCTTCCATCATTAATCCTAAGCTTACCATTTCATCAGATTTTATTTCCTTGTGTGTGGTTACCGGGAAAGAGAAATCGATAAATTCTATCCCAGTTTTCTGTAAAATAAAACTTTGTTTGAAGAGTTTTTCTCTTTCTGAAGCATTTTTTATCAGCGTCTCCTTTTGTTTTAAAGGGAGTTTGGCTAAAACCCCTTCATCTGAACTAATTAGAATATGATTCTCTTTATCCTGAATCATAATATAAGCGATATCCTCATCATTAAGCACTCCTTGAATAAACCTAGAGAGCAATAGGGTATCCTCAATTAAGACACCATACTCACTGGAGGAGGCTAAGTTTTTTACCAGATACTCCCCCTTTTCATTTAGCTCATTCCTGATCAAATCACTTTGTTTACGAATCAGAAATACACTAAGAAGCACAGAGGTTAAAAGTATTAAAAGGGAAAAAGTGATTATAAATTTAAATCTGAGTCCAAACTTTTTAAGCCCTATCCTCATCTTATAATTTCCTCAGTTATGGTTAAAAGGCTTTCAGGTATCTGCAGCCCTATCCGTTCAGCAGTTCTCTGGTTTAAGGAGAGATATATCTTTCTGGGTGTTGCTATAGGGACCTCAGAAGGTCGCTTGCCGGACAAAACCAAAAGCGTTATCTCTCCTGCCTGTTTTCCCGTGTCCGTATAATCGCAGTCTAAGGCGAAAAGTGCTCCCGCTTTAACGTAAACCGAAGAAAGTCCCATAAACGGTATCCCGTTCCTCAATGTGTATAGTAATATCTGCTCAGTTGACGAGCAAGAAAATATCAATCCATCCGGCACCGACCATAAACCCTGGGTCTGTTCTTTTAACCATTCTAATGATTGTGGTATCTCCTTCTCTGAAGAGATCTTCACTGATACCATATTTATCCCCAGACCCCTTGCCACTACGACAGCTTTCTTCACTTTCCCCTCTGTCTCTGTGGTATAGAGCACTCCTAAGTTCTTTAAACCAGGAACTAATAACTTGAATTTCTCTAACTGTTCCTTGACTGGTATATCTAAGGAA
>Ga0299912_10004092_pt1 | contig 11897 bp, 5 predicted proteins | sample RVTome_2_FD_207667 | JGI IMG/M metagenome (GOLD analysis project Ga0299912, IMG submission 207667) | Soil microbial communities from uranium-contaminated site in the Upper Colorado River Basin, Wyoming, United States - RVT95D214 (version 2) ... | reverse complement strand
CATCTCGCGGCCATCCGAATGCAGCCAGACAACATCCCGCTGGCCGGTCTTGTTCACATGGCCGCTGAGAAAATGGTCGTATGTCAGGGCCGGATGCGCCTTGCGGAAGGCGTGCATGGCCGCGACGTAGTCGACCAAGGTGCCGTCGGCATTCTCCCAGTCGAGCCAGGTGATCTCGTTGTCCTGGGCGTAGGCATTGTTGTTGCCTCGCTGCGTCCGCCCCAGTTCGTCGCCCTGCTGGATCAGCAGCAGCCCGCGCGACAGGAACAGCGTCGCCAACAAAGCGCGGACGTCGCGCTTGCGGTTGGCGGTGATGGTTTCCTCTTGCGTCGGCCCCTCGGTCCCGCAGTTCCACGACGAGTTGTGGTTGTGCCCATCGCGGTTGCCCTCGCCGTTGGCCTCGTTGTGCTTGTCCGCGTAGCTCACCAGGTCGGCGAGGGTGAACCCGTCATGGACGGCGAGGAAGTTGACGCCGTGGCTGGGCTTGCGGCCGGCGAAGTTGAAGATTTCGGCCGAGCCGGCGACCTTGCCGGCCAGCGCCCCGATCTTGCCGTGGTCGCCGCGCCAGAACGAGCGCACCTCGTCACGATAGGTGTCGTTCCATTCGCGGAACTCCCTGCCGAACTGGCCCAGTTGGTAGCCGCCCGGACCCGGGTCCCACGGCTCGGCGACCAGGATCGCCTTGCCCAGCACGGGATCGGTCTTGATCATCTGCAGCAGCGCAGCATTGGGATTGAACCCCGGCTCCCGGCCGAGCACCGGAGCGAGGTCGAAGCGGAAGCCTGAAACCCCCATGTCCTCGACCCAGTATCTGAGGCTGTCGATCACCAGCCTGCGCGTCGCCGGATGGTCACAGCGCAGGGTGTTGCCGGTTCCGGTGTCATTGACGAGGTGCTGCTTGCCGTGGACCTCGACGTGCCGGTAGTAGGTTCGCGCGTCCAGTCCCTTCAGGCTCAGAATCGGTCCGTTGGCGTCGCCCTCGCCGGTGTGGTTGTAGACCACGTCGAGGATCACCGAGATCCCAGCCTTGCGGTAGACGTCGGTCATGTACCGCAGTTCCTGCGGCCCGCGCGGGGCGAGCCGCGGATCGACCGCGAAATAGCTCACCGGATTGTAGCCCCAGGCATTGGTCAGCCCCAGCGCCGGCAGGTGCCCGTCGTCGATGAAAGCAGCGACTGGCATGAGCTCGACGGTGTCGACACCCAGGTACTGCAGGTGCTCGATCACCCGGCGTGTCGTCAGTCCGGCGATGGTGCCGCGGAGCGGCCCCTGCACCGACGGATGGCGCAGGGTGTAGCCGCGCACATTGAGTTCGTAGAACAGGCTCGGCGGCTTGCGTCGCGGACGCGCCGGCTTGTTCGTCGCGCCGCCAACGATCGCCTTGGGGATCAGCGGCGCAGTATCGACCGCCTCCTCTCGTGACAGGCGCAGCCTCGGCGAGCGCACATAGGCGCGGTCGAGCCGCCGTGCGTAGGGATCGACGAGCAGCTTGTGAGGATCGAAGTAGAACCCCTGCTCCGGGTTGTATTCGCCGTCGGCGCGAAAGCCGTACCTGGCCCCTGCCGCGATGCCGGCGATCAGTCCGTAGTGAATGCTGGCGTCATGCCCGTCGAGTTCGAAGCGGCCGATCTCGTTGTCGAGCTCGTCATAGATCGAAACCCAGAGCGCCGAAGCGGTCTCCGAGTAGACCGCGAAATTGACGCCATCGGCTGTCACCGTCGCGCCCAGAACAGCCGGTGAGCCGCCCCGGGGAACGACCTGGGGCTTCACGTCCAGCGGGGTACTACGTGATGACACTTGGTGCGGCGCGGTTGATGCGTGAGCGGATTCCCCCGAGGGCGTCAGCGATATCGATGAGGGGCTGAAGGGCAGACTGCGTGTCGAGATCGTGTCGTCCATGCGGCGGCTCGTACCTTTCGAGGTACAGGCGCAACGTCGCGCCGACGGTCCCGGTTCCACTGAGGCGCAGCACGATCCGGCTGCCATCCGCGAAGCCGATTCGAATGCCCTGCCGGGCGCTCTTCGATCCGTCGATCGGATCGTTGTAGGTGAAGTCGTCGGCGTAGCTGACCCGGTGCCCGCCGAACTCCTGCCCGACCAGGCTCGGCAAGCGGCTGCGCAGGTCGTCCATCAGCGCATTGGCGGCGGCACTGTCGACTTCCTCGTAGTCGTGGCGCGTGTAGTAGTTGCGGCCGTAGGTCGACCAGTGCTCGCGCACGATCTCGTCCACACTCTTGCGGCGCGCGGCGAGGATGTTGAGCCACAGCAGGACGGCCCACAGCCCGTCCTTCTCACGCACATGATTGGAGCCGGTGCCGGCGCTCTCTTCGCCGCAGATCGTCACCCGGCCTGCATCGAGCAGATTGCCGAAGAACTTCCAGCCGGTGGGCGTCTCATGCATCTCGATGCCGAGCTTCTCGGCCACCCGGTCGGCGGCGGCGCTGGTCGGCATCGACCGCGCGATACCGGCAATGCCCGTGGCATAGCCCGGGGCAAGCGGCGCATTGGCCGCGAGGATGGCTAGCGAATCCGACGGCGTCACGAACCGACCCTTGCCGATGATCAGGTTGCGGTCGCCGTCGCCGTCCGAAGCGGCGCCGAAATCGGGCGCGTCGGGGCTCATCATCAGGTCGTACAGATCCTTGGCATGGACCAGGTTGGGGTCCGGATGCCCGCCGCCGAAATCTGGCAATGGGGTGCCGTTGATGACCGTTCCCCTCGGCGCGCCCAGTTGGTCTTCGAGGATGCGGGTCGCATAGGGACCGGTGATGGCGTGCATGGCGTCGAAGCGCATGCGGAATCCCGACGCGAACAGGATGCGGATCTTCTCGAAATCGAACAGTGTCTCCATCAGCTCGGCATAGTCGGCGACGGGGTCGATCACCTCGACCACCATGCCCCCGGAGTGATGCGTGCCGATCTTGGAGAGATCGACATCGGGCACATCGGCAATGAGGTAGCGATCGATCACCTTGGTGCGCGCATAGATCGCGTCGGTGATGCGCTCGGGCGCCGGCCCGCCATTGCCGACGTTGTACTTGATGCCGAAGTCGCCATCCGGGCCGCCCGGATTGTGGCTGGCCGACAGCACCAGCCCGCCAAATGCCTTGTGCCGCCGGATGATGTGGCTGGCGCCCGGCGTGGACAGCAGGCCACCCTGCCCCACCAGGACCGCGCCGAAGCCATTGGCTGCGGCGATCTTGATCGCCCGCTGGATGGCGACATCGTTGAAGTAGCGGCCGTCCCCGCCGATGACCAGCGACTTGCCCCGGAACCCATCGAGACTGTCGAACACCGACTGCACGAAGTTCTCGACGTAGTTGGGTTGCATGAAGACGCTGACGCGCTTCCGCAGTCCGGAAGTGCCGGGCTTCTGCTCGGCATATGGCGTGGTGCTAACGGTCTTGATCGTCATCGCGTTTCAACCCGAGCAGATTGGCGTAAAGGTCGGCATATTGCTGCGCACTCGACTCCCACGAGACGTCGGATTTCATCCCCCGGCGCTGCATCTTCTTCCATGTCTTGTCGCGCCCGAACAGGTGTATCGCCCGCCGGATGGCCTCGGCCAGCGCCTCTTCGGTCGCCGGCGCGAAGACGATGCCGGTGGCCACACCGGCGTCGATGGCAGCCTCGTTGGCGTCGATCACCGTGTCCGCAAGGCCTCCGACTCGGCTTACCAGCGGCACGCAGCCGTAGCGCAACCCATAGAGCTGGGTGAGACCGCAGGGCTCGAAACGTGAGGGGACCAGCATCACATCCGCGCCCCCCTGAATCATGTGAGCCAACGCCTCGTCATACCCTTGCAAGAATGCTATCCGGCCCGGATGCCGCATGGCCGCGCCCTTGAGGCCGTTCTCCAGTTCGGCCTCGCCGGAACCGAGCACACAGAGCTTCCCGCCCAGTTGCACCAGTCTGTCGGCGCAATCGACGACCATGTCCATGCCCTTTTGCCAGGTCAGTCGGCTCACTACCGCAAACAGCGGGCCCGGGCTGTCGTCGAGCCCGAACCTGGACTCAAGAGCCACTCTGTTGGCCTCCCGCAGGTGCGCCGAGCTGGCCGAGTAGTTCTGCATAAGCGCCGTGTCCCGCGCCGGATCCCAGTCGTCGGTGTCGATCCCGTTGAGAATGCCGTGCAGGTCGTCGGCGCGGCTCTGCAGCAGCCCCTCGAGCCCCATCCCATAGCCGGCGGTACGGATCTCATTGGCATAGGTCGGGCTGACGGTGGTTAGTGCGTCGGCGCATTGCAGTCCCGCCTTGAGGTAGCCGATGCCACCGAAATACTCGATCGCCCCCTCCGACGCAGCACGGTAGTCGAGCCGCAAGCTGTTGAAGATCTCCCAGTCGAAGCGGCCCTGGAAGGAAATGTTGTGGACAGTCATCACCGTCTTGACGCGGGTCGGCGCGTTGAACGCGACATAGGCCGGGGTCAGGGCCGCCTGCCAGTCGTGACAATGGATGACCTGCGGACGGTAGCCTTCGACCAGCCCCCGACCCAGTTCATAGGCCGCAAAGCTCAGTGCCGCGAACCGCTTCCAGTTGTCCACCCAGTCCTTGCCGTCCGGCCCGAGATAGGGGTTCCCGGGGCGGTCGAACAAATGCGGGGCATCCAGCACGATCAAGTCGAGTCCGGCGGTCCGGTCGGCAAGTAAGCGGGCCGGCCCGTCGAAGAAATCGCCCATCTCGGCCATCACATGGCGAGCGCCGAGCCGGGCCATCACCGCAGGATAGCCCGGAACCAGTGTCCGCATGCTCACGCCCTGGTGCGCCAGCGCTGCAGGCAAGGCTCCAGCGACATCCGCGAGGCCCCCCGTCTTAATCAGCGGGTAGACCTCGGACGCGACCGATAGGACGTCGATCATCGGCTCGCCAGGTACTTGTCGAGCATCGGCTGGGTGATCAGCGTCACCCCGTCATCGGTTCGACGGAACCAGTGCTTGTCGAACTCCGGGTCCTCGCCCACCACCAGGCCTTCCGGGATGCTGACCCCGCGGTCGAGCACCACCTTTCTGAGCCGGGCGCCGCGGCCGATCGTGCAATAGGGCAGCACCACCGCTTCGTGCAGTTCCGAGTAGGAATGAACCCGCGAGCCGGTCGACAGCAGCGTCCGCGTCAGCCCACCCCCCGAGATGATGCAGTCACCCGAGACCAGCGAATTGACCGCCGACCCGCGCCGCCCGTCGTAGTCGTGCACGAACTTGGCCGGAGGCGTGATTTCCGCATAGGTCCAGATCGGCCAGTCGCGATCATAGAGATCGAGCTGCGGCGCCACATCGGTCAGGTCGATATTGGCCTTCCAATAGGCGTCGACCGTCCCGACATCCCTCCAGTAGGCCACTTCCTCGTTGCTGGAACGCACGCAGGAGCGGTTGAAGCGGTGCGCCCAGGCCGAGCCGTTCTTGACGATGTAGGGGATGACGTCCTTGCCGAAGTCGCGGCTCGATCCCTCGGTGGCGGCGTCGCGGCGCAGTTGCTCCATGAGGAAGCGCGTCTCGAACACGTAGATGCCCATCGACGCCAGGGCGGTGTCGGGGCGGTCCGGAATCCCCGGGGGGTCCTTTGGCTTCTCGACGAAGTCGACGATCCGGTCGCGGCCGTCCACGGCCATCACCCCGAAGCCGGACGCTTCCAGGCGCGGCACTTCGAGGCAGCCAATGGTCACGTCGGCCCCGGTGTCCACATGCTGCCGCAGCATGATTTCGTAGTCCATCTTGTAGATGTGGTCGCCGGCCAGCACCACGATGTAGCGCGGCCCGTAATCCTCGATGATGTCCATGTTCTGGTAAACGGCATCGGCGGTGCCGGCATACCACATGTCCTCAGCGACCCGCTGACTCGCGGGGAGGACATCGAAGCTTTCGTTTCGCTCGGTGCGCAGGAAGTTCCAGCCTCTCTGCAGGTGCCTGATCAGGCTGTGCGCCTGATACTGCGTCGCCACCGATATGCGGCGAATGCCCGAGTTGAGGGCGTTGGAAAGCGCGAAGTCTATGATGCGCGACTTGCCGCCAAAGTACACGGCAGGCTTGGCGCGCCGGTCAGTCAGTTCGAACAACCGTGTCCCGCGGCCTCCCGCCAAGACATAGGCCATCGCCTCGCGCGCCAGGGGCGAAGGAGTACGATAGTCAGCCATGCTTTCCCTCCTCAAACCGCCCCGCTTGTGCGGGGTCGTATGTCAAAACGCTGTCACGCCGATTCATACTTCAAGTACAACGTCGCCAATGGCGGCAAGTAGAGGTCGGCATAGGCCGGCCAGTGCTCGCCTTCGACGTCGTGCGCCACCACCTTGCCCTGGTTGCCGGCGTTCGAACCGCCGTACCAACCTGCATCGCTGTTGACGCGCTCGACCCAGTTGCCGGCCCGTGGCATCGGCACGCGGTAGTTGTTTCGCGGCACCGGCGTCATGTTCGAGATCACCACCACCGGATCACTTCCTGGCGCGTGGCGGGCCCAGGCGAATACCGAGTTGGCCTGGTCATTTCCGATCAGCCACTCGAACCCTTCCGGCTCGTTGTCGCGCGCGTGTAGCGCCGGGATTTCGCGGTAGGCGGCGTTGAGATCACCCACGAGCCGTCGCACGCCCTCGTGCATGCTGGCGTCGAGCAGCCACCAGTCCAATCCCTTGGCCTCGCTCCACTCCTCGCGCTGGGCGAACTCCTGGCCCATGAACAGCAGCTTCTTGCCCGGCCACCCCCACATGTAGGCGTAGTAGGCCCTCAGGCTGGCGAACTGCTGCCAATCGTCCCCGCTCATCTTTGAGATGAGCGAGCCCTTGCCGTGCACGACTTCGTCGTGGCTGAGCGGCAGCACGTAGTTCTCCGAGTAGTTGTAGAGCGCCGCAAAGGTCATGTCGTGGTGATGGTAGCGGCGATGGATCGAATTGCGGCTCATGTATCGCAGGGTGTCGTTCATGAACCCCATGTTCCACTTGAAGCCGAATCCGAGGCCGCCCGCATGCACCGGGGCGCTGACCCCGCTCCAGGCCGTCGATTCCTCGGCGATCATGAACGTGCCCGGGTGCAACCGGTAGGCTTCCATGTTCACCTTCTTGATGAACTCGACCGCCTCCAGGTTGTGGTTGCCACCGAACTGGTTAGGCACCCACTCGCCGGGCCGGCGCGAATAGTCGAGATAGAGCATCGAGGCGACGGCGTCGACGCGCAGCCCGTCCAGGTGGAATTTCTCCAGCCAGTAGAGCGCGTTGTTGACGAGGAAGCTTACCACCTCCTTGCGCCCGAAATTGTAGATCGCCGTGTTCCAGTCGGGGTGGTAGCCCTTGCGCGGGTCGAGATGCTCGTAGAGCGCGGTGCCGTCGAAAGTCGCCAGTCCGTGCTCGTCGGTGGGGAAGTGCGCCGGTACCCAGTCGAGGATCACGCCCAGTCCGGCGGCATGCGCAGTGTCGACGAAGCGCGCAAACCCTGCCGGATCGCCGAAGCGGGCCGTGGGAGAGTAGAGGCCCGTCGGCTGGTAGCCCCAGCTCGGATCGAACGGATGCTCAGTGATGGGGAGCATTTCGATATGGGTGAAGCCGAGGTCCGCAGCATATGGGATCAGTTGCTCGGCCAACTGGTCGTAGCTCATGAAACTGCCATCTGCCCGGCGCCGCCACGAACCCAGATGGACCTCGTAGATCGACATCGGGGTGCGCCGCCAATCCTTCCTCGAGCGCTCCTCAAGGTATGCGGCGTCGGACCAGGTAAACGGCGTCGGGTCGGCGACCACCGAAGCCGTCTTTGGCCGAAGCTCGGACTGGAAGGCGAACGGATCGGCCTTCAGCGGCCTGAGCTTTCCGTCCTGGCCGACGATCTCGAACTTGTAGACCTCGCTCGGCCCGACCGTAGGGATGAACAACTCCCAGACACCGGTGTCGAAACGGCAGCGCATCGGATGGCGCCGCCCGTCCCAATCGTTGAAGGGGCCCACCACGCTGACGCGCTTGGCATTGGGGGCCCATACGGCGAAATTCGTACCCTTGACCCCTTCGAACTCCATCGCATGGGCGCCGAGTTTGTCGAAGAGCCTGAGGTGGGATCCCTCGCCGATGTAGTAGTCGTCCATCGGCCCGAGCACCGGTCCGAAGCTGTAGGCGTCCTGAACGTCCCATTCGCCACCCTCATTGGCTGCGCGATAGACGATCGGCTGACGCCCGCCGACCTCGACCCGCCCCTCGAAGAAGCCGTCCGGGTGCCGGAGTTCAAGCTCGCCAAGCGCCGTGCCGTCGTGCGCGAAAGCCTTCAGCGTCAGCGCGTGGGGCACGAATGCACGGGCAACCCATTTGCCGTCGACCTCGTGCAAGCCGAGCACCGAGAACGGATCGGGATGCTGGCCACCAACGATTGCCTGGACTGCCTTGTCGTCGATCTGCCAGCTTGTCTTGTTCACGGCGCTGCCCCTAGGAACTCGCTACCGGAACACCCCAGATCTCCTCGGCATACTGCCGGATGGTGCGATCCGAGGAGAACCAGCTCATGTGAGCCGTGTTCCGGATCGCCATCGAATACCATTTGCGAGGATTGTTCCATACGGCGTCGATCTCCCGCTGCTTGGCTGAGTAGGCGTCAAAATCGCGCGCCACCATGAACCAATCGTGATCATAGAGTCCGCCGATGAGATCGCGGTAGCGGTTGGGATCGTCGGGCGAGAAGACGCCCGACGCGATGGACTCGAGCGCCCCCTTGAGCGCCGAGGAGGCGTCGATGGCGGCCCGCGGAACTTCGCTTCGGGCACGTTTCTGCGCGACTTCCTCGGCAGTTAGCCCGAATATCATCATGTTGTCGTGGCCGACGTGTTCGAGCATTTCGATGTTGGCGCCGTCCAGTGTGCCGATGGTGAGGGCGCCGTTCATGGCAAACTTCATGTTGCCGGTGCCCGAGGCCTCCATGCCCGCAGTCGAGATCTGCTCGGACAGGTCCGCGGCGGGAATGATCGTCTCGGCCAGGCTCACATTGTAGTTGGGCAGGAACACCACCTTGAGCAGCCCGCGCACCGAGGGGTCGTTGTTGATCACCTTGGCGACGTCGTTGACCAGCTTGATGATCAGCTTGGCGTTCCAGTAGCCGGGCGCCGCCTTGCCGGCGAACACCTTGACCCGCGGCACCCAGTTCCTCTCCGGATGCGAGCGGATCGCCGAGTAGAGCGCCACCGCCTCGATGATGTTGAGCAGCTGCCGCTTGTATTCGTGGATACGCTTGACCTGCACGTCGAACAGCGCATCCGGCGAAACGACGACGTTCAGCCGATCCTTGATGATCTCGGCCAGCCGCACCTTGTTGGCCCGCTTGACCGCCGCGAACTGCTGCTGGAATCCGGGGTCGTCGGCATGCTTCGCGAGGCCGGCCAGCAAGTCCATGTTGTCCTGGAATTCCGGTCCGATCCTGTCGGTGATGAGCTTGGCCAGGTCGCGATTGCACTGCAGCAGCCAGCGGCGCGGCGTTACCCCGTTGGTCTTGTTGTTGACGCGGTCAGGATAGAGCCGGTTGAGGTCGCCAAAGACCGTCTTCTTCATCAGCTCGGTGTGCAGCGCCGAGACGCCATTGATCGAGTGGGACCCGACAAACGCCAGTTGGCCCATGCGTACGCGCCGCCCGCCATGCTCGTCGATCAGCGACACGTTGGCGATCTGCTGGTCGGTGAAACCGGCCCGCTGCCGCGCCTCGGTGAGGACCTCGGCATTGATCGCGTAGATGATCTGCATCTGCCGCGGCAGCATCCGCTCGAGCAGCGCCACCGGCCAGGTCTCGAGCGCCTCCGGCAGCAGCGTGTGGTTGGTGTAGCTGAACGTCGCCTTGGTGAGCTTCCAGGCCTGGGCCCATTTGAGGCCGTGGATGTCGATCAGGATGCGCATCAGTTCGGCAATCGAGATCGCCGGATGCGTGTCGTTGAGCTGGATCGCCACCTTGTCGGCCAGGGACCCGAGGTCCCCGTACTGCTGCAAATGGCGGCGCACGATGTCCTGCAGCGAGGCGGACGAGAAGAAATACTCCTGCCGCAACCGCAATTCCTGCCCCGAGGGCGTGGTGTCGGCGGGGTACAGCACCCGCGTGATCGACTCCGCCCGGGCGCTCTCTTCCAGCGCGCCGATGTGATCGCCCGAATTGAACCGGTCGAGCAGAATCGGGTCGATCGGCTGCGCACTCCACAGCCGCAGGGTGTTCACCCGCTTGCCGCGCCAGCCAACGATCGGCGTGTCGAAGGCCACCGCCAGCACGTGTTCGGATGGGTGCCATTCGAGCCGCGTCGAGCCATCCGGCTCGGCGATTGGCTCGACGTGCCCGCCGAAGCCGACTTCGTAGGAGCTCTCGCGCCGCTCGAACTCCCAAGGGTTGCCGTGCGCCAGCCACTCCTCGGGCAGTTCGACCTGCCAGCCCTCGCTCATTTCCTGGCGGAACAGGCCGTGCACATAGCGAATGCCGTAGCCATAGGCGGGGATGTTCACCGTCGACATGGATTCGAGGAAGCAGGCGGCCAGCCGCCCGAGGCCGCCATTGCCCAGAGCGGCATCGGGCTCGAGGTCGACCAGTCCGCGCAGGTCTACGTTGAGGTTCTTCAGGGCGGTGTAGACCGGCTCGATAACGCCGATATTGGACATCGCGTCGCGCAACAGCCGGCCGATGAGGAATTCGAGGCTGAGGTAGTAGACCCGCTTGTGCGATGTCCGCCAGGTTTCCCGGCTCGATTCCATCCAGCGGTCGATGATGCGCGCCCGCACCGCAAGAATGGTTGCCTTCAGCCAATCGTGCGGCCTCGCGACGATCGGGTCCTTGCCGACGGAATAGCTCAGTCTTTCAAGGATTTCGGCCTGCAGCGCCTCAGCCGTAAAGGCCCGCGGAAGCGGCTTGAGGGCATCGAAAACGATTGGCTTTTGCGGCATCACGCAATCCATGTTTCATGTCGATGTAGTCCCCTCTAGAAACTGCAGTCTTGCATTGAATCCACCGCGTTGGAAGCCCTGCTGAACCAAGGGCTTCCCGCAGTTCCGCCGACGCCGTCAGACGCCGGTGGCCACCTGGGTCGCCGGAGCGGGGATGATCGGCTCGGACGGGGGCGCGACAACACCTCCCTCCTTGGCCTGGTCGGCGGCATTGGAGATGAGCAGGTCGCGGCCCGCCTGCAGGCCGCCCAGGATCTGCGCTTCGAAACGCTGCCGGTCGCGCTCGCGTACACCCTCGAGGATTCCGGCGATCTCTTCCTCGGTCGCACCGAGCAGCCGGATGCTCTCGCCACCCATCGCCAGCGCCGATTCGAACAGCTCCCGAATCTGGAACTCGACGCCCAGCTTCACCAGTTCGATGGCGTGCGCGCGGTCGAACGCCCGCACCAGGACCTTCGTCAGGGGACACTCGCTGCGCAGCAGCTCGGCGATCCTGGTCGCCTGCTCCCGCTTGTCGATGGCGATCACGACCGCGTCCGCCGTTTCGACCCCGGCCGCCCGCAGAATATCGAGCCGGGTCCCGTCCCCATAGTAGACCTTGAAGCCGAACTGGGCGGCGGCGCGGATCATGTCGGTGTCGTTGTCGATGATGGAGATGCTGTGCCCCTTGGCGAGCAGCACCTGGCTGGCGATCTGCCCGAAGCGCCCGAAGCCGATCACCAGCACCTTGGCGCTCAGCCCGTCGGCCTCTTCCACCCCGTCCATGGACTGCTCAAGTCGCGGCAGCGCCCACCTGAGCGCCATGACCGAGAACGGCGTCAGCACCATCGAGATGATGACCGTCGCGGTGAGCACGGCATTGGTCTCGGCCTCGATGACGCCGGCCGCTGCAGCGGTTGCATAGAGCACGAAGGCGAATTCTCCTCCCTGCGCCATCAGTACCGCGCGTTCCAACGCCTGCGTGTGGGACGACCTGAGCACCCGGGCGATGGTGTAGATGGCCGCGGCCTTGACCAGCATGTAGGCGACAACG
>Ga0299912_10004090_pt1 | contig 11899 bp, 12 predicted proteins | sample RVTome_2_FD_207667 | JGI IMG/M metagenome (GOLD analysis project Ga0299912, IMG submission 207667) | Soil microbial communities from uranium-contaminated site in the Upper Colorado River Basin, Wyoming, United States - RVT95D214 (version 2) ... | reverse complement strand
AATTAAAAGCAATAAATAAATGAGGGCAGAAGTAACCCAAAATAACGACAGAATAGGCGTCTTGACTGGACTCAAGTTTAAATCGTGATGCCAGCCGGGATGGCTATCCCAGGGTGGATTCGAAACTTTCATGTTGGAATTTATGGTTGAGGGAGGTGAGAAGATTATGGCGTGCGGAATGAAACACCCAAAGGCCAAGAAGACGAAGAAGAAAGCCACATCGAAGAAGAAGTAAGCTGAAGAGCTCTGAAAAACTACGACACGCTCTCTTGATTACAGAGATATCTGAACTTTTTCAGAAATCTCACTTTTTTTCTTGACAAGAAAGAGAGTTTTTGTTAATTATCAAGTTACATCAAGTTACATTATCTTTTCGAGGCATTTTTTTTAGAATAACAAACATTTATATACATTAACTAAAGGAGGTGCATGGTAATGAGGAAATGGGTGAGTATCTTTTTGGCATTGGCGATTTTAGCAGTTTTCTCCTTTGGGTGTGCAGGAATACAAAAAGATTCAAAGATTAAATGTCCCAAATGCGGTGCCGTTTTCACAGTGGATGAGGGGTTAAGAGAAATTCAGATGAAGGGCTACTAATGCCGGCTCCTAGAGTCTTGTAGAGTCGTGGGGGGGCAGACTTGCTTATTGACATTGTCTGTTTCTGTTTTTCCTAGATATCTCATGCACCTCTCCGACTTCAGTCTCAATCCTCTTCTCTTCTCCAAAATGGAGCCCCACGGGCAAACCCGTGGTACCTCCATAGTCTTCAGCGGAATCCGCCGTAGCACATAAACCTCGGTTCGTGTTGAATTCTGCAAAGATTTACGCATTCATCCACGGCAAGAAACCCGTGGCCGTCTACGTAGGCGGATAAATACCTGTGTTAGCCCTTGCCCTTGCATCCTGAGAGGCATCCCTCATCTTAAAAGAAAGAAAAGGCAGGGCCTTTTACAGCCCTGCCACTTCAAGAATAGGTCTACTTCCAAAGTTCAGATTTTCGTGTTCAAGTTGAACCCCAGTCTTTCTTAATCTATTCGCAAGTATAATTCTTGGCATCGTCGATACTGCCCGTGCCGGTGTATCTGGCGACACTCGGATATGGACACATGGGACGGGTCCTGACGATCTTACCATCAACGATACGCGAACCGGTTATGGATTTTGGCTCAACCCCTTTTTCAACCCACTTGACCAGTGCATCGAACATCGCATTATCGCCGGAACAACCGACTCCTCCGCTGCAGTGGAAGAGTCCAGGAATCATGTAGAGCTTGTAGAATTCCTTTGTTGCTTTATCGCCTATATAGTTAAGCACCGACTCGTAGTATTCGATTGACGCGAAGGGCGAAACCAGGGGGTCTGCGAACCCGTGATAGTGGATGACCTTTCCTCCGCGGAGCTTAAGGGGCAACAGATTCGGTTCATATGCATCGCATTTGGATGACATCTTTGACAACACATTCGGCCAATCGGTGTCCCAGGCAAAGGACTTCAAATTCCAGTTGGGTCCTCCGCCCTGAGGGGGTAAAGTGCAATACTGCACAAAACTGGATCCCATCATGGCGCCTATGCTCATCGGCGCTTTAGGAAAGGGAATAATCCAACCATGCCAGCCACTGGCGGGGCCAAAAGGTCCCGCCCCTATCGCCTCTGACCCCAAAGGCGCTCCCTTGAAAAGCAGATCTCCTGCAGAATTCCTTGGGCCATCATAAATCCTCTTGATGGTTGTCCTTTGAGCAGCCGTAAAACAATTTGCTGCGTCTACATCCCCGGGACAGGCGGGCAGTTCGCTAAGGGCATCGAAGGCACACTTGCGGGGATCATCGATAAGACCGTCCTTTAGACCATCGGTTTCATCGAATTTTTTCATAACCGCATCTGCGACCATCTTCATCTTCTCATTGGTCAACCCCTCGCCCTCCACCATTCTCTGTGCTTGCCATATATCGCGCATGGTGATTTTGGTGAGATAGACCAAAGGGGCGCCTATCATTAGCCCATCAAAATCCTCCGGGTATCGTTGCGCTTCAATCAAGCCCTGGCGCCCACCCGTGGAACACCCTTGGTAGTAAGAGTATGTAGGCCCTTTGCAATAATAGGCGCCAATGATCTTCTTCGCTAAAACGTTCGTCTTGTGGATCGATCCGAAACAATAATCATCCAACTTTTCATTTGCCCTCGGGTTAGAGTTATTTGGCGGGTTATAGCAAAACGTGCCATCGGCTATGCCTCCATCATGGCCCCCATTCGCTCCTGCTGCCGTATAGCCAAGTTTCAGACCGAAGTTTATATTGTCCTCCTGAATGGAGCCGGCCAATCCACCATTTCCTCTCTGAAAATAGTTCCCGTTCCATTCCGTCGGCAGTTTGATAACAAAATTATTCTCCGGCAATTCAGTTCCTCTCACCTCACAGTACTCGGATACCGGGATGGGATTGCCCTTGCCACCAGGAGGATCTAGTTCGTTCCTTATTTTGGCCGAAGTGATCTTCACTCCGGGGCCGAAATTAGTGCTTAAAAGATCCTCACATTTCTTGCAGGAAGCGCTAAATCCCGTGCTGCTCCCAAGTGAGAAAGTGATCAGGATTGCGATCGCCATGAATATTAATTCTTTCTTAAGTCTCATATACACCTCCATGTGAATTCGTTATCATTGTTTGTCTTTAATCCCTAAATTTCATAATCCGTCTTCCCTGGATTTTCATCACATCTTTCCCAATCTTTTGATGTCTTGTCAGATTTGCGGATCAATAGAACTCAAAATAAAATCACCTCCTTTCCGGGCCATTAGCTCTATTTCCATGATTTTCCCTATGGGCATGGCAGCTTTATTAGAAAAACACCACATCCCACCACACCCTAATCGTAGGAAGGGCTCCTCGGGACAGATTTTTATTCTTTACTTTTCAGAGTAGCCTATCAGTGCTATTAAAACTCATTAAGAAGCGTCTCTCTTGTTCCTTTAGGGTAAATGAAGTAAGGAGACGCACTACAGATCGCTTTATTTTTTGGGAGGCATGATCCAGGCTGTTCCATCCACCACTACCTCACCATCCTGATTCACACAGGTTGTTTTGAATTTTACTCGGTTTTTTTCTGGGATAAGTTCAAGGACCTCCACCCGAGCTGTAATGATGTCCCCGATCCTCACAGGGGCGAGAAACTTGACCTCTTGAGAGAGATAGATACTGCCAGGTCCGGGGAGGAGATTTGCCAGCACACTGGAGATGTATCCCATCGAGAGGGCACCGTGGGCGATCCTTCCTTTAAATCGTGTTTTCTCCGCATAGGTTTGGTCGAGATGGATGGGATTGAAATCACCTGTTGCCTTAGCGAAATCATTAATGACCGTTTCTGTAATGGTCTGGGAGATCCGGGCCGAATCCCCAACTTTCAGTTCATCAATCATTTTTCCTTCGGGCATCGTGGTCAATTCCTTTCTCGAGCTTCATATCATCGGGCGGGTGGCCTCTCAGGGCGGCTGTTTGGTTCCAGAGATCCCTCATAAGCTCCAGATATTCCCGGCCACCGCAGGAGGTGGCAAGCAGAACAGGTCGATCAACCAGATCGGGTTGTTGCAGGGCCAGTGCCTGGGCAATGGTGCCGCCGAGAGACACGCCGGCCACATGGGTCTTATGAATGCCCAAAGCCCGCAAGATCCCAGCGATGTCGGGTGCCATGAGAGCAACGGAGTCATCCTCGTCCGGTTTGTCAGACCGACCGACGCCCCGATCGTCGGAGACGATCGTCCGAAAGCGGCGTGACAGGTCAGGAATGCTTGGTCACAAATCCAATCAGGATCGTAAGGAATTCGTTCATCCTCTCTAAAAATGCCGCATGTCCGGCATTTGGGATCATAATAAATTCGCAATTGGGTATATTTTCGTGAATATCCTTCATGGAACGTTGCGATACAACGATATCCTGATCGGCTCCGACAAGAAGCGTTGGGACCTTAATTGTCTTCAGTTCTACCGGAGAGATAGAGTAATTTTTGAAACCTCTGGATAGCCGTATAAAACCCTCAAACCATTCCTTGGTTAACATGGACTCAAACATCTTCTGCCGTTCCATCAAAAAATCCAGGTTGGCTTCATAAAACGGCTCTGAATAGATAAAGGGAACGGCAAGCTGGAAAAACCTCGCTCCGTCATTTAGTTCTGCAGCAGTCTCCCAAGCCTTGCCAATTTCCAGTAAATGGTTGCTGACGAGGCTGGCTGTGTTGAAAAGGCATAAAGATTTGATCCTCTTTTGGTGGTGAAGCGCAAATCGCAATGCCACCGCTCCACCATAGGAAACCCCCATCATGTGAAGCTTGGGAATGTTTAACTCGTCAAGCAAGCTGACGACGTCTCCGACATGAATGTCTGGACCGCACTCTTCCTGCATCCTGGAGGATTGGCCTTGATCTCTAAAATCGACCAGGATCAGTTTAAATCTCTTAGAAAGCACTGGGATAAAGGCCAACCAGCTCATGGTGTTCATCATGATACCGTTTAAAAAGATGACCGGCTCGCCTTCTCCATGCACTTCATAGTAAATCTTTGCACCGTCCTTCAGACCTAGAAAAGGCATGTTTCCCCCTTTCGTCTATCTTCCCCAATGGATGACTGCTGCGGCATAGGAAAATCCAATGCCTGCAGAGGCAAAGACGACCCGCGCTCCATCCGAGATCCTTCCCTTTTTCAGTGCCAGATCAAGAGAGATCAAGGGATCGTTGGTTCCGTGGCAGCCCACTTCTTCGAGGGACGCGGAGTGCTCAGGCGAGAGGTTGAGTTCCTTCAGCACCTGCTCCCGATACCGGGGAGGAAGGTGTCGGAGGGCCAGGTAGTCCACTGATTTTCCTGCTCCGGCGGCGCTTCGAATCACTTCGATAAGTCTCTTTGTGAATCGAGAGCTCAGATATGTGAAAACCGTTTGAGGATTGGGAGTATGGTAATACATCATTTTTGTGCCGAGATTTTCAGGGCTGAAGGGATGCATCGTGCCTCCCCCCGGTACATAGACTTCGTCAGCCATCTCCGGATCGATGAGAAAAACCGTTTCCTGAAGGACATTGGCTGGATGCCCACGCCGAAGCAACACAGCTCCGCCACTCGCCGAAGTGGGAAGCATCCACCGCGTACTTGGGTTGGTGTAATCCACCAGATCTACATTTCGGGTTCCACCGGCCAGAAGGACCGTGTTGATGCTTTCATCGCCCATCATCATGTCGCGAGCGACCCGAAGGCCGAGAATGGTCGTTATTCCCTGACCTACCAGGTCGAAGGCCCATGCGTTGCGGCACCCTGCCTCCTCTTGTACCCGGATCGAAGCGGTCTGCGCGATGTAGTCTTTGTACTCCTCGCCTGTCCAGAGGACGAGATCCACCTCCTCGGGCCTCACGCCGCTAGTCCGTTCAAAGGCATGCTTCGCTGCTTTGACTGCCATGGGGATAGGCTGGTCTTCCTTCGAGGGCCGGCACTTCCGACGAATTCCTAAGGCGATGACTTCATCAGGCGTGAGGCGGGCCCGCGCAGCTACCTCTTCTGCGGTTTCAACCTGATCCGGGAGGTAAATACCGTAGCTAACAATTCCGATCGTACTCTCTTTTCCGTCCATGCCGCCCCACTGGTTACGTAAGAACCTTAGAACCTTAGAAAAGGCTGTCTTTTCAGTGTGACATCTAAGCTGATTCTTACCTGTTGTCCGCCCTCCCGTGTCGCTCTTTCAGGATGAATTTCTGCACCTTCTCCGAGGCGACCGTCCGTGGCAACTTATCCACGACCACCATATACTTTGGGATCTTATATTTCGCCATGCGGTCACCCAGGAACTTTTGCAGCTCTTCGAGAGTGAGGCTTTCCCCCGACTTCAGTTCGAGGACGACCTTTCCGACTTCCCCCCACTTCTCGTCCGGGACACCGATCACCGCGGCAGCGGCTATCTGGGGATGGATTTCAAGGACCCGCTCAATTTCAGCGGGATAGATGTTGATGCCTCCGGAGATGAGCATATCCTTCTTGCGGCCTACGATGGAGAGATGTCCATCCTCATCGATCTTGGCGAGGTCACCCGTATGAAACCACCCCTTCCGGATGGCCTCAGCCGTAGCATCGGGCTTATTCCAATAACCAGAGCACATGTGATCACCGCGGAGAAGGAGCTCGCCTTCCTGTCCGGGGCTGACCTCCTTTCCTTCTCCATCGATCAACTTCACGTCGACGTGAGGCATCGGATGGCCCACTGTTTTCAGTTTTCCATTGGCCAAAAAACAGTTCGGTCCCACCTCGGTCAGTCCATACCCTTCCCAGAGATGGATCTTTTTCTCCCTCATGAACGTTTCGAAGATCTTTTCCGTAAGAGGCGCACCTCCGGAGACCATGAACCAGATAGTCGAGGTGTCAGTGGTCTTGAACCTCGGCGATTCGTTCATCATCTGGTACATCGTTGGAACAGCGAAAAAAACCGTGATTCGCTCACGTTGGATGAGGTCAAGGACCAGATCTGCATCGAACCGCTGGATCAGAATATTGGTCCCCAGGGAATGAAAGAGGGGAAGGGTGAAGACATTCCAGCCGGCCGTATAGAATAAGGCCGAGTGAAGGATCGTCCGTTCTCCACGGTGCAGGCCCCAGCCCATGTTCGTGTTGATAGAATTCCAGGTAATCATGCCGTAGGTCATGATGACGCCTTTGGGCAGTCCTGTCGTGCCGGAGGTATAGATGATGAGCTGCGGGTCGTTGGCGGCCAACTCCACTTCAGGAGGGGGGTCGGCGGAGAGTTTTCCCCAGACGGAGGCGAGGCTTTGTCCGACGCTTTCATCCTCGTCAAAACAGACGTAGTAGGGGAGGGTGACCTTTGACTTTAACTCTGCCACCACAGGACGGTGGTCCCTGTCGAAGAAGAAAGCCTTGGGCTTCGAATCTTCCAGGTAATAGATGAACTCGTTCACTGCCAGTCGAAAGTTCAGCGGGACCAGGATGGCCCCAAGGCGACTGGTAGCGAAAAAAAGGGTGATGTACTCCGCCCGGTTGAGGGAGAGAACAGCCACCCTGTCCCCTTTTCTGATCTGGAGACCGGACCGCAGGAAATTGGCCATCCGATGGACATCGTCTCTCAGGCTCCCGTAAGTGTAACGCCGGTTCGTGGGAATATCCACAAGGGCCTCGGCCTGGGGAAAGCTCCTTCCCCAGCGGCCAATCCAATCTCCGTATAGCATCTTCTATTCCCCCTTTTCGATTCGAGGCCCCCAGCGCAACAGCAGCACATCCCAGGCATAGCCGATGCCAGCGGAGATCATGAGGACGAGATCCCCGTTCTTAATGCGACCCTCCTCGATCGCAAGTTCCAACGAGAGGATCTGATCATTCTGCCCCTGGTGACCGAACTCCGCGAAGTACCTGGTCTGTTCGGGTTTCAATCCCAACTGGCTCATCAAATGGTCATGGGCGCTTCGTTTGACGAGAAGCGTCGCCAGGTAGTTGACATCGGCCCTGGTATAACCACTCTTTTCAAGGGCCTTGTCGATGCAGTGAAACCAGTTGCTCAGGCTGAGCTTGTCGAGGCGCTCCTTCATCCCCTCAGGATCCATCACATCCAGGTACTGTTTTCCTTCCCGAAGACCCTCGGGCGTCATAGGCGCCGCCGATCCTCCTTCAGGCACGTAGACATCCCACGTGAAAGAGCCGTCGGTCATGAAGTGACCTTCCAGTATCTCGTTTCGGAGACAATCCCTCTGGACCACGCAAGCAGCTCCGCCGGCCGCCAAATAGTACATCCAACGCACGCGCGGGTTGGGATAGTGAATTAAATCCGAGTTCCTGTAACCTGAGGCGATGAGGATATTATTGATGCCGTCGTCGGCCCGGATCATATCGCGCGCCAGCTTGAGGGCAACCAGGGTGGTGCCGCATCGCTGCTGGATGTCGAAGGACCAGGCATTTTTCAGGCCCAGTTCTTTCTGGATTTTCGGTCCTACCGGCCAGTTGCGGTACTCCTTGATCTCTTCCCCGCTCCAGATGACCAGGTCGATGTCTGACGGCTCTAAACCCGAGTAATAGAGGGCTTTCCGGCTGGCCTTCAAGCCCATGGCGACTGTGTGATCCCCCGGGCCGGGGACGTTTTTCTGATACCACCCGAGCTTTGTCCGGATGACCTCGGCGGGCGTCTCGCACTGGGATGCGATGTATTCGGCGTCGTGAAACGCCCTGGGAATGTAGGCGGCTAAGCTGAGGATACCGGCGGTTGCTCTGGGGTTGGGCATTCAAGACCTCCGAATCATAATCCAAGATAGGATCTGCGGATGTGATCATTCCCTGCCAGATCCTGGGCACCTTTTTCCATGACGATCCGGCCATTCTCGATGACATAGCCCCGATCGATGGCTTTCAAACACTGGCGCACGTTTTGTTCAGCAATAAGAAGAGAAACTTTTGCTTTGATCTCCTTTAGCCGGTGGAAGAGCTCGGCCACGATCGACGGCTGCAGTCCACCCGAGGGCTCATCTAAGATCAGCATCTTCGGGTGGGCCATCAGGGCCCGCCCGATGGCGAGCATTCGCTGTTCTCCTCCGCTCAACGTCCCAGCCGTCCGTTTCACTCGTTCCTTAAGCGCGGGGAAGATTCCAAAGACAAAATCGAGGCTCTCCTGGGTCTTTCCCTTGGCTTCGGGAATATAAGTCGCCCCGGCCCGCAAATTCTCCATGACCGTCATCAGCGGGAATAGCTCCCTTTCCTGGGGCACCACGGAGATCCCTTGACGGATCCTCTGGTAGGTTTCCAGGGAGAGCAGAGATTCTCCCTCAAACTGAATCTCCCCGCTCACCGGTCTCACCAGACCCAGAATGGCATTGATTAAGGTTGTCTTCCCGGCCCCGTTCGGCCCGAACAACCCGACCGACTCTTTCCCCACCTCCAGGGACAAATCCCAAAGAATGTGCAGCTTCCCGTAAAAAGTGTTGATATTTCTAAGTGCAAGCATCAGGCTTCCTCGCCCAGGTAGGCTGTAATCACCCTGGGATCATTGGAGACTTCCGCATAGGGACCTTCGGCGATGACTTCTCCCCAGTCCAGGACGACAACCCGGTCGGTTAATTCCCTAATGACCCTCATCACGTGTTCTACAATGCCGATGGTGACGCCCTGACTATGGATTTTTCTCACCAAGTCAATCATCTCCATTGTCTCGTCGCTGTTTAACCCGGCCATCACCTCATCCAGAAAAAGAAGCTTGGGTTGCGTCGCCAGGGCATGGGCGATCTCCATCTTCTTGATCTCCAGGGCCGTCATCCGGGTGATATCCCGGGTGATATCAGAAAGCCCCAAAAATTCACACAATTCTTCGGCTTTCTTTCGGGCCTCTCTTTGACTGAGTCCCTTCCCGAAGAGAGATCCCACCATAACGTTCTCATGCAAGCTTAGGCCCTGAAGAGGTCTCACCAGCTGGAAGGTCCTTCCGATGCCCAGTCTGCACCGCTTGTGGGCCTGCAGTTCGCTTATATCCTGCCCATTGAAAAAGATCTTACCCTCCGTGGGAAGGTAGATTCCGGCAATGACATTGATAAAGGTGGTCTTCCCGGCTCCGTTCGGCCCAATGATCCCCAGAATCTCATTCTCCCGGAACTCCATGTTCACGTGGTTGACGGCCGCCAAGCCTCCAAAGAGTCTGGTCAGATTTTCCGTCTTCAAAATCGCCATGAAAATACCTTTTAAGCGGTATGGGTTTTCTTCAATTTTTGTCCGATGGTTCCTACGATCCCCTGCGGGAAGAACAATATGGTGATGACGATAATGAGTCCGTACACCAGAAGATGGCCGTAGGGAATCTTTAGCTTCAGGAACTCGGAAGCCACTCCCAATAACAACGCCCCCACGACCGGTCCCCAGGTTGAATGCATTCCCCCCAGAAGGGCCATGGCAATGGGCAGGAGGGTAAAATCAACGGAAAAGCTCCCTTCCGGAGAAACGAACCCGTAGATGTGGGCATAAGCTCCGCCGGCAATTCCCTGAATGGCCGAGGTGATGACGAAAATGAATACCAAATATTTGAACACATCGATCCCGCTCGATTTGGCGACAATCTCATCGTTGCGGATGGAGGTGAGGGCAAAATGAATCCGGGTCCGGCGAAAAATTTCAGAAGCCATGACGCTTACTGCTGCCACGGTGAGAACCAGCCAATAGGTCTTGGTAGAATTTCCGGCGAAGATTGACGACGGAAGAACGGTCCCTTCGGGGCCTCCGGTCAGGTCGGGTAAATTTCTAACAATCAATCGGAATATTTCAGCCAAAGCCAAAGTCACGATCGCAAAATACATTCCCCTGAGCTGAAGAACTGCCATACCGATGAGCCAGGCCAGGACTCCGGCGGCCAGGCCACCCAGGACGATACTGAATATAGGATTCACCCCGGCGTTTAAGTGCAGGAGCGCGGCAGCATATCCGCCCACCCCAAAAAGACCGGCCATGCCGAAAGAGATCTGTCCTGACCGAACCAGCATATCCCAGCTTAAAGCCAGGGCAAGGTAGATCAGGATCATATCCATCACGTTCAGCAGATAGACCCCGGTATAGATGGGTAAGGTGAGGAGGACGATCAAAATAGCAATATAGAGAAGGTATCTCAAATTTCTCATTTCACCTGTCTCTGGCGGGAGCGAATCATAATCACCAGAACGATCAGGGCAAAGAAAAGCAAGTCAGCCCACCCTGCGTATCCCCGGAAGGAGAGGACAAAGTTCTCCGCCAGTCCCAAAATCAAGCTGCACCACAAGATCCCCGTGAGGTTCCCGATCCCGGCCATAGCGATGAGGCAGAAGGATTTCATTGTGAAGGGCGCCCCTACCAGGGGAAAGATCGAATGACGGGTCATGAAGATGGCGCCGATGGCCCCCACCAGGGCGATGGAGAGGCTGAAGATCAAAAGGTAGGTTCGATCGACATGGATACCGACCAATTTCGCCCCCCGGGGATTCTGCCCCACAGCCAGAGCAGCCTGCCCCGTGCTGGTGCGTTTCAAGAATAGAAGAAGTCCTGTGAGCACGATGATGGCAGCGCCTATGTAGACAAATTCAAAGGTACCAAAGGTAAAAGAACCGAAGGTAGCCGAGGCAGAGACATATTTTAAGGGCAACTTTATGGGGCGGGATGTCCATAGCAGGTTCGCGAGCTGCTCCATGACCATGGCCAGACCAAAGGTCAATAGAAGCTGATTCAACTCCGGAGCGCCCAGAACATACTTGATGATGGCCCGGTAAGTGGCGATACCAATTAAGAAGAAGGCCAAGAGAGCAGGGAAGATGGCCACCAAAGGGTCCATGCCGGTATAGACATTGAGGAAGTAGGCAAAGTAGGCCCCCAGCATCATGAAGTCGCCGTGAGCCAGGTTGATAATGCCTACGATTCCCAGGATGAGGGCCATGGGGAGGGCAATCACCGCATAAAGACAGGCTCTCTGGATGCCTTCGACGAGCACGTGGGGTTTCCAGGCGGCCAGAATAATGGCAAGGATCACACTGATGATGGCAATCTGATAGTTGCTCTGTTTCAGCTTACCGAACACGTTCATGATAGCCCTAAGGGGTCTGGCATCGACTCTCCATCGAGGGGGCTGTCACCGATAGGCAACGGGTCCCCCGGTGGAGAGGTTTCTTACTTTGCCTACGAATTGCCAAAATCCCCCCTTGCCCCCTTTAGTAAAGGGGGGCAAGGGGGGATTTGAAGGCTATTCTCTCTCTCATCTTCATTACAGTATCTCATCCCTCTCTTTACGCTCTGCGCTATGAGATTACCGTTTCTCCCAACTCGGGAAAGGATAGACGATCTGGGACGTTGCAAATTCAAAGGGCCAGAGGACCTGTTGCTGCCCTTTCTGCCACTGGAGAATCTTCTGCTTGGTGAAACCCTGGTGCTTGATGACA
>Ga0299912_10004089_pt1 | contig 11901 bp, 14 predicted proteins | sample RVTome_2_FD_207667 | JGI IMG/M metagenome (GOLD analysis project Ga0299912, IMG submission 207667) | Soil microbial communities from uranium-contaminated site in the Upper Colorado River Basin, Wyoming, United States - RVT95D214 (version 2) ... | reverse complement strand
TTAGATGGGGATCACCTGCCATGGATCGGGTCTTCCCCCTGTGCTGCTGGCGAGATACGACCCCCGGATCGAATCAACCGCCTCGTCCCTCTGAAGTGCCTAATTGAACAAGAGAATTCGCATATGCGCTTGACCGACATGGCACAATTGGTTGACCGTGGCGGCACTTTCTGAAGACCGGGTACCGATGGCAGTCGCATTCTCGACGCGAGAACTTGATCAGCGTGACCGCATCCCGTTCTGGGTAGAGGTCGCGACCAAGGAGTTCTTTCGGCACGGGTTCAGCGCGAGCGAGCGGGCCTTTGTCGGCGAGCTTCATGCGGGCGCGCTGGAAAATATCAGCTTGGCTCACTGCGTCTGCGGCCCCTGCGAGGTGACGCGGACGCCACGTGACGTGGCTCGGGACGCCCTCGATGAACTTATCCTGTGCGTCCCCCTCTCCGGCCGCTCTGTCATGGCCCAGAGCGATCGCGAGGTCATCGTTGATCCGGGGATGATGGTCCTGCAGGACTCCAGCCGTCCGCTGAAGGTCAACTTCCTCATGCAGACGACGTCGATCTTCGTCAGCATTCCGCGCAACGCCCTGCAAGCCAGGATGGGCAAATCGGCTACGGCCATGGCCAACATCTCGTCGACCGCGCCGGTCGCGGAGCTGGCGACCGGGTTTCTTTCGATGCTGACGGCGCGCATGGACTCGCTCGACGCTACCGTGCGCAGTCGGGTCGCCGAGCAGGCGCTCGACCTTATTGCGCTCGCTTTCTACGACGGGAGCGAGAATGCCCCGGCGCTATCGTCGCCACGCGCCTCCGCGCTACTGCGGCTCAAGGTGGCGATCGATGCGCGTCTCAGCGATCCAGGGCTGAAGCCCACCGAGGCCGCCGCGGCAGCCGGAATTAGCGTTCGCTATGCCAATGACCTCCTCTCGGAGGAAGACACCTCCGTCGAGCGCCACATTCTCCGACGCCGCCTCGAGCGCTGCCGCAGGGCGCTCGAGGATCCGCTGCAAATGCATCGGATGATCGGCGAGATCGCCTTTAGCTGGGGCTTTTCGGATCAGTCGCACTTCACCCGCCGGTTCCGGGAGGAGTTCGGCATGACCCCCGGCGACTGCCGCCAGCGTGTGCAGCCGCTTCCCTTGTCGGGCTCCTGATGCCTGGCGCCTCGAACGCTGTTGACTGCGCCGTTTGCATGCAATTCACGAGGAGCATGATGGCGGGACCGCGAGAGGCTTCGATCAGCCCTGACGTTGCTTGCGGTGCTCGCGCGGCGAGCTGCCGAAAGCGGCTTTGAAGCGCCGATTGAAGTGCGACAGGTCGGAGAAGCCCCACGCGTAAGCGATGTCACCGACCGCGCGGTGGTCCTGCGCCGCGTCCTCGAGAGCGAGGCGGCAGCGCTCGAGCCGGCGGGACACGATGAAGCGCTCGAGCGACGTTCCCTGCTGCGACAAGAGATCGTTGGCATAACGCACGCTGATGCCGGCGGCGCCCGCAGCTGTGCTGGGATCGAGCGCCGGGTCGGTCAGCCGGTTCTCGATCGCCATGCGCAGGTGAAGGAGCGCAACCGCGCGCCCCGACGACAAGGCCGGCGTGTCCTTGCCGGTCTCCGTCGCGAGCGCGAGCGCAGCCAGGTCGAGCACATGCTCGGCAACCTGCAACTTCGCGGCCGGCTGCAGCGTGTCGATGTGGTCCGGGATCATTTTGATGTAATCCGATGCGAGGGCGCCGACGCCGTCGGTACGGCGCACGGCGCGCGCCGTGAGCTGCGAGCTCAACGCGAGCCGCGCCTTCAACGACCGGTGCGGGATTTTGATGGTGATCTGTTGACGGTGCTCGTAGCGGCAGACGAAGGGGCGCTGCGCGTCGAGCAGCGCCAGGTCACCGGGGTGGATGACGGTTTCTCGGCCGTCCTGGCTGAGCGTGGCGCTACCCATGAGCTGCAAGTAAAGCAAGAAGACATTGTCCTCGCCGTGCGCGATCCCGCGAGCCGTGCGCTCCACGGACTCCAATCCGAGGCTCTCAATGCTCATGACGCTGAGTTCGCCGAGAGGGGCGCGAAGCATCGTCGCGTCAAACGCGGATGGAGTTTTCACCCGGCATTCATGGTCGACGATGGCATGGCGCGCGACTTCCAACCAATAGGCGACGCGGTCCCGCGGGTGGATGTCGGACATCGCGAGGACCTTGTCCATGAGCACCTCGCCCGTAGGTACAGTATCCGGCCGGGAAGCGCTCGAGCGTGCCTGAGCGAGCCCCTCTCTCAGAGTCCTAACAATCCGACACGTGACTAGCCAGGGTGTGGCGCGACTAGTCCACCACCGAGACGTGGCCTTGATGCAACAGTCTTAGAGGGTCCGAATATGTTCCCGACATAATGTTCATGTCGGCGCGACATAGGTTCATGTTCGCCATTCAATCCTTCATGCTGGTGCCAACGTCGAGACCCGGTGCACGGTCAGCTCCAGCGCCGGTTGCTCCACATCCACTGTTCGGGGGCTTCCCTGATCCACGCCTCGAACTGCTCCTGCATGTGGACCATCGCCCAGCGGATGTCGTCGGATTGGTTGGCCGTCCGCGGCACGCGCAATTCCTTGAGCTCGATCTCGAAGCGGCTCTCGGTGCCGATGCGCTTGCAGCGCGACAGCCAGATGCGCGCCCCGACGCGCCGCGCGATCATGGCGCCGATGGCCTGCGTCTTGGCTTCGCGGCCGAAAAAGGGAACCGGCATCCCGGTGCGGTCATAGAGATCGCATACGAGGCCAAGGCGTCCGCCGCGGCGCACGAAGTCCATGATGGCGCGCGCGGTCCTCTGATCGTCTCCGTGCTCGCCGACGTTGCCTCGCCCGAACAGGCCGTCGGGATAAAGATCCTTGCGCTGTTCGCGCAGGTAGCGGTCGACGTAGGGGTTGGTCACGGATCGGTAGACCGCAGCGGGGGTGGCACCGGCCCAGGTGAAGGGCAGGATCGCCAGCTCCCAGTTTCCCATGTGCAGGCTGATACCGACAGCCGCGCCGAGCTTGTCCTTGTAGCGCGAGAAGATGTTCTGGCTGACGATGTCGATGCGCTCGGGCTCCTCAAAGAAGCGGTCGATACGCATCGTCTCGACCATGACGCGGCCGAGGTTCTCCCAATGCGCCAGTGCGATGTGCAGCCGTTCCGCGTCGCTCTTCTCGGGGAAGGCTATGGCGAGATTGTCGAGCGCGCGCTTGTGCCGCTTGGGATTGATGATCGGCGCCAGCCGCCGCCAGGCGTAGGCCGAAGCGCGGGTTGCGACGTTGAGCGGTAGCGCGCGGAAAAATCCTGCGACGAGGCGCAGCACCACGTATTCGAAGCGGTATTGAAGATCGCGGAGGCGTTGGCTCGTTTTCATCTGGCAGCTTGCAAGCTCAAGGAGGTGAGTGCGTCATGCCCAGGCGGGGGAAGTTCGTCAAGGTCCTGAGCCGGGCTCTCGCGACATAGGCTGCATGAGGCGCGGCGCGACGAACGAGGGTGCGAGCCCTTCGCGCATGACGAACCGGCGCGCGGGCCCGATCGCTTTCAGTAAATGCAACCCGAAGCCGCGCATGGCCTGCACGGGGAGGAACTCCGACAGGAGGCTCCGGTTGAGCAGATCGATCGTCCAGATGCGCGAAGCGACGTCGAAGCGCCGGGCCGCAGAGTAGGCCTGCATGACGGGGGGGGCGCCGACATCGTCGTTGCGTCTCACCGCCTCGGCAACGCAATCGGTGAGGATGGCGACGTCGCGCAGACCGAGGTTGAGCCCTTGCGCGCCGATGGGCGGGATCACATGTGCCGCGTCGCCGACGAGCGCTATGCGGCCGGCCCCCGTCACGTCGGCGGCGAGCCCGGACAGCGGGAAGACGCCGCGCGGGCCGATCGCCCCGATCGATCCGAGCAGCCCCTGCAGGCGCGCCTCAAGCTCCGTACGAAACGCTGCCTTCTCGAGATCGCGCAGCCGCTCGGCGGCTGCGGGCCGCTCGATCCATACGAGGCTCGATGTGCGCCCCGGCGAGGGAACGACGGTGAGCGGGCCTGCCGGGCGATGGAACTCGGTCGAGATACCGTCGTGCGGTCGCTGGTGGGAGAACGTGCAGATGAGCGCGCTCTGTTTGTAGCCCCAGGTGCGCACGCCGATACCGGCGGCGCGCCGACACAGCGAATTGCGGCCATCCGCGCCGACGACGAGGGCGACGCTCAGCCGATCGCCATTGCTCAACTGCAGCTCGACGCCGCCCGGAGCAAAGGAAATATCCTCGACCCCCGCCTCGATGAGCGTAATGGCCGGCTGCGCACTGGCCTGATGGCGCAACGCCTCGACAAGCGCTGCGTTGGGCACGTTGTAGCCGAAGCAGTCGAGGTGCGCCTCGGAGGCCCAAAACGTCACCTCGGGCGCCCGCAACAGCACCCCCATATCGTCGACGATGCGGATGCCCCGCATCGGCTCGCTGGCGGCGCGGCAATCGTCCCACGCGCCCAGGTTTGCCAACAGCCGTATGGAGCCCGTGAACAGCGCGGCCGTGCGGGTATCAGGACGGCCCTGCGCCATCCCCACGGCAACGATGCGTAGACCCAGTTTGGCCAGCGCCAGAGCGGCCGCAAGGCCGGCCGGCCCCGTCCCGACGATGGCAACGTCGCTCCGAATGGCGTTTTTCATGACAGGCCCATAGCGCTCAACAGATGCTCACGAGTGGAGAATTCTTGCATTATTTCAATGGGCTCGTGGCGAGCATGACACGTCTGTTTTGTCACAAACTGTCATACATCTCTTTGCCGTTTACGGTCCACGAATCACTCGCGTAAGCCTTCGGAAGCGAGGCTCTCACCCGGCGGTGTCTGCGGCGGTTGCGGGGAGCTTAGCGCCATGGGTCGCGTAAGTGTACGTGTGCAGTTGCGTCGATCGAAGGCCTAGTTGAGGCGTACTTCGAAGGAGTTGCGTATATGTTCGGGGGAGTAGGTAAGGCGGGATGGGCAACCATCCTCGCGAGCGGGTTTTTGCTGGGCGGCGCCAGCATGTCGGCAAGCGCTGCCGATCTGGGAGGCGACTGCTGCGGCGATCTCGAGGAGCGGATTTCCGAGCTCGAGGCGACGACGGCGCGCAAAGGCAACCGTAAAGTCAGCCTGAAGATTTCGGGCTGGGTCAACGAGGTCGTGTTCTTTTGGGACGACGGCACGGAGCAGAACGTCTACGTCGGCACGAACTCGCTGGAGCAATCGCGCTTCAAGTTCTCCGGCGACGCCAAGATCGATAAGGACTGGTCGGCCGGCTACACGATCGAGATCGGTCTCACCGGTGCAGCGTCGAGCTCCTTCAGCCAGACGTCCACGGGCTCATCCAATACGCTCACTATCCGCAAGAGCTACTGGTACTTGAAGAGCAAGACGTACGGTACGCTGTCGGTCGGCCAGAACGGCACCGCCACGTACCATCTGCTCGACGATGCCGACATAACCAACACACGCAACTACTCCGACGCAGAAGCCGCAGCCGTTGCCATGGGAAATTTCAACGCCCTGTCGAACGGCGTTTCCCAGGGATCTTGGCAAGGCATCTTGCGCGGCTTCAACGGCCGCACGCCTGGCCAAAGCGGCCGCCGCAACGTCGTCCGCTACGACTCGCCTGAGTTCGCCGGCTTCGTCGCAACGGTGGCGTGGGGCGAGGACGACATGTGGGATGCCGCCTTGGTCTACAACGGTGAAATCGGCGATTTCAAGCTGAGGGGCCAAGTTGGCTACGGCGAGAGCACCGATCCGGCCGCTACGGGCGGCACGTCGGGCTGCGCGGCTAACCTGATCACCGACCCCGGTTACGAGTGCACATGGGCAGGCGCAGCCGGCACCATCATGCACAAGCCCACCGGCTTCTACGTCTTCGGCGGTTACGGTTGGCAGCAAGCCCAGCCGCTCGCCAAGGCGGTCTATGACGAGGAAAGCACGGTTTGGATCGTCCAGCCCGGTATCGAGAAGAAGTGGCACCCGCTCGGCAAGACGACGATCTTCGGTGAGTATCGCCACGACGAGCCTGGCTCGAACAACAACAAGGTGCTGAACGCCGACATCGACTTCTATGCCGCTGGCGTCGTGCAGAACATCGAAGCCGCCGCCATGGATCTCTACGTGATCTACCGGCACGCCGAGGGTGACTACACCAACGACGCGAATAAGACGGTCAGCCTGGACGACTTCGACATGCTCATGACCGGTGCGCGGATCCAGTTCTGAGTTCCGCTCAGCCGAACTTGAGAGCCGCCCCCTCACCGGGGCGGCTCTTTTTCGTGGTCAAATGGCGGCCATTCGTTGGAAAACAGCGCGTAAATGACGATTATTCGGGATGACGCTATTGTTGGTGCCAATCTGCAACATGGCATAAGGAACACACTGATCGGACAAATGTTTACGCGGGCTTAACCTTGCCCAAAACATCCTTGTCATCATGGGAGCGAGACAGCATTTTCGCTTCGAGGCGACCATGAATGATTACTCTGCGGGGTTTCTGAAATGAGGAGCGGGTTCATTTTCGCGCTGGTGTTGGCCGCGGCATTCGTCGCCGGCCACGGCGCGTACGCGTTCCAGGAGCAGAAGGGCAGCACGCCGCCGCCGGCCGAAGCACAGCCGCAGGCGCCCGCCGATGCGTCCGGCGACAAGGGCGCCGCTCTGAGCGATGAGACGGCTGCGAAGCCCGAAACCGGCACGGAGATCCGCATTCCTGGCCTCGGCAAGCTCGGCGTCCTGCCGAAGATGGACTTCGGGCTCGAGCTTCTCTACGGCGCCGCCGAGCAGGGTCAGCCAGCCGGACAGCCCGAAGCGGTACCCAATCCCGACGACGACCTGACGGTCCGCGGATCGGTCAAGCACCGCTTCTGATCGCCGCCCCTCCGGAGACCGAGGGACGCTCGTGACGCGACTTCGATTTTCGGGTGTAGCGGCCGCCAGCGTCCATCTCTTCACCGCGCTCGGCGCCGTGTGCGGCCTTCTGGCTGCGCTCGCCGCCTTCGACCGCGCCTGGGAACTCATGTTCGTCTGGCTCGGCCTCGCGCTCGTCATCGACGGCATCGACGGCACCTTCGCCCGCCTCGCTCACGTGGACGAGCGCCTGCCGCGCTTTTCCGGCGAGCGGCTCGATCTGGTCGTCGATTACGTGACCTACGTGTTCGTGCCCGCGCTCGCGCTGCTGCGTGCGGGCTTTCTCGACGGCACTGCCGGGCTCATCGTCGCCGCGCTCATCTTGCTGTCGTCGCTGTACCACTTCTCCGATCTTGCCAGCAAAGGCGAGGACTACAGTTTCGTCGGCTTCCCCGCCGTATGGAACGTCGTCGCCTTCTACGTGTTCGCGCTCGCTCCGCCGTCGTGGCTCACCTACACGCTCCTTGTCGCCTGCATCGTCTTGACGTTCGTGCCCATGCAATGGGTGCACCCCATGCGAGTGAAACGCCTGCGGCTGCTGACGTTCGCCATCACGCTCGCCTGGTCCATTGCCGCGATTGCGACCGTCCTGCACGGGTTTCCGGCCGCCACGTGGGCCGCGATCGTCCTCGTCATCGCGGCGGTCTACGTTGCCGGCCTGACGCTCGAGCGCACGCTGCGACCGCATCTCCGCTCTTAGGCGTTAGTCGCGCCATTAAGCGCGCTCTGTCTGCCGGAAGGCGTCCCAGGCCGGGTCCTCGCCGAAGCGGACAACGAGGAAATCGATGAACACGCGCGTCTTCGCCGCGAGGTAGCGGTTCGGCGCGTAGAGCGCGAAGATGCCGAGCTCGGTCGGCGGGCTGTGCGGCAGCATGGCCTGGAGGCGCCCGGCCTCCACATCCGGTCCTACGAGAAAGGTCGGCAGGTTGGCGATGCCGTTCCCCGCTAGCGCCGAGGTGCGTAGAACCTCACCATTGTTGGAGCACAGGCTCGAAGCGATTTGCACCGTGACCTCCTGGCCGCCCTCCAAGAGCTGCCAGCGATGCGTCGCCGCCATGTGCCCGTAGACGAGGCAGCGGTGCCTGGAAAGGTCGTGCGGTGTCTGTGGCTCGCCGGCTCGCCGGCTCGCGCGAGATACTCGCGCGAGGCAACGAGCACGCGCCGCGCCGGCGCCAGCCGCCGGGCGATGAGGCTAGAGTCGCTCAAGGTCCCGATGCGCACCGTGACGTCAACGCCTTCCTCGAGCGGATCTATGAAGCGGTCGTTCAGCGTCAGCTCGATCCTCAGATCGGGATAGCGGACCATGAAGTCGGCGACCGCCGCGCCGAGGTAGAGCGTGCCGAACGACATCGGCGCGTTGATCTTCAGAACGCCGCGTGGCTCGTCGTGCAGCCGCGAGATCTGGATCTCCGTCTCCTCGACGTCGGCGACTATCGACAGGCAGCGCTCGTAGTAGGCGAGGCCCGCTTCCGTCGGCGTCACCCGGCGCGTGGTGCGGTCGAGCAGGCGGGCGCCGAGCAGCTGCTCCAGCTCCATGACGGCTTTGCTGACGGCCGAGCGCGTCAGCCCGAGACGCCGCGCCTGCTAGCCTTCCTGCATGAGCGACAAACCCATGCCCGACGACGAGGCCGGCTGGCGCAAGCTGCTGACGCCGGAGCAATACCGCGTGCTCCGCGAGAAGGGCACCGAGCCGCCCTTCACGGGCGAGTTCCTGCATGCCGAGGCCGACGGAACGTTCACGTGCGCGGCTTGCGGCAACGCGCTGTTCGCCTCCGACGCCAAATTCGATTCCGCACCGGATGGCCGTCTTTCGACGAGGCGCTGCCTGGCGCCGTCGAGAGCCACACCGATACCTCGCACGGCATGGTGCGCACCGAGTTCACCTGCGCGCGCTGCGGCTCGCACCTCGGCCACGTCTTCGATGACGGGCCGACGGCGAGCGGCAAGCGCTATTGCATCAACTCGGTCTGTCTCAATCTCGATGCCAAGGACTGAGCGGCCACGGGCAGAGCAGTGGCGGCTCGCGTATGCCGGCGATTAAGCCGAGGTTGCCGGGGGAAGCTTGGCGGCGGGGATGCGCAGGCTGATGCGGCAGCCGCGCTCGGGCTGGTCGAAGGAAAGCGCGGCGCCCCACGCCTCGGCAATATCGGCGACGATGGCGAGCCCCAGCCCAGCGGAGCCGGAGGAATCGAGCCGGCCGCCGCGGCGCAGCGCCTCCTGCACGCGCTCGGCCGGGATGCCGGGGCCGTCATCGCTGACGGTGAGCACAACGTTGGCCTCGTCGAGGCGCGCGGACACACTAACCGAGGTCTGCGCATGCCGCGCCGCGTTCTCCGTGAGATTGCCCAGCGCCTCGGTCAGATCCTCGGGATCGATGCGTGCGGCGAGCCCCGCCGGCACGTCGACAGACCAGGCCACGCGGCACCCGTCAGGCGTCCGCTCCATGACGCGCACCACGCGCTGGGCAATCGTGGCGACGCTGGCCGCAGCGTTGGCGGCGTCGGCGCCGCTGCGGGCGCGAGCCAGCTCGCGCTCGACATGCCGCCGCATGGCCGTGGCGATGTCGTCGATCTCCTCGGCGAGTTGCGTTTCGCCCTTGGCCTTCAGCCGCTCGGCGTCGCTGCTCAACAGCTGCAACGGCGTCTTTAGGCCGTGCGCCAGATCGGCAGCCCGTGCGCGCGCCTTTTCGATCTGCCGCTCGCGCGCATCGAGGAGGGTGTCGATCTCGCGGGCGAGCGGCAGCACCTCGTCGGGAAAACCGCCGCCGAGGCGCCGCCTTTCGCCGGAGCCGATGGCCGCCAGCTTGCTGCGCATCGCGGCCAGAGGTCGTAGTCCGATTGCCACCTGCGCCCAGGCAGCGGCGGTCAGCAAGGCGGCGAGCACGAGCAGAAACGGCACCAGTGCGCCGGCAAAGCGGCGCACCGCCGAGCGCACGTCCGCATCGTCGATGGCGACGGCCGCGCGCGCCGTGTGGCTGCCGAGCCGCGCCGGTAGTTTGACGCGGCGCTGAAGGAGATAAAGCGTCTGACCGTCCGGGCCAGCGATGCGGTAATGGTGCACCAGGTCGTCGACGTGAGCTTCGGCCGGCAGCGCGATCTCGAAGTCCCACAACGAGCGCGAGCGCAACACCGGCCCATCGGGCTCGACGGTCACCTGCCAGTAAAGTCCGGACAGCGCCCGCTGGAAGCGCGGATCACCCGGAGGCCGCACCACGGCCAGCTTGCCGTCCGGTCCGCTGTCGATCCCGGCGATTAGCTGGTCGAGGAGGCTGTCGAGCTCGGCGTCGATCCAGCGCTCGACGTGACGCTCGAACAGAACCGTCAGGCCGACAGCCGACAGCGCGATCGCGGCGAGCACGAAGGCCGCGGCGCCGGCGAGCAGCCTAAGGCGCAGCGAGCCGAAGCTCATGTCTTGTCGCCCGCGATGAGATAGCCGAAGCCGCGCCGCGTCTCGATGGCGTCGGCCCCGAGCTTCTTGCGCAGGCGCATGATCAGCGCCTCCAGCGCGTTGGCGTTGCGCGCGTCGTCGTCGCCATAGAGATGCTCGATGAGCTCGTGCGCCGCAACGACGCGCCCCTTGTGATGCATAAGGTAGGCGACGAGCCGGTATTCCAGCGGCGACACGTGCACCTGTTGGCCGGCGAAGAAGATGCGCATCTGCCGCGTGTCGAGGCTGAGGCTGCCGGCTTCGATCACGGCGTTGCCTTGCCCCACCGAGCGGCGGATCAGGGCGCGCACGCGCGCCACCAGCTCCTCGGTGCGGAACGGCTTGGCGAGGTAATCGTCGGCGCCGGCATCGATGCCCTCGACGCGCTCGGGCCACGTGCCGCGTGCGGTGAGAACGAGCACCGGCATGTTGCGGCCCGCAGACCGCCAGCGCTTCAGGACGGAGAGACCGTCCATCTTCGGCAGGCCCAGATCGAGCACGACCAGATCATAAGACTCCGTATCGCCGCGGAACCAGGCGTCCTCGCCGTCGGCGACGACATCGCAGGCGTATCCGGCGGCATCGAGCGCCGCCTTGATGCCGTCGCTGATGCGCGGCTCATCCTCGACGACGAGAAGGCGCATCAGTCGTCGTCCTCGATCTTGAGGATCTTGCCGGTTGCCGCATCGGCCTCGACCTCCTGCACGCGCCCGTCGGGGCGCAGCAGCTTCACCTCGTAGATGTACATTCCCTGTTCGACCTCGAATTCGACCTCGAGCATCTCGCCGGGGACTTCCGCCTTCACGGCCGCGAGGATTTCCGCCAAGGGCCGGATGCGTCCCTCGCTCAACAGGCGCTTGGCGGCCTCGGGTCCGGCATCTTCGGCGCGCGCACCGAGCCAGCCCGCCCCCGCGAGGAGCAGCAGTGCGGCTGCCGCTGGAAAGGAATGACTGTGGAACAGCCTCATACCCATGCCCCCAATGTGGAAGCCAAATCCTGACAACTCCCTGACGGCCGGGGTCAGACGCGTGTCAGGGCACCCGTTCCAGTGTGCGGGTGAGCCGGCCATCGCCGCCGGCCAGCAGGCCCCCAAGCAGGACAGTAAGGAGATGCAACCATGAAGACCTATCTCATCGTTCCGGCGCTCGTACTTTCAATGGCGGCGGCCGCCGTTCCGGCCATCGCGGAGGACGACGCGAGTGCCGGCACCCGTCTGAACGTGCCGCGCGCTCAGTGGCTGTCGCCCGCGCAAATCAGCGACAAGCTAACCGCGCAGGGCTACAAGGTCACCGAGATCGAGACCGACGACGGCGCCTATGAGGTCGACCTGATCGACAAGAACGGCGCGAAAATCGAGGCGCGTGTGCATCCCGCCACCGCCGAGCTTCTCGTCGGCGACGACGACTGACGCGACTGAGTGGAGCCGCGGCCGGTATCGGCCGCGGTGCCCCCTTGCTGGAAATGACGCCAGTCGCCTCAGCGCCACAGCCCCAGATCGTTCCACCTGTCCTCGGGGATCTCAGCGCCGACCTGGTAGGTGAAAGACAATGCTTTCATCTGGTCGTCGGTCACATCGCAG
>Ga0299912_10004088_pt1 | contig 11903 bp, 6 predicted proteins | sample RVTome_2_FD_207667 | JGI IMG/M metagenome (GOLD analysis project Ga0299912, IMG submission 207667) | Soil microbial communities from uranium-contaminated site in the Upper Colorado River Basin, Wyoming, United States - RVT95D214 (version 2) ... | reverse complement strand
TGGTGGAGGGTGCCGGCGGCTGGCTGGTGCCGCTCAACGAGCGCGACACCATGGCGGATCTGGCGCGGCGGCTGGAACTGGAAGTGATCCTCGTCGTCGGCCTGCGCCTGGGCTGCATCAATCACGCGCTGCTCAGCGCCGAATCGATCCGCGCCCACGGCTGCACGCTCAAGGGCTGGGTGGCCAATACCCTGGACCTGCGCATGAGCAAGCTGCCGCAGAACATCCTCTCCATCCAGCAGCGCATCGGCGTACCGCTGCTCGGCGTCGTCCCCTATCAGGACACCTACTCCGCCGCCGCCGTTGCCGAACTGCTGCGCCTCAACTGATCCTGCCGACGTACCGCTAGCGCAGCAGCAACAGGGTCAGCGCCATCACCGCCATGCCCGCGATCAGGCCATACACGGCGTTGTGGCCGGTGTCATATTTCTTCGCGTTGGGTATCAGCTGATCCAGCGAGATGAACACCATGATCCCGGCCACGACGGCAAACACCAGGCCCAGCAGGCCGTTATCGAGATAGGGGCGCAGCAGCAGGTAGGCGAGAAAGGCTCCCACCGGCTCGGCCAGGCCGGAGAGTAAGGAAATCCAGAAGGCGCGGCGGCGGCTGCCGCTCGCGTAATACACCGGCACCGCAATGGAGATGCCTTCGGGAATGTTGTGCAGGGCAATGGCAATGGCGATGGACACGCCGACCACCGGATCGGCCAGCACTGCCATGAAGGTGGCGATGCCTTCGGGAAAGTTGTGGATGCCGATGGCCAGGGCCGACAGCAGGCCGACCCGATGCAGCGGTTGCAGCCCGGCCCCGCCGTCGCCGCCGTCTATGAATTGCACCTGATGGGGATTGTGGTCGGCCGGGACCAGCAGATCGATCACCAGGATCAGCAGCACCCCGCCAAAAAATCCTGCCGCGGCCAGCCAGCCGCCCAGAGTCTCGCCGTAATTGCCCTGCAGCAGGGCCTGCCCGCCGGCCAGCAGTTCCACGAAGGAAACATAAATCATCACGCCGGCGGAAAAGCCGAGCGCGGCGGAAAGCACGGCGACGTTGCTGCGGCGGGCAAACAGCGCAAACAGACTGCCGATTCCGGTGGAAAGTCCGGCAAGAGTGGTCAGGCCGAGGGCCAGCAATACGGCGGCGTCCATGATGTAAACATGCTAGCCCGTACGGTGCATGAGTTCACTGCCGCGCGGCATTAACCGTAAATAGTGTGTGCCTATACACAGATATGACAGTTAGAAATTGGCAAAACACAATAATTCGTATAAACAATGTTCCTACCCGAACCCACATCCACGGAGAGGAATTATGCCTTGCCACCTGCGTACCCTGCTGCTGTCCGCCTTGATGCTGTTCACTGCCAACTGTTTCGCCGCCACCGCCTATCCCTCTGATCTCGCCCGTGAGGTGCCGCTGTTTCCCCAGGCCCAGCTCGACTCCGCCAGCCAGGACGCACAAGGCGCCAATGCCGTGCTCAATACCGCCAGCCCCCTGGAGCAGGCCATCCGTTTCTACAGTGAAAAGCTGACCGGCAAGGGCTGGAAGCAGACCGCCGACATCGCCATGGGCGCAGCCCGTGCCCTGGAGTTCAAGCGCGGCAAGAGCAGCATCTCCATCAGCATCGTGCCCACCAGCGCCGGCACCACCATCGCGCTGACCCTCAATCGCTGACCCCCAAAACGGCAACGGCCTCCCAGGGAGGCCGTTGCGTTGTTGCCCGGTGAGAACGCCGAATCAGGCGGCAAGCATGTTGCGCAGCTTGTTCATGGCGTTCTTTTCCAACTGGCGGATGCGCTCGGCGGAGACGTTGTACTTGTCCGCCAGGTCCTGCAGCGTAGTCTTGCCTTCATCGGCCAGCCAGCGTGCCGCCACGATGTCGCGGCTGCGGTCGTCGAGGGTGGCCAGGGCGCTGTGCAGGCGCTGGTTGTTGTCCTCTTCCCAGTTGGAAGCCTCCAGCTGAGCCGCCGGCTCGAAGCGGCTGTCGGCCAGGTAGGCGGCCGGGGCCGGGGCGACATCATCGTCGTCATCGGCCTGGGCATCGAAGGCAACGTCCTGGCCGGCCAGGCGCGACTCCATCTCCAGCACGGTGGCCGCCGGCACGCCCAAATCCCTGGCCACGGCGTCCACCTCTTCCTTGGAGAACCAGCCCAGGCGCTTCTTGGACGAACGCAGGTTGAAGAACAGCTTGCGCTGCGCCTTGGTGGTGGCCACCTTGACGATGCGCCAGTTGCGCAGGATGAATTCGTGGATCTCGGCGCGGATCCAGTGCACGGCAAAGGACACCAGGCGCACGCCCTGTTCCGGGTCGAAACGCTTCACCGCCTTCATCAGGCCGATGTTGCCTTCCTGAATAAGGTCGGCCTGGGGCAGGCCGTAGCCGGAGTAGCCGCGGGCGATGTGGGCCACAAAGCGCAGGTGGGCCATCACCAGGCGGCGGGCCGCTTCCAGGTCGCTGTCGTCGCGCAGGCGCACGGCCAGCTCGCGTTCTTCCTCGGCGCTCAGCATCGGAATACGGTTGATGGCCTGGGTGTAGGCCTCGATGCTTCCGAGCGGAGTATTCAGCAATTGCAGGGCTTTACTCATTGTTACTCCCTATCTCGTGTTCATTGCCAGGGGGCTGGCCCAGTGATAACCAACCATAACACTCAACTATTGGCAACGCAATCCCCAGCAGTAAAGTTCCACCGTAGGGTATTTTTAGCACTCTCGGGGTAGGAGTGCCAATACCTCCGTGAGTTCCCTGCGGCAATGATCCCGGCCCGACCGGAGATGGCCGGGGGAGGTACCGTGTTGGAATCGGGGGAAACTAGGCAGACGTATCCGCGCCGAGCAGGGCGAGCACGACCTCCAGGGCGGCGGCGAAGTCGTAGCTTCCCATCGCCTGCTCCAGGCGCGCATAGGCCTCCGGGTCGATGCTGGCCCGGAGCAGAGGCGCCTGTTCCCGGAACCGGACACTGGCAGCGAAATCGCCGCTGGGTAGCTGCCGCGCCAGCAGTTGCAGTGCCTGGCGTACCTTTTCCGGGTCGGCAGCGACCGGCAGGGCGACGGCACCGGGAATGGCGGCGAGGGCCGCTTCCAGCTTCGCCAGTTCGGCGGCGATTGTCGCCACGAGGGGCTCGACGTCGGCCCGACCGGTGCGCAGGGCCACCTCCAGGGTCGCGGCCGCGGTTTCGATGCGTGTCAGGCCCAGCATGCCGGCGGCACCGCGCTGGGCGTGGACCAGCAGCCGCGCCGCATCCGGCTCGCCGCCGGCCAGATGTTCGCCCAGCCGCGGCAGGTCGGCGGCGCTGCGGCGGGTGAAATCCTGCAACAACTGGCCGTAGCGGTTCACATCACCGCGCATGCGGGCAAGGCCTGCGGCAAAATCCAGTCCGGGAACGGCGAGCAGCCACTGGCGCAGGTGACCGTCGTCCGGCAAGGCCCGGGGCTGGGGCTCGGCGACCGCCTCGGCGCGGCGCGGCAACCACTTGAGGAGGGTGGTGAACAGCTGGTCCGGGTCGACCGGCTTGGGGAGAAAGTCGTTCATGCCGGCCTCGAGACAGTGCTCCCGATCCTCGCCGAAGACATTGGCGGTGAGGGCCACGATGGGGGTGCCCTGGCGCGCCGGCAGGAGGCGGATGGCACGGGTCGCCTCCAGTCCATCCATCACCGGCATCTGCATGTCCATCAGGATCAGGTCGTAAAGCACGCTGGCGGCCTTCTGCACCGCCTCCCGGCCGTCGACGGCCACGTCGACGTCCAGCCCGGTCTGCGCCAGCATCGCCAACGCCACTTCGCGGTTGGCCGGATCGTCCTCCACCAGCAACAGACGTGCGCCGCCGTGCCAGCGGCGCAGACGCTCCTCGCCGTCGCCCCCAGCGCCGGCGGCGTTTTCGCGGGCTGCGCCATGACCGCGCTCCAGGCGCGCGGTGAACCAGAAGGTGCTGCCCCCGCCGGGTTCGCTTTCCGCGCCTGCTTCGCCGCCCATGATCTCGGCGAGACGCCGCGTAATGGCCAGACCGAGGCCGCTGCCACCGTATTTGCGCGTGGTACTGACATCGGCCTGCTGGAACACCCGGAACAGGGTCGCCAGCGCCTCGGGCGCAATGCCGATGCCGGTGTCGCGGACCTCGAAACGGACCAGCAGGCCGTCGTCGTTCTCTTCGAGCAGAGCGGCACCCAGCACGATGCCGCCCTGCTCGGTGAACTTGACGGCGTTACCGGCGTAATTGAGCAGAGCCTGGCGCAGGCGGGTCGGATCGCCGCGCAGCCAGTGCGGCACCGAATCGTGCTGAACCTCCACCGTGAGACCCTTGGCACGCGCCGATTCGGCGATCAGCGAGCGCACCTGATCGAGCACCGCGGTAAGGGGAAAGTCAGTCTGCTCCAGCGCCAGCTTGCCCGCCTCGATCTTGGACAGGTCGAGGATGTCGTTGATGATGGACAGCAGATGATTGGCGGCACGGCTGATCTTGTCCAGGCGCTCGGTCTGGCCTGCGGTGACCGCCTCTTTGCGCAGCAGGTAGGCCAGGCCGACGATGACGTTCATCGGCGTGCGTATTTCGTGACTCATATTGGCCAGGAAGGCGCTCTTCGCGGCGTTGGCCGCGTCGGCGTGCCGGCGTGCCTCCTCCAGCTCGGAGGTACGCTGCGCCACCAGTTCCTCGAGGTGGTGACGATAGGCGTCCAGCTCGGCGCCAATACGTTTTTTCTCGGAGATGTCCTCCTTCACCGCCACGTAGTGACTGATGGTCCCGTCCGGCTGACGCAGCGGCGTAATGAGAGAAAATTCCGTGAACTCTCCGCCGTCCTTGCGCCGGTTGATGAACTCGCCCTTCCAGGGCTGCCCCCGGGTCAGCGTGTCCCACATTTCGTCGTAGGTGGCCTGCAACGTCTTGCCGGATTGCAGCAGGCGCGGGTTCCGGCCCAGCACTTCGTCGCGGCTGTAGCCGGTCACCTGTACGAAGGCGTCGTTGACATATTCGATCGCCGCATCGAGATCGGTGATCACCACGCTCTCCGGACTCTGCTCGACCACCTGGGACAACTTGCGCAACTGCAATTCGGTACGTTTTTGTTCCGTGATGTCGTCATAGATGCCGAGCAGGCCTATCACCCTGCCGACGGCATCGCGCAGCAGCACCTTGGATGTGCGCAACCAGATGGTCTGACCGTCGGGTGTGGTCTGCGGCTCCTCGTAACCTATTTTCGGCTCGCCCGATTCCATCACCTGACGGTCGTCGGCACGGTACAGCCCGGCCTGTTCCCGCCAGCCCATGGCATAGTCGTCCTTGCCTATCAGATCCTCCGGCCGCGCCATGCCGGCGTCGCGCGCGAACAGGGTATTGCAGCCCAGGTAACGCAGGTCGACGTCTTTCCAGAACACGCGGATGGGGACGTTCTCCAGCACCGAGCGCAGCAGCTCCCTGGACACACGCAGCGCCTCATCGGCAGCCTTGCGCTCGGTGACGTCGCGCACCATCGACAGCACCATGGCCTCGCCGTGGAAGTCGAACAGGAGGGCGTTGATTTCCACCGGAATGCGGCGTCCGTCCTTCGTCACATGGACACGTTCGAACAGCGTGATGCCGTCGCGCTGCAGATTCTCGGCAACCGACGCCGGGTCTCCGTCGGAGGCCGGGGCGTCGATGTCGCCGATATTGAGGGCAAGCAATTCCTCCCGGCTGTAGCCCAGCATGGCGCAGGCTGCCGTGTTGACCTCGATGAAGCGGCGCGCCGTTTTGTCCGGCCCGGCCAGGGGATAGACGTAAATGGCGTCGCTGATGGCGTCGAACAGCTGGCGGAAGTGGCTCTCGCTCTCACGCAATGCGCGTTCCGCCAATTTCTGCGCGGTAACGTCCCTGTCCACGCCGCGATAGCCGAGCAACTGTCCGTCGGCATCCAGGATGGGCGTACCGCTGCTTTGCACGTAGCGTACGCTTCCGTCCTTGTGCAGGTTGACGTTATCCAGATCGCGGAAAGGGGCGCGGCTGGCGACGATGGCCTCGACGTCGGCCTGGAAGTGAGCCGCCTCCTCGGGCGGGATCAGGTCGGACACCAGCCTACCGAGCAGCTCCTGCGACGAGTAGCCGAGCATGTCCTGGACGCGCCCCGAGACGAAGGTATAGCGACCCGCGGCATCGGTCTCCCACACCCAGTCGGCGGAGGCATCGACGATGTCGTGGAACCGCTTTTCGCTCGTGCGCAGCGCCTCCTCCGCCGCCTTGCGCTCGGTGACGTCCCATACCATCGAAATCGCCAGCCCCTTGTCGGGCAGCGGAATGTTGCGGGCGGAGATGTAGCTGGTGGCTTCGCCGCGCCGTGTGATGGGCACGTCGTCCCACCGCATGCGCGCGACGTCACCGCTGGCACAGTCCACCAGTACCCGCTGGCGGATATCCGCGCGGAACTCGGCGTCCTCGTAAGCCGCTTCCCAGAATCCATCGGGGTTGGCGAGTTGTTCGCGCGTGGTGCGGTAGAGGCGAGGGAAATTGTCATTCATGTAGCTGAAGGTCACCGCCGGATCGATGGAGTTGACGGCGACGCCCACGGGCAGGTTGTCCAGCACGGACTTGATGAAGTCCTCGTTTCTGCGCAAGGCCTCTTCTTCCCGGCGCAGCGCAGTGATGTCCGCGCCGGAACTGAGCGTGCCGATGGTGTTGCCCGCGGCATCGGTCAGCAGTGCGTTGTGCCAGGCGATGAGACGGCGGCTGCCGTCACGGCAACGCACCTCGTTTTCGAAATATTCCCCGCCCTGCATCTCGCCCGCGCCCAGATGCTGGAACACGCGCCGCACCTCGATCATGCTCTCCGCGGGCAGGCAGCATTCGAACCAGTCGCGCCCCAGCAGCTCAGCCTCGTTGTGGCCGAGCAGCTCGCAACCGAATCGGTTGATCATGGTGATGCGGCCGGCGGCGTCGAGCGCCACCATCAGGGTTTGCACGGTGTCGAGATAGCGCTGGTTCAAATCGCGTTCGCGGCGCAGCGCGGCCTCGGCGCGCTTGATCTCGGTGCTGTCGCGGGCGATGCCGTACAGGCCGACGATTTTGCCGGTACTGTCGCGCAGCGGCCCGCGGGTGGTGAGGAAGATGCGCTCGCCCTGTGCCGTCGGTACCCGGTACTCGAAGGTCAGGGGGAGGTTTTCCGCCAGCACCCGCCGCCGGTCCGCCGCCAGCTGGGCGGCGATTTCCGGCGGAAACAGCGCCGCCTCGTCCCGACCGACCGCCTCACGTGCGGTCTTGCCGCTGACCTGCTCGGCCGCCCCGTTGAACAGAACAAAACGCCCCGCCTCGTCCTGGGTAACGATCACATCGTTGGAACTGCCCGCCAACGCATCGAGCATCTGCAAGGCGTGCAGCTTATCGTCCTGCGCCTGGTGCTGAGCCTGCACGTAATGCAGTTCGCGGCGCTGCACCAGCAGGGTGGCAAACACAGCCGCCACGATCCAGAGCAGCAGGCCGGCGAAGCCCGTCCACAGCACGCCCTGGCGCGCCCTGGCATACAGTTCGGCGCGATCGACCTTGGCAATCATCCACCAATCCGTGCCGGCGACCGGCAGGCCCACGCCGATGCTTTCCCCACCGCGGTAATCGACGCCTTCCAGCAGGGTCCCCGGCCGATACCCCGGCGTCACCGCCTGCATCGCCAGCAACTGCCTGGCGGAACTCCGCAGTTTGATTGCCGTATCCGCCTGATGGCGCAACTCATTGAGAAACAGCACGCCGCCGCGGTCGCGGCGGAACAGCAGCGTCTCCGCGCTGCCGCTGGGCACCGGCCAGCTTTGCAGATAGGGATAGAACTGCGTATCCAGGTTGGCGCGCAACACCACGGCGGCGCTGAAGGCGCCATCCCCCGGCGCCTGGGGTATGGGGGCGACAAAATCCATGTGGGCATGGGACGGCGCCTCCACACTATACAGGCCGGTCGATTGCAGTTCGCCGCCGCTCATGGCCCGCCGCACCGCGGCACTCAACGCCTCGCCCTCGCTGCCGCCGTGTTCATCGTCGCCCACCTGCAACAGGACGTTGCCCTGCGCATCACACAATGCGACGGCGCGATAGTCCATCAGGCTGCGGAAATCCTCCAGACGGGCGAGCAGACGCTGCCGCATGGCCACGTCGCCGTTCGTGCGCCACCGGGGCAAGACCTCGCGAAACAGGGGGGCCGTGCGCACGACCTCGCTGTCCTTGCGGCGCTCGTCGAGCCAGCTTTCGATTTGGGTGACCTTCAGCTGGGCCACGGACAACAGCTGTTTGCCGGCCGCCGCCTGCTCGGTTTCCGACTGAGACAGAATGCCGCCGAGCATCAGCAGTATGAACACCACCGCCAGCAGGGCCTGGGCGCCGAAAAGCAAATGCCGCCGGCTGCGCAGCACCGGCTCGTCCCTGCCGGCGGCGGGACGCAGCAGGACGAACAACAGCAGCAAGGCGGTGACGGCCACGAACAGCAGGCCCTTGAGGGTGTTGGCGACACGCTGGCTGGCGGCGTCTTCGAACAGCAGCGTTACGGCACTGTCGGACAGCAATATCCACAGCGCCGCAAACACCACATACAGCACCACTGCGCGCACGGCGCTGCGCGGAAGCGCGGACTGCAGGCGTCGCCGCAGCGTCGTCATGCCGGACCGGCGCCGCGGGCGCCGTGCCGCAGTTCATAGCGACGAAAGGCGTCGCGCACCGTTTCCAGCAGTTCGGCGTCGTCCCAGGGCTTGGTCAAGAAGCTGAACAGTTCACCGCTGTTGACGGCCTTGGTCACCGCATCGAGATCGGTATAGCCGGACAGCATCATGCGTACCGCGTCGGGATACAGATCACGCACCTTGCCGAGAAACTCACCGCCGCTCATGCCGGGCATGCGGGCATCGGAGATCACCACGCCTATCTCTTGGGTGGCCAGCAATTCCAGGCCCTCGGCGCCGCTCCCGGCGCTCAACACGTTATAGCCCTCGCGGCGGAACAGGCGCTTGAGTGCCGAGAGGATGCCCGGTTCGTCATCCACCAGGAGCAGCGTGCGGCCCGGCAGGGACAGGCCTGCGGGGAAATGCAGATAGCGGTGCTCGCGCAGCATGGTGGCAAATTCGTCGGCCGGCACGGGCGGACTGAAGTAGTAGCCCTGCATTTCATCGCAGTCGTGGCGGCGCAGAAATCCCAACTGGGCCTCGGTTTCGATGCCTTCCGCCAGCACCGACAGCTTCAGGCTGTGCGCCAGCGAAATGACGGCCAGGGCGATGGCCGCGCTGTTGGTATCAAAGGTGATTTCGCGCACGAAGGAGCGATCCAGCTTGAGCCGGTCGATGGCGAAGCGGCGCAGATAGGAGAGGGACGAAAACCCGGTGCCGAAATCGTCGATGGACAGGGTCACGGAGAGTTTCTTGAACTGCTCGGTGGCGCGGATAAAGGCCTCGGCATCGGCCATCACCGTACTCTCCGTCAGCTCCAGTTCCAGCCGTTCCGGCGCCAGCCCGGTTTCGGCCAGGACCTCGGCTACGAGGGCGGCCACGTCCTGGGCGGCAAACTGGCGCGCCGACAGGTTCACAGCCACCCGCACCGGCAGGCCTGCATCCTGCCAGGCGCGGGCCTGCCGGCAGGCGCTGCGCAGCACCCATGCGCCGAGGGGCACGATGAGTCCGCTGTCCTCGGCCAGGCCGATGAAGCGGCTCGGCATCAGCAACCCGCGCTCCGGGTGCTGCCAGCGCACCAGCGCCTCGGCGCCGACGATGGCGCCGCTGCGCATGCAAAGCTGCGGCTGGTAGTGCAGAACCAGTTCGCCCTGTTCGATGGCGCGGCGCAGACCGCTCTCCAGTTCCAGCCGCTCCAGCGAGCGCGTGTTCATGTCCGCCGCGTAGAAGGCGAAGCGGTTGCCTCCTGCGGCCTTGGCGCGGTACAGCGCCGCCTCGGCATTGTGCAGCAGGGTATCGCCGTCGGTGCCGTCCCTGGGGAACAGGGCAATGCCGATGCTGCCGGTGAGCACTACCTCGCGCCCGCCGATGTTGAACGGCTGCGCCAGCAGGGCCAGCAGCGGCTGGGCCAGGCGCGTCACCGCCCCGGTCTCGTCCACTGCGGCGGTCAGCACGAACTCGTCGCCCTCCAGACGTGCCCGGGTATCCACCCCGGTCATGCCCTGATCAAGGCGGGCGACGGTTTCGATCAGCACCTGATCGCCGGCGGCGCGGCCCAGGCTGTCGTTGATGGCCTTGAAGCGATCGAGGTTGAGCACGAGCACGGCCAACGCGCAGTCGTCCTCGCCGCAATGGGCGACGGCGCGCTCCAGACGGTCGCGCAGCAGATTGCGATTGGGCAGCCCGGTGAGGTCGTCAAAATTGGACTTGCGCTCCAGCTGTTCGAGGTAGCGCTTGCGCTCACTGTGATCGCGCAGGGTGACCACGGCCCCGGACAGGGGCCCCGCCCCGGTGATCGGCCGGCAGGAGAATTCCAGGCTGAGGGAGCTGCCGTTCTTGCAGCAGAAGATTTCCTCGCGGTTCGCGATTTCGACTCCGGCAAGGCAGGAATTGCATATGGGACAGGTGTCGGCGGCGGTGCGATGCAACAGTTCATGGACGCGCCGGCCGGTGAGTTCCTCGCGGCTGTATCCCAGCAGCGCCGCCGCAGCCGGATTGGCAAAACGGATGACGCCCGCGGTGTCGATGCCGAAGATGCCGTCCGAAGCGGCGGCGAGTATCAGCTCGCGCTGGCGGTTGAGCAGGGTCTCGGCCTGCTCCGCCGCCTCGCGCATGTGCCGCGCCTCTTCGACGCGGCGCTGCACTTCGGCTTCGAGCACGGCATTCTGATCGCGCAGCCAGTCGCGTGCCTGCCTGGCATCGAGCTGGGTGCGTACCCGCGCCAGCACCACCTCGGCCTGTACCGGCTTGGTGATGTAATCGGCCGCCCCCAGGCGCAGACCGGCGACGATGTCCTCCGCCTCGCCCAGCGAGCTGAGAAACAGCACCGGTATGTCGGCCGTCTCCGGCTGGGCGCGCAACCGCCGCAACACCTCGTGGCCGTCCATGCCGGGCATCATGATGTCGAGCAGGATCAGCGCGGGGCGCGGTTCCAGCGCGGCCAGGCGCAGCGCCGCGGCCCCGGAGTTGGCGACGCGCACCTCATGCCCGGCGTCGCGCAGTATCTTGCCGAGAATCTCCAGATTCTCCGGCATGTCGTCGACGATCAGGATGATCTCGGAAAGGCTTTCAGGTTCTGGCGCGGCATCCATAACGAGGGCTTGATCGTTCCTTTTCGAGGCGGCCCCGGGAACGACACGCGCCCCGTGCGCCGAGTTGTCTCCGTACTTTTTTCTTTTCCACAATATATAGCCTAGTTGGCGAGGGCACACCGGCTTTGTGGTTGCGGGCGGCGTAGTTCGCCGCCGGAGGCGCGGATGGGCTCAGGCCGCGGGATCGGTGACAGGGCTGATGACGCCGTCGGCCAGGGTCCGGCAGACCCGGTTGCGGCCGGCGGCCTTGGCGCCGTAGAGGGCCTGGTCGGCGATGCCGAGCAGGGCGTTGAGGGACCGTTCGGGGCCACCGGACCCCGGGGTCTGCATGAGTAGCCACACCTTCTTCGTGGGTACGGGTACCACGATTTCCCGGTAAAGGAAATATCAACAATGAACCCGCAAGGATCCACCGCCCATTGATAATTCTCAATGACCCTCCGCCCTCAGATTCCTAAAGTTCGGCCCCCGGCGCACTGCTGAGCACTAGGCAGGACCCGGGCACATCGCCTCTCTTGAGTTGCCAATCCGGTTGCAAGGGAGGATTGAGAACTCATTTTCCGGCAATAACGGGGGCACACACCGATGACGGTTTCATCCTGCACGCACACCAAACCACCGCAACGCGACCGCCGCTACAGCATCTGCGGCATGTGCGCAGTGCGCTGCCCGATCGAGGTCCAGGTCGAAGGTGGCCGGGTGGTCTGGCTGCAAG
>Ga0299912_10004087_pt1 | contig 11905 bp, 9 predicted proteins | sample RVTome_2_FD_207667 | JGI IMG/M metagenome (GOLD analysis project Ga0299912, IMG submission 207667) | Soil microbial communities from uranium-contaminated site in the Upper Colorado River Basin, Wyoming, United States - RVT95D214 (version 2) ... | reverse complement strand
GGTTTTCTTGCGGCCGGGCTTATCGGCATAGCAGACATAGCGCTGGCTCTCCTGGGATGGCGATATCAGCCGGTGACGGACCAGTTCATGAGTAAACACACGCGATCCGCCTTTAATCCGGAAAGTTGCGTGAGCATGTTCCAGCACCGAATGATGTTTTTTGCGGATGACTTTTTTAATCAGCTCGTCGGTCGATTTGGGCGGATCATAGCGGTTAAACGACAAATAGCAGGTCCGACACGCCCGTTCGATCAAATCCTCAGCATTGGGGGTGATACTTTCCAGGATCACGGCTGTTTTTTTTCCAGATTTAGATTGCATACCTGTACCGCAAATAAAAGCGACCATAAAAGCCCCTTTGCTTTCATGAGTTCGAATTTTTATTTTTTAGCTGACCCCTCCGAACGCAACGCGTTCCCTCCAGTAGGGGCTACCATATTATTTTTAAATGCAATTTCTGTCAAGATTTTTCCCGAAAAAAAACGAACAATTTTACAATCGCCAATAGGCCAAAGCCTTACGTCAGTAAAAAAAATGTCAACTGCAGAGCGGAATGTCCGCGCCGCCCCCTTGTTTACTCGATTAAATTTTAAGATATTATAATATAATGAGTTACAAACAGAGACACGTAAATGCATGTATACTTTATGGATTATTTATAAAGGTATATCTTATCTAACTTATGAATTTTTAGGCTGAATTTTAAGTAATTAATTGAGAATATTTTCACAAAAAAACGCTGGTCTTACGAGCTATTTTATATGTATATATGGTATGAAAAATAGCCCATCAGCCGGGTTGATTAGTGGATAAAATTAACGGAGATTCAGGTGAATAAAATAAAAACTTCGGAGCCGGTTAATTATAAAATTATCGAAATAAAACAAATTACTCATGATACGAAGTCGTTCAAATTCAAACTTCCCGATCAATCAACGCTGGATTTATTGCCAGGCGACCATTTGATGATGCAGGCCGACATTAATGGTCAAACTCATCGACGACCTTACACGCCATCATCGACACCGGATGATGCCGGTTTTTTTGAGATCATAATAAAACGCTACCCCAATGGCTTAATGTCTGGTTATATCCACGAAAAAAAGGTTGGCGATGAAATTTTGCTTGCAGGTCCGACGAAGGGCGGTCATTTCGAACCAACGATGGCCGGTACAATCGCCATGATTGCCGGAGGAGCAGGCGTAACACCGATGATTGCTATCATTCGAACTGCAATTCGGCGCGGATATAAGACGGACATGACCTTGCTTTTTGCCAATAAAACCGAGCAGGATATAATCTTGCGCGAGGAATTCGAAAACTACGCCGCCAAATATGACAACTTCAAATGTGTATTTACCGTCGAACAGCCATCTATCGATTGGCGGGGGCATAGCGGGTTTATAGATGAAAACCATCTTCAGAAGCATCTGCCGCCGCCAACTGCTAACCCGCTGATTTTCTTATGCGGCCCACCGGTGATGGAATACAAATTAAGAGAAGCTATACTCAAACTCGGCTATGAGAAAACGCGGCTGATTATACCGTAAATGCAAACTTAAAATTAATCAATGTACCGGCAATAATTATCGTTTGTAAGTTCCCATCAGTTGCCCCATGGCCAGGATATGGCCTTTCATGGCTTTTTCCACATCGCTTTTGGTGGCAGTGGCATTTAAATCGAGCCTTTTATCCAGAGCATAGATTTTGAAAAAGTAACGATGAGCCGGGCCTCGCGGCGGGCAGGGGCCGCCATAAGAATTATTGCCGAAATCCGTTAAGCCCTCAACCGCGCCCTTCAAACTGTCCTCTTTATTGATTTCCACCGCTTCAGATAAGCTTTTAACAATTGGCGGAATATTGAAAAGCACCCAATGCACCCAGGTTCCGCGCGGCGCATCCGGATCATCGCAAATCAGTGCCAGTGATTTCGTGCCCTCCGGCGGCGCAACCCACGTTAAAACCGGCGAAACATCCGATCCATCGCAAGTAAATTTCACTGGGATAGTATCGCCCTCCGTAAATGCTGAACTGGAAATTTCGAGCTTGTTCGTTTGAAACTCCTCTAACTTGGCCAATTTTTGCTCCTCCTTCATATTTGCTTGTTTTCCGTTGCCGCAGAATGCCAGGCTTAACAAAATGCCGATAAAGATCATGCTCCATATTTTGGCAATATTTTTCATGATACCTCCTTAGAAAATTATCCTTGCCGGATTATGGTTTATTAAAAAATATTGTATGATTTTCCGGCGGCGATAGCAATTAATTTATGCGTAATCTAAAAACAGATGCTATCGCGAGATAAATGAAGAGATATTATTTTCTTGGCAAAGCGCTTAATTTTGTTATATTCAACACTCGCTTGTAAACTGAAAGGAAAGAGTTGGCCAAGAAAGCTTTAATTACCGGTTTCAACGGATTCGCGGGATTCCATCTGGCGGAGTTGTTATTGAATAATGACTTTGAAATTATCGGTTTCGATATAACCGAAGATTCAGGTGCCAGGTCTGCCGGGTTTAAAGAGACCTGGCGAAATAAAATTACATCGGTTACCGGTGATTTACGCGATGGCGATGTGGTCAATGAAATGATAAAACATTACTCGCCCGATTTAATCTTTCATCTGGCGGCTCAATCATCGGTAAAACTTTCTTTTGAAAATCCAGCTGAAACAATGTCTATAAATGTTAATGGCACCTTGAATATTCTTCAATCGATATTAAATCTTAAAATACCGCCGCCAACGATGCTAATCTCATCCAGTGAAATATATGGCCAACTTAAACCGGATCAAGTGCCGGTAACCGAGGACGCGCCTTTGATGCCGGTAAATCCTTACGCGGTTTCCAAGGCCGCGGTCGATTTATTGGCGTATCAATACTATAAAGCCTATGGATTGCCGATATATTGCGTTCGGGCTTTTTCTCATTCCGGACCCGGTCAGAAAACGGCGGCCGTTTTATCCGACTGGGCGTTTCAAACCGCCGAGATAGAACTGGGCTTAAAGCCCCCCCAAATTAAAATCGGCAATATGGAAGTTACGCGAGATTATACCGATGTGCGCGATACGGTTAAAGCCTATTGGGCGATAATAGCCGGCGGCCAACCCGGGCGACCATATAACGTATGTTCAGGCAAAGGCTATCCGTTGGCGGAATTGCTGAAAATAATCACCTCGTTTAGCGCCAAAAAAATTATGCTAACCCCCGATCCGTCACGGCTACGTCCTGTCGACATACCGATTCTTATTGGTTCACCGCGGAGGTTAAAATCGGAGACCGGCTGGGAGCCTAAAATAACGATAGACCGGACCTTGCGTGACCTGTATAATTACTGGATTAAGCAACTTGTATCGCGAACTTGAACAATTTGGCAGGCAGATTCACGGTATGGTCAGGAAAATCGCTAATGTTAATAATAAAATATCAATAACAGTCAAAATAGCGTTAATACCTTTTGATATTAATGTTTACAGAACATTATTTTTTGTATATAACTGACGATAATTTGGTCAGATTAAAACGTTAAATTAATTTTCGCATAGAAGGAGCAGTTGTGAAAAAAGGTAAGAAGAAAGCCAGGGCATCAGGTGATACAAAAGTATCGGCAAAGACAGTTGTAGGAGCGAACTTGGCCAATCAGCTGGAGAAAAAAATTCTTAATCGATCCGCTAATATTGCGGTAATCGGCATGGGTTATGTCGGTTTACCGTTAGCGGTCGAATTCGCGCGCGTTGGGTTTAAGGTTACCGGTATTGATATCAGCGAAAGGGCGATCAAAACAATCAATGCCGGCAAATCGCATGTGGATGATATTAAAGACTATCAGGTAAAAGAATTAACGGACTTGAAACGCCTTAGATGTACCTCAGATTTCACCGTATTAAAAGAAGCTGATTGCGTGACAATCGCCGTACCCACGCCCTTGAACAAAACCAAGGATCCGGACGTATCATTTATTCTGTCGGCAGTCAACGAAATTAAAAAGTATCTTCATCCGGGACAACTGGTTGTTTTGGAATCGACTACATATCCCGGCACTACCGAGGAATTGATAATGCCCTTACTGGAAGAAAGAGGCTTAAAAGTCGGTACGGATTTCTTCCTGGCCTTCTCGCCCGAACGCGTCGATCCGGGGAACCCCAACTTTAGCACTCACAATACGCCCAAAATCGTCGGCGGCGTTACCCCTAATTGCATCAAGGTTGTCAAAACCTTATATGAACAAGTTATATCCGCGGTTATTCCAGTAAGCTCAACTAAAGCCGCCGAGATGGTTAAGCTGTTGGAGAACACCTTCCGTTCGGTCAATATCGGCCTGGTCAACGAGGTCGCCTTGATGTGTGACCGCCTGGAAATAGATGTCTGGGAGGTTATCGATGCGGCTGCGACCAAACCTTTTGGTTTTATGCCTTTTTATCCGGGACCCGGCCTGGGCGGGCATTGCATACCGATAGATCCACATTATCTTTCCTGGAAATTGCGGTCATTGAATTACTATGCCAGATTTATCGAATTAGCCGGTGATATTAATTCGGGCATGCCGGAATACGTGGTGGAGAAAATTATCGCCGCCCTGAATATCCAGAAGAAAGCTCTTAATGGAGCTAAAATTTTGGTATTGGGCGTGGCTTATAAAAAAGACATTTCCGATGTCCGCGAATCGCCGGCGCTTGATATTCTGAAATTATTGGAAAGAAAAGGCGCTATAGTCACCTATAACGATCCTTATGTCGGTGAGTTGACTTTAGATGGCGGTTCGACGTTTAAGTCGGTGCCGATGAATGCCAAAACGGTTGGAGCGACGGATTGCGTGGCTATTATCACCAATCATTCTTATTACAATTACCAGTGGCTGGTTGATAAAGCCAAATTGGTCGTCGACACCAGAAACGCCACCAAGCATGTCACCAATCACCGGGAAAAAATATTTAAGCTCTAAACCGACGATAAAAAGAACAACTGATCAGTTGATCTTATGAATACCGAAAAGCCAGGGATTCTTCTCTGGCTTTTTAATTTCAATTTCTTGTCATAATTTTAAAAAGATAATGCTATTCATTTGTTGACATCCGCCCTGGTCTTGCTTATTTTTGCTTTTCGTTAGAAAGGTGTTAAAATGAAAAAACTTGTCCTTGCTGTGCTTTATGTTTCCCTGCTTGTCAGCAGTGTCAAGGCCAATGAAGCTGCCAATTTGATAGCCCAGGGTGATTCGTCGATGGCTGTTTATGAATATCAGGCTGCCGGTGAAATATTTAAACAGGCGGTAGCTTTAGATTCAACATCAAGCGTGGCTAACTGGAAATTAGCCAACAGCTTAAACCTGTTTGCCGAACTTCAGCCCAAAGAGCTTCAACTTGATTTATATGAACAAGCTTCGCAAGCCGCCGAAAGAACGATTGCCCTGGATTCACTTCAGCCTGAAGGCCATTTCCAATTGGCCCGGGCGCTGGGTAAAATAGCTTTATTTAAAGGGGTATTTAAAAGCGTGGGACTGGCTAAAAAAGTCAAGAAAGAAGCTGAAATAACTCTTAGACTTGACCCTGGTCATGACGGGGCTTACCATATTTTAGGACGTTGGCATAGGGAAGTAGCGCAAAAACCAAAATTTTTACGGGTGCCGATGGGTTTAGGCGAAGCCGACAAGAAAAAGGGTCTTCCTCTTTTAGCGAAAGCGGTTGAAATCCGGCCGGAATTCATTCATCATCGGCTCGAATTTGGAATATCTCTATTAGATGGCAAGCAAAAAGAAGAAGCCAGAGAGCAATTCGAGCTTTGCCTTAAGCTGCCCGCGCCCGGACCGCTTGATATTAAATATCAAAAAGAGGCTAAAGATTATCTTGCCAAGCTGGCTGAAAATAATTAACTTTGTAAATTGTTGTTTCGCGGTAGTCCGGTGCGGTTGAGCTTGACGGAATAAAAGCAGACACGGATTGTATTTATTGAGGTTCGCGAGATAGAAGAGTAAAATAAACCGAATAAATATCAGGAGAATGGAATGGTAAAAAAAGCGTTACTGATGTTACTCGTGGTTTCGGTGATGGCTGCCGGCGCCTATAGCGGGGGATTAGCATTATCCGGTGTCGGATCCAAAGCTATCGGGATGGGAGGCGCGTTCAGGGGATTGGCTGATAATTGGAGCGCCGCTTATTGGAATCCGGCCGGTTTGGCTCAACTTGCGCAAACTGAAATTAATTTCATGGGCATTGGTATTAACCCTATTCCCCAATATACTCCGACCATACGCTACGGTGACTATGAGGTCGGTTATAAAAACGATCAGACGCGCTACCCTCAGGGAAAAATGCATCTGGCCGCCAACGCCTCCGGTTTTTATAAGATGTTATCCAGGGAAGATATAACTTTCGGCGTCGCCTTGTTTGTACCTTACGCTCTGGGCAGCAGTTGGGATTTGTTTAAGCCTAATTATGAGGATGCCGCGGGCGAATTTCCCACCTGGGATCATGCGGCTGATTTAAGAGTTATCGATATTCACCCATCAATAGCCAAATCATTTATGGATGGCAAGTTAATGCTCGGAGCCGGGATGTCGATTATGCGCGGCAGCATCGAATTTCGCAAAACGGTGCTTAATGCCACCACCCTGCCGCGGCCGCATGATTACCTGGCTGTCGATGCTTTCCTTAAAGGCGACGGTTGGGGTTATGGCGCGAATTTCGGCGTGCTCTATAAGCTAAATGATAAGCTTCAAGTTGGTCTTTCCGGCAAAACGCCGACTACGTTGGATATAAGCGGCGATGTCAGCAATACGCTTTATACTATTGATAATATTGATCTTGGTAATACAGCGTTATCGCAAGCCGGTTCCCAGGAAGAAATAGATCTTATTTATTATATCTTTTCCGATGAAACCAGAAACTGGCGAAATGACGCTACTGCCGAACTCAAATTACCGGCAGATGCAGGATTGGGTTTCGCGTATAAAGCCTCAGAAAAACTTTTATTGACAATGGATTTTTCCTACACCTTATGGTCAAGCCTTGATTCCATAATTATCGATCTCGATACGGCGGCAACCGGCGAAGCGCCGCCGGGCGAACCTACCGAATCCATGACCATCAGGACCAAATGGGATGATATCCTAAGATTAAGCCTGGGCGGGCAGTATCAGGTTTCCGACCGGCTGGAGTGCTTGTTTGGTTTTTACTATGATCCATCGCCTATACCGGATGAGACATTCAGCCCGCTCTTTATGGATATCGGTACGAAATATAGCGGCAACCTTGGTGCATCCCTTGAGGTGAACAATTGGGAATTGGGCTACAATTTTGAATATATACATTTCAGTTCCAGAGATATACCCGAAGATGTAACAGCCGGAAGTGATTTCGATAACTATCCGGGGCTATTTGATGCTTATCTGATAGCCAACCATCTGTCCATAACATACAGGTTTTAACCGGGGAGGAAGATGATGAAAAAAATTACCATAATAGCGCTAATAGCGATTTTGGCATTCTGGGGTTGTTCGACAAAGGATAATCCGGCCGACCCAATAATTCCATCTGGCACCATGCTCAGGGCATTCGTTAATTCCCCAAGCCTGGAAAATAATGCCATGTATGAAGCGGTCGGCCGCCCGGTATATGTTTATGAACCGCCGGATTATCATATATCGTCAGTGGATTCCTTTGAAATCTACATCGATACTACAGAGGGCGAAAATACCCATTTTGATACTACATATATTGATTACATCGTGACTTCCACCGATTACCCGATGCTTTTGTTACTGCATGGATATGGCGGTACTTACACTTATTATTCCGACTTGTTTCTATTGAAAGATATTCTCGATGAAATGATTTCAACCGGAGAAATAGAACCGATGGTTGTGGTTACGCCGGATTGCAGCAATGAATTTGGCGGAAGCTTCTATACGAATTCGCCGGAAATTAATGCAATAGATACATTAGGTAATCCCATTTTTGAATCATTCGCCGGTAATTTTGAAGACTTTATAATTGACGACCTTCTGGATTATCTGGATGACAGGTTCAGTGTTGATACATTAGCGCAAAGGCGGGGTATTAGCGGTCATTCGATGGGTGGATATGGAGCGATGAAACTGGCAATGAAATACCCTGAGCTTTTTGGCTCGGTCTCGTCGATGTCGGCACCTTTGGCATTTCCATATCTTGAAGGATTATTACCGGCCGTGTACGCGGAAAATAATTTTACCCCCGACGACACAGCGGGATTTTATGCGATTGAACCATCCGCGGCCAAGCGTGTAACCTCAATGATGTTCGCGATGGGTGCGGCTTTTACCCCCCACGATTATTTCGATTCTGATACTACTTACTTCCATCGTTTGTTAAATATACCCTTATTTGTTGGCATTGATTTGCCTTTTGGCATAGATGGTCAATTGGCTGAAGAATCAACGATCTGGCAGAACTGGCTGGAAAACGATCCATTGACTATGCTTGTTGCGGGTGGTTATACCGGCGCGCTGGCTAATACGGCTGTTTATATCGATTGCGGCGACAACGATGATCTGGGCTTAAATTATCATGCCACGGCTTTCCATGACGCTCTGACTACTATCGGCATACCCCATACTTATGAGCTTTATGCAGGTTATTCGGGCACGGATGCCGATCATACGAAATATATTGCCGACCGACTCAGGGAAGTTCTTAAATTCCATAACGCGGTATTCACTCAAGCCGATTAGCAATACTTAAATCCAAAAATATCCGGCCAGGCTTCACAAGGAGCCTGGCTTTTTTGTTCAATTGATCAATTGGGTCAACGAAATGCTAATTCTGATTATAATTAGAACAAATGATTGCTTCGGTTAATTTGGTTCAATTAATCAATCAGCGCGAAACTGATAAAACCTATGTTTCGGAGGAACTCTTTTTGTCTTTATCATCGCATCGAAAAGAAAAACAACGCCAGCCGGGTTTAAATAAGATTCCTAAACCTATGCATATCAGTAAAAGCGGCCAGGCCCAATCCCAGATATCGCCATAAATTATATGCAGGTTGCGCAGAAGATATAGCGTGCCGAGGCAAAGTAAAAATATACCAATCCACATCTTAAACTCCTTTTTATTTTGTATTACGGCCAATAGTCTTAGCCGGTTTCATTAATCTCAACCCTCAGGCTAGTCCTTATTATGATCCCGGCCATACTTTTGCAACTAATTAATTGGCCAAAAGGCTTTATTAAAGCAATAATTTACACTCTCAGGATATCCAACAACTATCATGAGCCTTTATTATCGATAATCTTTGATATTATTATTTTAAGCGAAAAATAAATCTTGGAACATAAGCGTTTTATTTATATTATATAAACGATATGGTTAGAAAACTTATCCTTCTTAGCGTACTTCTGCTATTCACCTCATGCGTTTACTACAACACATTTTATAATGCCAAACAGAAATTTGACGAAGCTGAAATAAATCAAAATCGAGCCACCCGGCCCAATCAACAGCAAAAGACAGAATTTATCAACAGGGCGGCGCCACCGACGGAACCGATCATATCCATGAACGACAAAACTTTATATAAATCAGCTATTGATAAGGCCAATAGAGTGGTATTGTATCATCCCAAGTCAAAATACGTGGATGACGCGCTCTGGCTTATGGGCAAAGCTCGCTATAACATGACTGAATATGTCGCCGGCGATAAAAAGCTTAGGGAGTTGATCGTCAAATATCCCGATTCAAAATTCGTAGATGACGCCTATTTCTATATCGGTATGGGGCAATTCTGGATGAAAAAATATGATCTTGCCATCGAGGCGTTCGGTAATATTGAAGACATGAAAAAAAGCTCTTATAAAGATGACGCCGGATTTATGATAGCTTATATAGATTTTATCAATGGCAGTTACAGCAACGCGGCCGGTTCATTCGCGGAATTTCTTGATGCTTTTCCAAATTCGGATTCCGCGGCCGCCTCGCAATATTATATTGCCGTCTGTTATGACAGCCTCGGCAATTACCCGTTGGCGCTGGAAGCCTTTAAAAAAATCAATGAGTATAAAGGTTCGCATGAATTGTATTTTGACGCCCAATACGCGTATGGTTCAGTCGCTTTAAAAGCCGATTCGGTCAATTTGGCGATGTCGATATTTAATAAATTAGCCGGCCAGGAAAGATATTTCAACCGCTCCGCCCCCATCCGTTTGAAACTTGCTGAGGGAACTTACTTATCGGGCAAAAAAGATGAGGCCATAAACGAATACTTAAAAGTAATCGAACAATTTCCCGGATCTGATCAAGCGGCTGAAGCATATTATCGTCTGGGACTAATTTATCAATATGATATATTTGATCTGGAAAAAGCCAAGGATTATTATAATAAAGCCACTCAGGAGAAAAGAGATTCGCCTTTTCGCAACTTGGCTTTGGTCAAGTCGGCCCAAATATCGAAACTGGAAACTTACAGAAGCAAGTTAGGTTTGGACGGTAAACCAAAAGGCCAATCCGATTCAACTTTTGTATCCGATACATCGGCGGTTTTGGATGGCGAAAACGGTTTAGATTCGGTGATGGTGGATAAATCAGGCGAACTCAAACCAACCCCGGATTCATCGGAAATACAGGCAGAAATCGATAAACTCGGACCCGCATTTCGAGCAATGATCAATGGTTTGGCTCCAGCCGGACCGGATACGCCTGGTATTAACGACAGTTTGTCTAATGCTGATATTGAAAAACATGCGGCGGGAGAGCTACCGGATTCGGCAATAGCCGTCCTGGATATTCCGGTTAATCTGATTCAAGTGCCGGCTGATACATTGGCGGCTGATTCGGCCGGAATCAATGAAGATGCCGAGGTCAGGTTCCTTCTGGCCGAATTATATCATCATGATCTTAACCAGCCTGATTCCGCGCTGCATGAATATCTTCTTCTGTCCGAGACTTACCCTCAATCTGAATACGCGCCCAAAGCCTTACTGGCCTCCGCTTATATTTATGAATCTAAAAACGACACATTAAAGGCGCGGGAGATGTATGACAGGATCGTGGAATCATATCCATCCTCAAGTCAGGCACAGATCGCGACAGCCAAAGGAGACAATATTATAATCCCTGTCGAGCAGGATGTGGCGCGGTTTTATCGGGATGCTGAAGAAAAGTATTTTTTATATAATGACCCGGTTTCAGCAATTAATTTATTCAATTTTATAGAGACAAATTTTCCGCAATCGGAATATGCCGCCAAAAGCGCTTACGCTCGCGCCTGGCTTACCAATTTAACGCTGGCTGAAGATGGCGACAGCGCCTCCTATTTGGCTTTTTCCGAGGTAGCCCGGAAATATCCCTTAACGCCCTATGCCGAAAACGCGCAAATAAAAATGGGACTGGTTAAAAAACCTAGACCGGCCAATCAGAAAAATCCGCAACAGAATATTCCAAACGATGGTCAAACTCCGGAGCAGGATTCATTGAATCAGGCCAGGGCCGATTCGCTCAGGCAAGCCGCGAACACGTTGCCGCCGGCGCCGGCCGTAAAAGATTCGGGAGAATTCATATACCCCGCTGAGCTAATGGATGCCAGAATCAAGAAAAAGGGCAAGGTTACTTTTAAAATCAGGCTCGATCTTTTTGGCAAAATTGTCGAACATGAAATGCTGGGAACATCGGGGAACGACCTGATCGATTCGTTGGCCGTGAATGCGCTTTTAAAAACAACTTTCGATATGTCTACAGTTAAAGACCTTTCCACCCTGGATGATTATTTCCGGTATGATGTTAAATTCGAACCTCCCGACAATTGGGAGGATCGGTATGAACATGATGATCTTGACAGTCCTTATCGAGAAACAGAGCAGTGAGAAAATATTCAAGCTTAACCAGGATTCACAACGTAATAAGTTATTCAGATAAAATATTTGCCATAAATCTTGAATGTCC
>Ga0299912_10004086_pt1 | contig 11906 bp, 12 predicted proteins | sample RVTome_2_FD_207667 | JGI IMG/M metagenome (GOLD analysis project Ga0299912, IMG submission 207667) | Soil microbial communities from uranium-contaminated site in the Upper Colorado River Basin, Wyoming, United States - RVT95D214 (version 2) ... | reverse complement strand
GCTGCGCGCCTCTTTCAAGTGGTGCACGGCCTGGACGGCCCACCTCAAGGAGCTGTTTGCCGCCTACGTCGAGGCCAAGCAGCGCCAGAACGTGCTCGATTACGACGACCTCCTGCTCTACTGGGCGCAGATGGTGGCCGACCCGGCGATTGCCGACGAGATCGGCGGCCGTTTCGACCACGTGCTGGTTGACGAGTATCAGGACACCAATCGGCTGCAGGCCTCGATCCTGCTGGCGCTCAAGCGCGACGGCCGCGGCCTCACCGTCGTCGGCGACGACGCCCAGGCGATCTACTCCTTCCGCGCCGCCACCGTGCGCAACATCCTCGACTTTCCCGCCCACTTCACGCCCGCCGCCGAGGTCGTCACGCTCGATCGCAACTACCGCTCGACGCAGTCGATCCTCGCCGCCGCCAACGGCGTGATCGATTTGGCGGCCGAGCGCTTCACCAAGAACCTGTGGTCCGACCGCGACGCCGCCGAGCGCCCGCGGCTCGTATCCGTGCGCGATGAGGCCGATCAGGCCCGCTACATCGTCGAGCGCGTGCTGGAGAACCGCGAGGGCGGCTCGCTCTTGAAACAGCAGGCGGTGCTGTTCCGCGCCTCCCATCACAGCGGCCCCCTCGAAGTGGAGCTCGCCCAGCGCAACATTCCCTTCGTCAAATTTGGCGGGCTCAAGTTCCTCGACGCCGCGCACATCAAGGACCTGCTGGCGCTCTTGCGCTTTGCCGAGAACCCGCGCGACCGCGTCGCCGGCTTCCGTGTGCTGCAGCTGATGGCGGGGGTCGGGCCGACGACGGCACAACGCGTTCTCGACCGCATGGCCGAGGCGTCGGACCCCGTCCGCGCTCTTGCCGACATACCTGCACCGGCGCGCGTTGCCGCAACAGACTGGAGCGCCTTCGTCGACACCGTCGTCGCATTGTATGGTGGCAGCGCCGGCTGGCCGGCGGAGATTGCGCGCGCACGCACGTGGTATGAGCCGCACCTGGAACGCATGCACGAGGACGCCGCAACGCGACAGGCCGACCTGAGCCAGCTCGAGCAGATCGCCGGCGGCTACCCTTCGCGCGAGCGCTTCCTCACCGAGCTGACGCTCGACCCGCCCGATGCGACGAGCGACGAGGCGGGCGTGCCGATGCAGGACGAGGATTATCTAATCCTGTCGACCATCCACTCCGCCAAGGGCCAGGAATGGAAGTCGGTGTTCGTGCTCAACGTCGTCGACGGCTGCATTCCCTCCGACCTCGGCACAGGTACCACGGCCGAGATCGAGGAGGAGCGGCGCCTGCTCTATGTGGCGATGACGCGCGCCAAGGACGATCTGCACCTCATCGTGCCGCAGCGCTTCTTCACGCATGGCCAGCACGCGCAAGGCGACCGTCACGTCTACGCCGCGCGCACGCGCTTCATCCCCAACGCTTTGCTGGCGCTGTTCGAAGCGGCGAGCTGGCCTGTTGTCGCGGCGGGCGCCGTGGCGCGCGGCGGCACGCAGGGGGTGCGCGTCGACGTCGGCGCCAAGATGCGCGAGATGTGGCGCTAGGGTTGCCGCATCATCAATGCAGGCTTAGAAACGGCGCCATGACCGTCACCATCTATCACAACCCGGCGTGCGGCACCTCGCGCAACACGCTAGCCATGATCCGCGCCGGCGGCGTCGAGCCGACGGTCATCGAATATCTCAAGACCCCGCCCAGCCGCACCGAGCTCGCCCGGCTGATCAAGGCGATGGGCATCTCGCCGCGCGATCTCTTGCGCCGCAAGGGTACGCCCTACGACGAGCTCCGGCTCGACGATGCGAAATGGACCGACGATGAGCTGATCGACCTGATGCTGCAGTATCCGATCCTCATCAATCGGCCGATCGTCGTCACGCCGCTCGGCGTGCGCCTGTGCCGCCCGTCCGAAGCTGTGCTCGAAATTCTCGATAAGCCCAGCGGCGAGCCCTTCACCAAGGAAGACGGGGAAGTCGTTCCTCCGCGCCAGCGCACGAAGTAGCGCGACCCGGCCTGAGGCGACTAGAGGCCCCAACCCGTGACGTCGAGCACCTGTCCGGTCACGCCCACCGAGGCCGGGGACGCAAGGAAGGCGACGACGTCAGCGATCTCGTCGCGCTTTGCCCAGCGGCTCGTGTCCTTCGGCTTCATCATGGCGACGTTCGAGGCCGTATCGACGAGACCCGGCGCCACCGCATTGACGCGGATACCGGCATCGTGCCCTTCGAGCGCGAAGGTGCGCGTCAGCGCCTCGACCCCGGCCTTGGCGCAGTTGTAGGCGATCATGTTGGCCTGCGAGAGCCCCGCGCGCGAAATTGACCACCGCGCCGCCACCCGCCGTGCCGATGTGGGGACGATGGCGACCTTGCCTTCGAGGTTGCCTGGCATTTCACTCCCCTTCGTGGTTGGCGCGTGATGACGGCGGGCATGACGTATACAATAAGCGTGGCGGGCGGTCACCGCGACGGGAGCGGAAAACCATGAGCTGGTTGCCTGCGAAAGATCCCGAGCCGGGCGATGCGCGCCCCTGCGATGCGATCGAGCAGGTGATCGTGCCGCGCGCCCGCGATCTCGGCGGCTTCGAGGTCCGCCGCGCGCTGCCCGCCGCCGGCAAGCAGATGGTTGGGCCGTTCATTTTCTTCGATCAGATGGGTCCGGCGGAATTCCTCATCGGCACCGGCATCGATGTGCGCCCGCATCCCCACATTGGCCTCGCCACCGTCACCTACTTGTTCGACGGCGAGATCATGCACCGCGACAGCCTCGGCACGGCGGTGCCCATCCGGCCGGGCGAATTGAACCTCATGTCGGCCGGGCAAGGCATCGTCCACTCCGAGCGCACCCCGGCACAGGAGCGCGCCAAGGGGCCGCGTCTGTTCGGCATCCAGGCGTGGGCCGCGCTGCCGAAATCGCACGAGGAAGGCACCCCGACGTTCGCGCACTACGGCGCAACCGAACTGCCGCGCCTGAGCGGCGAGGGCAAGACGGTGCGCATCGTTATGGGCTCCCTTTTCGGTCAGAGCTCGCCGGCCGCCTTCCCGCATCCGAGCTTTTACGCCGAGGCGGTGCTGGCGCCCGGCGCCGTGCTGCCCGCTCGACCCCGACTACGACGAGCGCGCCGTGTTCGTCGTCAGCGGCGAGATCGACATCGCAGGTGAAACGTTCGCCGGCGGCCGGCTGCTGGTCTTTCGCCCCGGAGACCGCATTTCGATCCTCGCCGCCGCGCAGTCGCGTCTCATCCTGCTCGGCGGCGAGCCGATGGACGGCCCACGCCACATATGGTGGAACTTCGTCTCCTCCTCGAAGGAGCGCATCGACGCCGCCAAGGCCGACTGGAGGGCGAAGCGCTTTGACGCCGTGCCGGGCGACGCCGAGGAGTTCATCCCGCTCCCCGATTAGTGCTATTTCGCCTTGTCCTTTGCGCGCGCCTGCAGCTTCTGGAACCAGGAGCTGGCCTTTTCCACGACCGAGTTCACCGATGCGCTCGGGTCTGTTCGGGTGATGGCCTCGACGAGACGCTCGAAGGTCGGGGTCATGGAAGGTATCGACTGAGCCCCGCCCGACAACGAGCGCTGAATGTTGTCGGCCATGTCGTAGAGGTCGGCGCGCGTCACCGGCGGCATCCAGCCTTCCCAGCGAGACGTGCGGCGAGTAGGGCTGCTGGAGCGCGGAACGATCGCGAGCGCCAGAATGGCGCCAGCGCCGACGGCCACCGCCATGGCAACGGCCGGCTGCCGGCGGATGCTCTTGCGCAGCTCCGAGGCGCCGGCCTCTGCCGTCTCGAAGGCCGTCTCACGCGCAGCGCGTGTGCGCTTCTCGGCGATGCTGGCGATGTCCTTGGCGATCGAGGTGACGCTTTCGCGCAGCTCGGCAAGAGTTGCTTCTGCGCCGCTTTCCGCCGCCGCCAGTCGCGATGAAGCTACGGCGTTCGGCGCTGCTCCCTTCACGGGACTGACCATCTCCCTCATCTCCTGTGATTATCGGGTGGCTGCTGCTCTACCAGGTGCACAGAATGCGTGCGGTATCTCGACATTTCAACGTCGCGAGGCAATGATCGGTTCCTGGCGCCTTGGGTCAGATCAACCCCGAAAACCCCGGGAACTCAGGCATCAACTGCCACGTTATGCGCTTGTTGTTACTTTCTATGAACGGATGCCGTTTTGCGCACCTGGGGATGTCACCCCAGACAGAGGAGGATCGCAATGCAATTCACATCTCCGGCTCGCGGTTCGGATCAGGGCACGCCGGGCACCGCCAGAGGCACAGCCGCGAGCGACGTCGGCGACAACATCGAAGCCCTTCGTCAGGACATCGCCAGCTTGGCTGAGTCCGTTAAGCGTCTCGCCGCCGAGCAGATCGGCTCGAGTGTCGAGGACGTTCAGGACAAGGCGAAGGAAACGATCAGCGACATCGAAGCCAGCATTCGTCGCAATCCGACCCAGGCCGCGCTAATCGCCGCTGGCGTCGGTTTCGTCCTCGGGCTCATCCTCACCCGCTAGCCTCGAGGGAGCCGAACTCAGAAGAGTAGAAGGGAGTCGTCATGAGCTCGCAGTACAACCGCCCCACCGGGACGTCTGCCGGAAACGCCACGTCGCGCGCCGTCAATGACTTGGCCAACACCGCCCAGGACAAATTCGCCGAGACCGTAGAGCAGGCGCAAACGCTCGCGCAGGAGCAGTACGACAAGCTCGCTGCCAATATCCGGCGCAATCCGCTGCAGGCCGCTGGAATCGCCGCCGGCATCGGTTTCGTCCTCGCTCTCCTGGCACGTCGCTAAACCGAGGGAGGGGAAAATGCTTGGGGATGCAGTTCTCTACGCGGCGAGCCGCGCCACACACAGCGCCATCGAGAACGTTTCGAGGCGCGCCACGTGGGCCGCGATCGCCGCAGCATTTTTCCTGTGCGCTCTCGTACTCTCCATCATCGCCGCATTCCTGCTGATCGAGCCTGAGCTCGGTGCGATCAGGGCCGCCGGCCTGATTGCGGGTGCCTGCCTTGTGGCGGGCATCTGCAGCCTGTCGGTGCCGTGGTTGATCGACAAAATAGAGAGCCGCAGGCGGGCCCGATCTCCGGGCGCCACCGCGGTCGCAGCTATCGATCAGGAAGCCAAGGACGCGGTCGACTATTTCGGCGCCATGCAAGTCGTGGGCGCCGCGTTCCTATTCGGTCTTGGTGCCGCGCGCCGCCTCAGACGCTGAGGCCACGGCACTAACAAGTGCTCGCACTTGGTACCTGCTCGCACTCCGTACGCCTAACGCTTGAGGTTCATCGGGTTGAGCGTGCGCGCCGCCGACCAGGCCGCTTTGCCAGCCTGGCCGAAAAGCCGCCTGACACTCCATCGCGGCGCGGCATCCTCCATCAGCCGCAGCAGTTGCGCCTGCTTGGCGTTGGGAACGCGCGCCGCGATCCGTCTCGTCAACTGTTCGATATTGTACGGCGCGCGGCCGGCGGCGAGGCTCACCGGCACCACATCATCGTGCGGCACCTGCAGCGCCGATGAAACCTCACGAACCAGTTTCACCACGGCGCTTTGGCTGGCCATAGGGCCGTGCCCTGTGCTCGATACGCCCGGCAGGCTATCGATGTGCGTCAAAGCGATGAGGATCGGTGGCGTGCGCCGGTGCGGTCGCGCGGCGAAGTGCTCGCGCATGCCGGCGAGCGCCGCCTCATCGTAGGTGCCATCCTTCTGATCGGCGGCAACGGTCCACACGATGATATCGCTTTCGCCCGCCTTGGCCGCGAATTGCTTCTGCTCCTTTGCCGTCGCGCCGATGGGCGGGCTATCGATCACGAGGGTATCTGCCAATCCCTCCAGCTCCAGCTCGTAGGCTTGAAAGTCGCGCGTGCCGCCCGGCGCATCGACAACGGCGCGAACCTCCTTCGCCAACGCATTGACGAGGCTGGATTTGCCCGCACCCGCCCGGCCAGCCACGAGGAGGCGTAGCGGCTCGGCCATGTCGGCGGCGGCAATGCGGTCGCGCAACGTCGAGGCGCTGACGTGCTCGGCCAGCGCCGCCTGGGAAACCCGCAGCCGGCCGCCGTAGAGGTCGATGGCCGCCCGCCCGACCTCGCGCACATAGGCGCGTGCCAGCTGCTTGGCCAGCTGATCGCGCACGTTGGCGTAGAGGCGCTTGGTGATCTGCTCGCGCGCTTCCTGCGCCGCCGCGCTTACCGGATTTATCAGGCGCACGAGGCGCCAGATATCGTAGGCCCTCTCGGCCATGCCGATGGCCGACCGCCAGCGGTAGATCTTCAAGACCTGCCCGACGGTCAGCTGATCGCCCAGGGGGATGTTGTCGATGACGAACGGGCGCAAGTCGGCGCTGACGCGCTCAACCAGTGCCAGGGCCTCGGGGATGGTGAACTTCCACAGCGGGTTGCGGTCCTGCGGATGGATCTGGCGGGCCACCGTCTCGATGGTGCGAAGCCCAAGGTTGAGTGCCCGGTCGCGGTCGCCCAGCTCGGTCGGTTGGACATCCGCGGCAACCGCCTCTACCGCGCTCCACGCCGCCTGCTCGCGGGCGGTCCAGCCCGGGTCGGGCGGCATCGCGTCGATGTCGTCGCGCGGCTCGAGCTCAGGCGACTGCTTTATCGTCCTGCGCAGCGCCGCGGCCTGCACCAGATAGCCGATGACGCTGAGTGAGAAGGCGGCGGCCAGCCAATAGAGCGCGTACCCATTCTGCCACAGCCACAGCCAGCCCAGCGGTAGCAGTGAGATCAGCGGCAGCAACAGCGCCAGGAAGATCATGATGCCGCGCAGGTAGAGGCGCGCTTTGCCTTTTAGGGCCACGTATCTTTCTCCGGCCCTGGATTGCTGTGGGGCCCGCTCGACGCCTTCCGCCCGATCTCGGCTCACGCAAGCCATGCGGCCGCATCGAGCGACACGTCATCGTAACGCATTACGGATCGGAGGATCGTAGGCGCAAACAGCTGGAATTCAAATGTCCCGCCGCCTGCGGAGTTCCCAGACAGCCTATCCGAGCCTCAGACCTTTGCGACAGGTCGTGACCCCGCGACGTAGGCGGTTGGGGCCATCTAATTGAGCGGGAACGATTTTGCACGGCCGTAGTTGGCTTGGCAGATACCCATGCGTAAGGAGTACGTGCAATGCCAGCCATCTCTGGCAGTCCCACCGCATTGCTCGGCTGGAAGGTCCTGGTCGTTGAGGACGAGCCGCTCGAGGCCATGGACTACTGCGACCGCCTGACCGCAGCGGGAGCCGAGGTCGTTGGCCCATTCGACTCGGTCTCCGCGGCGCTCGATCACGCCAAGCACGACCCAATCGACGTCGCTTTGCTCGACTATGCCTTGGCCGACCAGAACAGCGAAGGGCTGCAATCCGCCCTGGAGCGGCGCGCCATACCGTTCGTCGTGCTGACCGGCTACCCGCGCGTGCTGGTCCGGCGCCACGACAACCAGAAGGTCCTGTCGAAGCCCATTTCCGACGATCTGCTCTACATGACCATTAAAGCCGCTGGAAAGTCGACGATGCGCTGACCTTTCCGGGCACGCGTGCCCACATTTCATTAACGATTGGCCGGCTGCGGGGCGGAAATTTCTCCGCGGTCATGACGTGATAAGCGGGTGCGCCTATATTTCGCCGATGATTTGAGCTCGTGGTCAGGCAGCGCGGCAGGCCGCGGTGCCCATGGCGGCATTTGCATCGCCGCGATCGCGCCCAGCCGGTGAATGCGAATGAAACCCGAGACGCCCCGCCCGGTCCATCTCAAGGACTATCGCCCGCCGGCGTACCTGATCGACAAGGTGGACCTCGACGTCTCCTTGCATGCGACGCGCACGCGCGTCCGCTCGCGTCTGCAAGTGCGCCCCAATCCGCAAGCCGGCGGCCGCCACGGTCCATTGCGCCTCGACGGAGAGCACCTGGAACTCGGCGAGATCGGGCTTGATGGTCGCCCGCTCACCAAGAAGGACTACAAGCTCACCGACACGGCGCTGACCCTGTCCAAGACGCCGGCCGGTCCCTTCACGCTGGACATCGAGACCTTCGTCGACCCGCAGGCTAACAAGGCGTTGCAGGGTCTCTACCGCACCAACAACGTCTACTGCACGCAGTGCGAGGCGCAGGGCTTCCGGCGCATCACCTACTTCCTCGACCGACCCGACGTGCTCGCCACCTACACGGTGCGCGTCGAGGCCGATCCGAACGAAACCCCGGTGCTGCTGGCCAACGGCAACCTCGTCGAGCGCGGCATGCTGCAAGGCGGCAAGCGCCACTATGCCGTATGGCGCGATCCCTTCCCCAAGCCCTGCTACCTGTTCGCCCTTGTCGGCGGCGATCTGGCCCCCATCACCTCGACCTTCCGCACCATGTCCGGGCGCAACGTCGACCTCGCCATCTATGTCGAGCACGGCAAGGAGGAGCGGGCGGCCTGGGCCATGGACTCTCTGAAACGCTCCATGCGGTGGGACGAGCAGCGCTTCGGCCGCGAGTACGACCTCGACGTTTTCAACATCGTCGCCGTCTCCGACTTCAATATGGGGGCGATGGAGAACAAGGGCCTCAACGTCTTCAACGACCGCCTCATCCTCGCCTCGCCAGAGTCGGCCACCGACGCCACCTTCGAGGCCATCGAGAGCGTCGTGGCGCACGAGTACTTCCACAACTGGACCGGCAACCGCATCACCTGCCGCGACTGGTTCCAGTTGTGCCTGAAGGAAGGGCTCACCGTGTTTCGCGATCAGGAGTTCTCCGGCGACGAGCGCTCAGCGACCGTGCAGCGCATCATCGACGTCCGCCAGTTGCGCACCCACCAGTTCACCGAGGATGCAGGTCCATTGGCGCATCCGGTACGCCCCGAGAGCTACATCGAGATCAACAACTTCTATACGGCGACCGTCTACGAGAAGGGCGCCGAGGTCGTGCGCATGATCCAGACGGTCCTCGGGGCGGAGGATTTCCGCAAGGGCATGGACCTCTATTTCGAGCGCCACGACGGCCAGGCGGCGACGATCGAGGAGTTCGTGGCCTGCTTCGAGGACGCGAGCGGCACCGATCTGGGGCAATTCAAGCTCTGGTACTCGCAGGCCGGCACCCCGGAGCTCGTCGTCGCGCTGCGCTACGACAAGGATAAGAAGACCGCCCTGCTCGAGGTGGAGCAGGTGCTGCCGGTAACGCCGGGGCAATCGCAGAAGAAGCCGATGCATATTCCCGTGCGCCTCGGTCTGCTCGGCGCCAATGGGCACGACCTGGCCTTGAAGCTCGAGAACGGGGCTGAGCTGGCCGACGGCGTCCTCTCCGTCACCAAGCGGCGGCAGAGCTTCCGCTTCGTCGACGTGCCCTCACGCCCGGTGCCGTCGCTGCTGCGCGGCTTTTCCGCCCCAGTGAATGTGACGCTCGATCTGCCCGATGACGACGTCGAGTTGCTGATGGCCAACGACGCCGACCTCTTCAACCGCTGGCAGGCGGCCAACGGCTATGCCGCGCGCACCCTCATCGAGATGGTCGGCAAGTCCGCCGGTGGCAGGAAAGCCGGACGGCCGCAACGCTACGCCCGCGCGCTTGGCGCGGCAGTGGCCAGCGAGGAGCTGGAGCCCGCCTACCGCGCCGAGTTGCTGAAGCTTCCGACGCAAGCCGACGTTGCACGCCTGATCGGCAAGAACGTCGACCCGGCCCTCATTCATCGCGCCCACCGCCAGCTGTCCAAGCTGATCGGACGCACGCTCGGCCCGCTGCTCGAAGACCTCTACGTCACGATGGCCGGCAAAGGTGACTTCTCACCCGATGCCCAGAGCGCCGGCCGGCGCGCCCTGCGCAATGCCGCCCTCACGCTGCTGTCGGCGCGGGGTACGCCGGAGGATACCGCTCGCCTCGCCAAGCACTACTTCAAGGCGACCAACATGACCGAGCGCGCGCACGCGCTTCTGCTGCTCGCGGCGCGCGGCGGCCCGGAGGCGGCGCACGCACTCGCTGATTTCCATGAGCGCTGGAAGGGTGACCACGTCGTGATCGACACGTGGTTCGCCGCCCAGGCCCAGTCCCCGCTCGCCGGCACGCTGGGCAAAGTCAAGGCGCTGATGCGCCATCCGCTCTTCGCCCTGACGGCCCCCAACAAGGTGCGCGCCCTCATTGGCACGTTCGCCATGGCAAACCCGCTGCAGTTCAACCGTCCCGACGGCGCCGGCTATGCTTTCCTGGCCGAGCAGGTACTGGCGCTTGACCGCATGAACCCGCAAATCGCGGCGCGGATGCTTGGCGCGCTGCGCAGTTGGCGGGCCCTGGAAGCCGGTCGGCGCGCGCAGGCGCGCAAGGCCTTGCAGCGCATCGCTCGCACCAAGCAGCTGTCGTCGGACGTGCAGGAAATCGTCTCGCGGATGCTGGAAGCCTAATCGTCGAAAATTTATAAGACGCAGGGGCTTATTCTCTCTCGACAGCTGATTCGCAATGGTGTGAAGTGTAGGTGTGATTCGGGGTGGCGTATTCGCTCGGGTCCGCAAGTCAATCAAAGACATTTCGGGGGGAATGATGGCGTGGACGACGTCCGCCTGCCTGCGCGCGCGGCCTAAATTCAAAGACATCGCCGCCGCGCTCCTGAAACAGGCGAAATACTTCATCGTCTCGCTGCGCCGCTCCGCGCCCCGCTGGAGCCAAGGATTCGCCTTTGCGCTCCCCGTCGCCAGTCTCGGCTTTCTCGCTCCCTTGCTCCCCCCGCCGCTCACCTGCGCCATCCTGCTGACTGCCGGCGCCGCCATCGCCATCTTTGGAATCGAGCCGGCTCGGCCCCTCCGCATCTCCGCTGCTACAAGGCGCCCCCCGGCGCGTCGGAATGGTGCCGCTGCCCCGAAGCTAAGAAGCACCCACCCCGCACCCTTTCCAGCTTCGGAAATCTCGCTGCAGCCGAGGCGCCCGCAGCCGCGCGGCGTCTCTTCCTTTGTCAGGCACCCGGTTGCCGCCTACGGCCGCACGGACGACGATTTCGCCGGCCTCATGGCGCGCGTCAATCACGAGCTGCGTACGCCGCTCAACGCCGTCATCGGGTTTTCCGAAGTGATGGCGCTGCAGATGTTCGGACCGCTCGGCAACGAGCGCTACCAGGAATACGTGGGTTACATCCGCGACAGCGCGAGCGAGGTCCTCAAGTCGGCCGAGGACACCCTGGCACTGACTGCGCTGATGACCAGTCCGCGGCCTTTCGAAGCCTGCGCCTGCAGGCTCGAGCACATTGCGGCCGATGCCTGGGCCTTCGTCTCACGCAAGGCCGCCGGACGCGGCATCGAGCTCGACATGCGCCTCGGCTCGGACATCGAGGTCCTGGGCGAGCCGCGCACGCTGCGGCAGATCATGGTCAATATGCTGTCGGAAGCCATCACCCGCGCGGCGCACGGCGAACGCGTGACGCTCATGGCCATCGCCGACGGCGAGCTCATTGAGCTCGGTCTCTCCGTCTCGGCGGAACGCCCGCGCTCGGCGCCTGCCAGCAGCTCACTCGCCATGACGCTGGCGCGCACGCTGCTCGAGATGCAGGGGACGTCGCTTCTCGAGTTCGATAATGCGGCTGGCGGCTGGCGTGCGGTTACCGTGCTCGATCGCGCCGCGCAGCCGGACTTCTTTGCCGACCGCTTCAGCCCGCTGGTGCGCCCGGCCGCGCCGGCTCTGGCCAACTGAGCGGATCGGCCAGACCGCGCGCTGATTGGCTATTCTCGCCTAGCGCCGCTTGCGCCTCTCCAGCCAGTCGTGCAACGCGCGGCGCTCCTCGGGCGTCAGCTGCGCAGCCGTCTTGCCGAACACCGCCAGCCTGGCGCTCTTCTCCTTAGCGTCAGCCGCGACCGACTGGTCGAGGGCGGCGTTGAATTTCCCTTGGTCGAACGGCTCCGCGATCAGCGCAGCGTGCACGGCGTCGCGCGCATCGCGCTCGGCCTTGCGCAGCGTTTCGAGTCCTGGCTGCGCGTCGG
>Ga0299912_10004085_pt1 | contig 11906 bp, 11 predicted proteins | sample RVTome_2_FD_207667 | JGI IMG/M metagenome (GOLD analysis project Ga0299912, IMG submission 207667) | Soil microbial communities from uranium-contaminated site in the Upper Colorado River Basin, Wyoming, United States - RVT95D214 (version 2) ... | reverse complement strand
TCGGCCGTCGACCTGTTCCGGATCGCCGACCAGGCCCGGGCGGCCGGCCGCACCGCCGACGCGAAGGCGCTCTACGGCGCCCTGGCCCGCGATCCCGACCCCGAAATCCGCGCCGAGGCGCGGTTCCGCCAGGGCATGATGCTCGCCGGGGCGCGGCGCTACCGCGAGGCGGCCGTGCTATTCCGGGCGCTGCTGGACGAGAAGCCCGGCGCGACCCGGGTCCGGCTTGAGCTCGCCCGGGTGCTGGCCGCCATAGGTGACGAAGCCGCTGCGCGGCGCGAACTCAGGCGGGCTGAGGCCGGCGGTCTGCCGCCGGACGTCGCCATCGTCGTCGACCAGTTCGCCAACGCGCTTCACTCGACCAAGCGCGTCGGCGGATCGCTCGGGCTCGCGCTGGCTCCCGACAGCAACATCAACCGCGCGACTTCGGCCAAGATGCTGGATACGGTCATCGCGCCGCTCACCCTGTCGAAGGACGCGCGCCAGAACTCGGGCGTGGGGTTCCAGGGCTCGGCCCAGGCCTATCTACGCCTGCCCCTCGGCGACCGCCTCTTCCTGGTCCCGCGCCTCTCCGGCCAGGGGGATGTCTACCAGACGTCCGAGTTCGACGACGTCTTCGCCTCGGCGCTGATCGGCCTGGAGTGGCGCCTCGGTCAGGACCGGGTCAGCCCGTCGGTCGGCCACACATGGCGCTGGTACGGCGCCTCGCTCTATGCTCGAACCGAGACGGTCACCGTCCACTGGATCCATCCGGCCGGACCGAGTGCCCAGTTCGACATGCGGGCGAGCGCCTCCAGGGCGCGCTACATGCGCAATCCTCTCCAGGACGGCGAGATGTACGCGGCGTCCGCCAGCTATGAGCGGGCGCTGACGCCGAAGATCGGGGTCGGCGTCACCCTCGACGCGGCCCGCCAGACCGCGCGGGACCCGGGCTACGCCACCTGGTCCGGCGGCGGCGCTGTGCTGGCCTGGCGCGACCTCGGACGCACGAGCGTGTTCGTCTCCGGCGGCGTGCATCGACTCGAAGGGGACGCTCGGCTCTTCCTCTTCCCCGAGCGCCGGCGCGAATGGCTCTACCGGGCCGGCGTCGGCGCGACGTTCCGCCAAGTTCAATGGAGGGGCTTCGTTCCCGTGTTCCGCATGACCTGGGAACAGAACCAGTCCAGCGTCGAGCTGTACGATTATCACCGGCTGGGGGCGTCTTTCGGGATAACACGCGCCTTCTGAGGGCTGGCTGCTCGAGTCCAAGGCCGACCTGTGCGGCGCGTACACCGGTCATGCGGCCAGAAACCTGAGTTCGTTGATTGGGCAGGCTTTCCCCATGGGTCCGTTCCCGAGACCGGACCTTCCCAACGACCGAGACGAGTCACAACCGGCCGATCGCCTGATGTCCGCGACGACCATGAGCCGGCCTTGGCCCAGCCCCGGAATGCGGACTCCCACGGGCGAGTCCCAAGGATCGACTCCGATATCGGACGCCCGACCGGACGCTCGCCTGTCGCGCAGACGACAAACCCATAAGAGGGCCGGCCTTGACCGGTAGCCGTCGTATGCCCCTGTCGGTGTATGCCAGGGCCTAGCCAAAGGCGCGTTCGCGATGATTCCCTGGTCTGAAATCGACACGGCCGCCATGCCCGACGATGGCGGAGACCTGCGGCTCATGCGGCGCGGCGCCGAGTTTTCGATCATGTCGGGCGCCATCGAACTGATGAACAGCCGTTTGAGCGGTTCCGAGAGGGCGCTGGCGACCCTGGCGTGCTCCCGCCTCCAGGATCGGCCGAGACCCTGCCTGTTGATCGGGGGCTTCGGCATGGGGTTCACCCTGCGCGCCGCTTTGGAGACCCTGGGTCCGGAGGCGAAGGTCACGGTGGCGGAGCTCGTGCCCGCGGTCATCGCCTGGGCGCGCGGGCCCATGGCCCACATGTCCGGGGACTGTCTGAAGGACCCCCGCGTGACGATCCGCGAAGGGGATGTGGGCGAGCTGATCGGATCGGCCCGGTCGGACTACGACGCCATCCTGCTGGATGTCGACAACGGCCCCGAGGGCCTGAGCCGCAAGGCGAACGATCGTCTCTATGACCGCGCGGGGCTGGCCGCCGCCCGCCGCGCGCTGCGACCGGGCGGCGTGCTGGCGGTATGGTCCTCAGCGCCCAACGCGGACTTCACCCGGCGCCTGGGCAGGGCCGGCTATGCGGTGGAGGAGGCGCGCGTGCGGGCGACCGGCGGCGGGCGTGGGGCGCGCCATGTCATCTGGCTGGCGACCGCGCTCAATGCGCGATGAACTGATCGAGGGTGAAGCCGATCATCCGCCCCAGGAACACGACGGCGAGCCAGAAGGCGAGCGACAGGGCGCCGGCGAGCTTGGCGGGCCTTGGCGTCGTGCTGGCGTCCCAGCCGGCGACGCTGGGCCAAGTGAAGACATGGAAGACGCCCATGTTCACCCCGGCAAGGAGGATCAGCACCATCTTCCAGACGAAGTAGGGGTTGACCATGTAGACGGTGGCCTTGCTGATGAACAGCAAGCCGCCGGTGACGAGCGCGAGCCCGAACGCGCCCCACGTCCAGCGCAGGGTGTCGTGCGACACTTCGGTCACCTTGGTGGTGGTCGAGACCATCCCGAGAAGCCGCAGGTCCATCAGCGCGATCGTGCCGATCACGGTGGTGATGGCGATTACATGGACCGACTCCAGGGTCGGAAACAGCCAATCGGACGTGACGATGTACTGCGAGAGCGGCCAGGCCTCGATGGCCTGCCAGAGTGCCTGAAGAACCATTGTCGCTCCCTAAACCGGCGCGTAGGCGATCCAGCGCCCGAGCACGATGATCAGGCACCAAAGGACGATGACGGCGACGGCGCCCGCGCGCAGGGCGAGCGTCCCGCGCTGGGAGACCTGCCACTGGTCCGCGTGGCGTCGCACCAGGCCCTGGAAGCCCAGGGTCACCAGGACGACCACGACGACCAGGACCATCTTCACCCAGAAGGCGGGGTTGAGCAGCTCGCGCACCGGCTCGCCGACGATCAGGATGAGGCCGGTGATCAGCAGCACTGCCAGCGCCCCCCAGATCCACGGCAGGTGCAGCGCCGCGGTCTGCGCCAGGGTGCGGCTCTGCCCGGCCACCCCGAAGATTCGTAGGCTGATCATCAGCACGGACACGACGGTCGCCGCGATGGCGAGGATGTGGGTCGTCTGGACGACCGGCGCGAGCCAGATATTGCTATTGATGAGCCCGGTGAGCGGCGTGTCCTGGATCCACAGGGCCAGTTTGACCAGCGGCGTCGTCTTCAGCCACACCGCGAACGCGAACAGCAGATCGAGAATTGATGACACCGAGCCCCCCCTCAGACGCCGGTTCGAAGCGCGGCGCCGCCTGGATGGCTTCACCTAGGCTGGTTGGAGACCGTCGTCCCTTGATCTGGATCAAAGGCGTTTTCGGAGGAAATTCGCGAGCCGCCGCAGGGCCGCCGCCATGAAGCCACGGCTCGACAGCCCTCGAGCCGGGCTTGAAAAGTCCATAGTCTGAAATGAGGACCGCCCGCGCGATGGCGGCCAAGGGAGAGGCCGATGCCAAGCAAGGACAAGATCATCGCTCTGGATCTTCCCCTGAAGGAGACCTCCGAGCACTCGCCCGAGCTTCGGGCGGCGCTGGAATACCTTGAGACGGAGCATGGCCTGGTTCCGAACTATGTCCGCGCCTATTCGTTCGAGGAGATCAAACTCAAGACCTTCATGGAGCTCTACAACGAGGTGATGCTCGGCGACTCCGAGCTCTCGGTGCTCGAGCGGGAGATGATCGGCGTCGCGGCCTCGGCGGCGAACCGGTGCTACTATTGCCTCACCTCTCACGGCGCGGCGGTCCGCGAGCTGTCGGGCGACCCGGTGCTCGGCGATCTGGTGGCGACGAATTACCGCTTCGCCGATCTTGGCCAGCGCCACAGGGCGATGCTCGACTTCGCGGTGAGGATCACCGAGGCGTCCTACACGATTGGCGAAAGCGACCGCCAGGCCCTGCGCGACGCCGGGTTTTCAGAGCGCGCGATCTTCGACATCGCGGCCGTGGCGGGCCTGTTCAACTACACGAACCGGATGGCCTCCGCGCTCGATATCCGGCCCAACGAAGCGTACCACTATCGCGCGCGCGCCGTCCCCGCGACGTGACGGCGAGGCTAGAAACGGACATCGGCGCTTGAGCGGAAGGCGGCATTCGGCTTCCCTGCCGGCCAGCGCCGCTTCAGTCGCGGACAAGACCGGGAGGAAACTCATGAACAAGCCCGTCGTTCGGTTCGGCCGCGAGGCCTATGTCCCGGTCCAGAGCTATCTGCACACCACGGTCGCGCCGCTGCGCTTCGAGGCGGAGATCTACGACTGCGAGGTCCTCGGCGAGGTCCCCAGGGAGCTGAACGGCAGCTTCTACCGCTGCGGCGGCGATACGCTCTATCCGACGATGCAGAACGACAACCTAAACAACGGCGACGGCGTGATGGCCGCCTTCCATTTCGAGGGCGGCTATGTCGACTTCATCCAGCGCTATGTGAAGACCGAACGCTTCCTGCTGGAGCGGAAGACCCGCCGCCGGCTCTACGGCGCCTATCGCAACGCCTATACCGACGACTCCGCGACGGCGGGGACCGACCGCGACAACACGGGCAACACCACCGCCTGGGTCCACCACGGCAAGCTGTTCGCCCTGCGCGAGGACTCGATCCCCTACGAGCTTGACCCGATCACGCTCCAGACCATCGGCCTGCCGAGCTTCCGCGGCCAGCTCAGAACCAAGACCATGACCGCCCACCCCAAGCTCGACCCTGTGACCGGCGAGTGGTGGAGCTATGGGCAGTTCTCGCAAAAGCGCTTCGAAGGCGAGATGTCGCTGCACGTCCTCGACAAGGACGGCAAGGTCATCCGCGAAGAGGAGTTCGAGATCCCCTATCCGGGGATGACCCACGACTGGGCCGTTAGCCGCGACCACGTGATCTTCCACGTCTGGCCGCTCACCGTGGACGTGGAGCGGATGAAGCGGGGCGGCGACTTCTACGCCTTCGACAACGACCTGCAGCCAATGTTCGGGATCATGCCGCGCGGCGGGACTACGAAGGACATCCGCTGGTTCGCTGTGCCCGGCGGGGCCATCGCCCACTTCATGAACGCCTTCAGCGAGGGGAATGAGGTGCACGTGGACGGCACGGTCCACACCGGGCACTTCTTCACCTTCTTCCAGGAGGCTCACGGCCGTCCCGCAACGGAGTTCCGGCCCGGCTGCTTCTCGCGCATCACCTTCGATCTGGCGACCGGCGATGTGCGGATACGCCCGTTGAATAACGCGCCCGGCGGCGGCATGCCCGAGATGGACGACCGCTTCGCCATGCAGCGCTATCGCTACGGCTTCTCCACGTCGCGGACCGGGCTCGTCCGCTACGACGCCGAGACCGGCGGGCGCACCGAACACGTGACCGAGGGCGGAGCCCAGGAGCCGGTGTTCGTGCCCCGGTCGCCCGACGCGCCGGAGGGGGACGGATTCCTGCTGTCGGTGGTCACCCGCCCGGACAATCGGGCGGACCTGATCATCCTGGACGCCTTGGACATCGAGGCGGACCCGATCGCCACGGTGCGCCTGCCGTTCAGCCAGCCGTGGCTGTTCCATGGCTGCTGGAGGGACGCGACGGGCGCGAAGCTGCCGCGCTAACGCCAGGGTCGGCGGGCGGGGTTGCGCGCCTGGCCGCCGTCAGCGCGGCTGGGGCGGCGCGCTTGCGGCCGCAGGGGCGGCTGGCGGCACGGGGACCGGCGGCGTGGGGACTGGCGGCTCGTGCGCCTTCAGCCAGGCGTCGAGGGCCTCGGGATGCTTGCGGCTGGCGCGCCTCAGGGCCTTGTGGTCGTCCGGCGCGGGATCGAGCGGCGACCAGTCCAGCCGCGTCATGCAGTCCTTGAACACCGCCGCCAGCATCCGCTTGCGCAGGTCGCCCCCGTGCAGGGCGTCGGAGTCGATGACCTGGTCCATGGCGCGCAGGGCGCCGTACCGCGGGTCGGAGTACGCGTCCGGCGAATCTCCGAGAGAGGCCGCCTGGTGCTGGCAGGCGTCGCGATCGGCGAAGAAGGTGGCCGCCGTGGCGCCGCGCTTCACGAAGTAGGCGGCGTTCCCGGCCGCCGGCGCCTCGCCGGGAACGGCCAAGGTCAGCGCCGCGACGAGCCCCGCCGCGGACGCTAAGGCCGCGATGTCCCTGAACCGTCCGTTCCGCCGCATCGCCGCCGCCTTTACGCAGCCCCGAGCCAGATCACCATATGCGGGCGTCAATGTGGCCCCTATTCGCCTAGCGCGGCATGGCCCTCGCTTCGGCGTTCATCGCACGTCAATGTTCTCGCGCGTCCTAGAGGGATTGGGTTAAGAGGTCACCTGGGACCGGGGGGCCCGGAGACAAGGTCATGTCGAACGAAGGGGCCGGAGGCGGCCCTCCGGACGGAGACTGGGGCTGGAGTTCCGCGCCCCAGCCGGGGCCGCCCCGACCGCGCCGCACGCGCGCCCAGGCGATCGTCTACTGGGGCGCCGTGGCCGGCGTCTGGGCGCTGATCGCCGTGGCGGCCGTGTTCGTGCTGTTCGCGCGCGACCTGCCGGACACCTCCACACTCTACCAGACCGGACACCAGCCCTCGATCTCGTACCTGGACCGCTCCGGCGTTCTGCTGGCCGTGCGCGGCAGCCAGTACGCGCCGCCGGTGAACCTGGACGAGCTGCCGCCCTACGTCCCCGCCGCCGTGGTGGCCATCGAGGACAGGCGGTTCTTCCACCACTTCGGCTTCGACCCCATCGGCATGGTGCGGATGGTGGTGGTGAACCTGAAGGCCGGCCGCTACGTGCAGGGCGGCTCGACCATTACCCAGCAGCTGGCGCGCAACCTCTTCCTCACGCCCAACAAGACCATCAAGCGCAAGGTGCAGGAGCTGATCCTGGCCGTGTGGCTGGAGACCAAGTTCTCCAAGAAGCAGATCCTGTCGCTGTACCTGAACCGGGTCTACTTCGGCGCCGGCGCCTATGGCATCGAGTCCGCCGCCCAGCGCTATTTCAACAAGCCCGCCTCCAGGCTCACCGTGGGCGAGGCCGCCCTGCTGGCCGGGATGCTCAAGGCGCCCTCGCGCTACAGTCCCATGTCCGACACCGCCCGCGCCGAGCGCAGGGCGACCATCGTGCTGGACGAGATGGTGAAGACCCACGCCATCACCCCCGAAGAGCGCGCCGCCGCCTTCGCCCATCCGGTGCGGATCTCCGCCTCGCTCGCCAGCCAGCGGGCCCAGTACTTCATCGACTGGGTGGACGGTCAGGTGCGGCAGATGGTGGGTCAGCCGACCCAGGACCTGGTGGTGGAGACCACCATAGACCTGCCGATCCAGGCCGCCGCCGAGCGCGCCGTCTACAACACCCTGCAGACCGACGGCGCGCCGCGCGGCGTGCAGCAGTCGGCCCTGGTGGCGATGGACGGCGAAGGCCGCATCCGCGCCTATGTCGGCGGCGTGGACTATGCCGACAGCCAGTTCGATCGCGCCTCCATGGCGCACCGGCAGGCGGGATCGGCGTTCAAGCCGTTCGTCTATCTCACGGCCATGGAGCAGGGCCGGCGGCCGGAGATCATCGTCAACGACGAGCCGCTCAAGATCGGCGACTGGGAGCCCAAGAACTACACCAACCGCTACCTCGGCCCGATCACCCTGCAGACGGCGGTGGCCCAGTCGATCAACACCGTGGCCGCGCGCCTGGCCAATGAGGTGGGCACAGCCGCGGTGGCCGCCACCGCTCATCGCCTGGGCATCGCCTCGCCGATCCAGACCAGCCCGTCCATGGCGCTGGGCGCGGTGGAGGTCACCCCGCTGGAGATGACCCAGGCCTTCGCCCCGTTCGCCAACGGCGGCTTTCGCGTGGAGCCCCGGGGCATCGAGCGTATCCGCACCGCCCAGGGCCAGGCGCTCTATGACGCTCGCAGCAAGCCGCCGGCCCGCGTGGGCGTGATCGGCTATCCGGCCCTGCAGTACATGAACCAGATGCTCCGCCAGGTGATCGCGGCGGGCACGGGAACGCGCGCCGGCGTCGCGGGCTATGACCTCGCCGGCAAGACCGGCACCACCTCGGATTACCGGGACGCTTGGTTCGTCGGCTACACGGGCGGCTTCGTGGCCGCCGTGTGGGTCGGGCGGGACGACAACACGCCGATGAAGCGGGTGACCGGCGGAGCCGTGCCGGCCACGGTGTGGCGCGCCTTCATGTCCCGCGCCCTGCCGCGCCTGCAGGTCAGCGCCATTCCCGGAGGGGCCGCGCCCCCGCCCCAGGCGCCGCCCGGCGACGCCATCGACCAGTTGCTTACCTCCATGGGCCTGGGCGGCGACGGGGAGGGCGGCGACGCGCCGCCACCCGCAAACGCCCGCCCGGCCGACACCAAGCCGGCGGACCTTTACTGACGCTGGCGCCGAAGCGGGGCGGCGCCCCTAAGCCTCCGCCAGCATGGCCTTGAGGATCGCGTCGAGCAGGATCTGGAGGTCCTGTTCCTCCAGGGCTTCGGGGGGCATGCGCTCGGCCTGTTCGGCGGCCCAGTCCTGGCGCTCGGCGGCGGCGGCGCTCATCCAGGGCTCGACCCGTGCCTCCCTCACGGTCTTGGCGACCTCGCGCATCTCCTCGGCGCGACGCTTTCCGTGGACCAGGGAGCGGGCGATCATGTAGCGGGCCAGCCGCTCCCAGTCCGGGCTCGGCAGCATGTCCGACAGGGACGCCAGGACCGTCTTCTCCACCCCGTAGCGGCGGGCGGTGAGCAGGCACTCGGCGAGCAGGGCCTCGGTCCCCTTGATCATCACCGAGCGGCACATCTTGGCGGCCGACGCCTGACCCACGGTCTCGGAGAACGCCTTGGCGTCCAGGTCCATGAACGCGGCGGCGGCCAGGAAGGCGCGCGCGTGCGGGCCGCCCAGCAACATGGGAGTTCGGACGCCCTTGGCAGGGTAGGGGGCCATGACCGCGGCCTCCACATAGCGGGCGCCAGCCGCCTCGATCGCCTGCCCGGCCGCGCGCTTGGTTCCGGGCGAAGCGGAGTTGAGGTCGAGGAACCACACGCCTGGACCGATCCCGGGAACAACGGACCGCGCCGCCTCCAGCGCCTTGGCCGCCGTCACCGCGCTGATCACCAGGGCGGCGCCGCGGGCGGCCTCGGACGCGCTGGCGCACGCCTGCACGCCCGCGGCCTTAGCGGCCCGGCCCGGACTGCTTTGAGGCCGATCGAACAGGACGTCGTAGGCGGCGATGCGGCCCACGCCGGCGGCCCTCAGATCGCGGGCCAAGATGGCGCCGACCTCGCCGAAGCCGATGATCGCGATGGGGCTCAGGGCAGCCATGCGCCGTGAAGTCTAGCCCAGTTTGGCCCTGACTTCATCGGGGACAGGCAGGCTTTTCAGCTTGCCGGGCTCGGCCGGATCGTAGGCGGTCCAGACGCGGGTCTCCCGCGCCTCGACCGCAAGGTCATCGCCGCGCAACAGCCGGTGGCTCACCTTGAAGCTCGACCGCCCAAATTCCGCCACGGCGGATTCCACCATGACGTCGTCGCCGAACACCGACGGGATCATGAAGCGGACGTTGAGATCCACCATGGGAAAGCCCGCCATGCCGAACGCGTTGAGCATCGCGGGCTTGTTGATGCCGAGGGCGACCTCGAACAGGTGCGTGGTGCAATTGTCGAAATGCTCAACGTAACGGGGGAAATAGACGATGCCGGCAGGGTCGCAGTCGCCCCACTCGATCCTGATCACGCGCCGGTTTACAAACATATGCGGTACTGGGCTCCTCGACTTCACAACGAAGCAGCCATAGCCAACCGCCCAGCCGCACGCCAATTAATCCGCAGCAATAGTGCGCAATGTTACCTTTGTCCCCCGCAACCGTGTCGAAAATGCTCCAGCGTCCCACGATCTGTTTTCTGCCCGGCCTGCTGTGCGACGAATCCGTGTGGGACGCCCAGAGCCGCGCGCTCCAGGACGACGCGGACATCTGCGTCCCACGATTCCTTGGGCTCGACTCCCTCCCGGCCATGGCGGAGCGGACGCTGGCGGAAACGTCTGGGCCCATCTGGGTCGCCGGACATTCCATGGGCGGGCGTGTGGCGCTGGAGGTCTGGCGACTGGGGGCCGACCGGGTGGCGGGCCTGGCGCTGCTGGACACCGGCGTGGATGCGGTCCAGCCGGGCGAGGCGCGGGGGCGCCTGGAACTGGTCGAACGGTCCCGCAAGGAGGGCATGGACGCCGTCGTCCAGGACTGGCTGCCGCCGATGGTCCACCCCTCTCGCCACGGCGAGGCGGCGGTGATGGAGCCGATGGCGCGGATGATCGGCCGCGCCACGCCCGACCAGTTCGAGATGCAGCAGCGCGCCCTGCTGAATCGGCCGGACGCCACGGGCTATATGGCGAACATCCGCTGCCCGACCGCGGTGATCGTCGGGCGTCAGGACCTATGGAGTCCAGTGGCCCAGCACGAGGCCATCGCCGCCGCCATCCCCGGCGCGGTCCTGACCGTCATCGAGGACTGCGGCCACATGTCGCCGGTCGAACGGCCGGACGAGGTGACGGCGGCGTTGCGAGCGTGGCTGGGGTTCGGCTGACGCAGGTGGGTGGGCTGCAAAGGCAGTCGTCATGGTGAGGAGCGATCCGCCAGGATCGCGTCTCGAACCACGCAAGCTCAGGCCGCCCGCTTGCCCCACAGCCGCTTGGAGGCGATGGCGGCGCCTTCGGCGAGGGACCGCAGCTTCTTGTAGCTGATCTGCATGTCCATCTTGCCGTAGCCGGCGAAGGTGCCGAAGCCGCAGTCCGTGCCCGCGATCACCCGCTCGCGCCCGACGATGTCGGCGAAGCGCTCGATCAGCTGGGCCACCAGCTCTGGGTGCTCAACGTAGTTGGAGCAGGAGTCGATGGTTCCGGGGACCAAAACCTTGTCCTCGGGGATCCTGGCGTCCCGCCACACGGTCCACTCGTGCTGGTGGCGGGCGTTGGCGGCCTCGAACAATATGCCGGCGGGCTTGGCCTTCAAGATGATCCCCATGATCGTCTCCACGGGGATGTCGTGGTCGTGGGGGCCTTCGTAGTTGCCCCAGCAGATGTGGTAGCGCGCCATGTCGGCCGGCACGTTGCGCAGGGCGTAATTCATCGCCTCCACATGCACTTCGCTCTGCTTCAGAAACTGCGCCTCCGTCAGGTCCTGGAAGCCGATGTGGCGGGCCATGGCGAGGTCCGGGCAGTCGAGCTGGACGATCAGGCCCGCGGCGACGATGGCCTCGTATTCCTCGTGCATCACTTCGGCGAGCGCCCAGACGTAGTCCTCGTGGGTCCTGTAATACTGGTTCGGCTGGAAGGCCGTTATCAGCCCCGGCGAGGCCGCGTTCATGAAGCCTTCGGCGACGCCGTGCCGCTTCATCGCGGCGGTCATGTTGGCGATGTCGACGTGCAGCGAGCTCCAGTCCTTCACCGAGATGGGCCCGATGCAGGAGGCGCGGCGGAATTCCTGCACGCCGGTCATCCTGGCCAGCTTGGCGCGGAACTCCGGATAGGGCGCCACGTCCAGGGGCGTCCGCCGCGCGTTGTCGCCGCCGAAGCCGTTCAGCCGGTCCATCATGTAGGTGGAGTAGGAGACCTTGGACGCCTCCCCGTCCGACGGGATGTCGATCCCGACCTCCACCTGGCGGGCCATCACGGCGTCCACCGCCGCCGCGATGGCCGCGTCGTACTCGGCCGGATCGAAGGGGTCGCCGTGGTCCTTCTTCAACAGCCAGTCCACCAGCGCCTGGGGGCGCGGCAGGCTGCCCACGTGGGTGGTCAGGATGCGGTCTTCAGAGCGCCTCATGAAGCGTGTCCTGTGCGTGATCGCTCGCTGGTTGGACCGCCCTCGTCCTTCGA
>Ga0299912_10004083_pt1 | contig 11913 bp, 11 predicted proteins | sample RVTome_2_FD_207667 | JGI IMG/M metagenome (GOLD analysis project Ga0299912, IMG submission 207667) | Soil microbial communities from uranium-contaminated site in the Upper Colorado River Basin, Wyoming, United States - RVT95D214 (version 2) ... | reverse complement strand
TTGGCATCACCAGGGCAGCAACAGCACCAAAGGTGAGTGCAATTCTATACGCTTTCCTGTGAAATTCCGGGTATTTTCCGCGAAGAAGTAATAAAGCATGCAAACCTGCAACTCCAAAACCTGTTGCTGCAAATGCTGCAATTGTCATGTGTGTCGATTGGGATATCCAGGCTGCATTGAACATGGCATCGACCGGATCGATATTATATGCCTTTCCGTTTATCCAGTTAAATCCCTCCGGACTGTTCATCCAGCCATTTGCTGCGATAACAAAAAATCCCGATGCTACTCCTGCAATTCCAATTAATAATCCAAACGCCAGGTGAACATGTTTTTTCAATCGTTTCCATCCATAGAGGAACAATCCCAAGGCGATTGCCTCAGTGAAAAAAGCGGCTCCTTCCCATGAAAAAGGCATGCCGATAATTGATCCGGCATGTTTCATAAATTCAGGCCACAACAAACCAAGTTCAAAGGAGAGCACCGTTCCTGAAACGGCTCCGATGGCAAAAAAAATGGCTACACCTTTCGACCAGGCTTTTGCCAGTTCGAGATATACTTCTTTCCCTGTCTTTATCCATTTATACTCTGCAACAAACATAAAAAATGGCATGGTCATGCCAATGGATGCATAAATGATATGAAAAGCCAGTGAAATAGCCATCTGATAACGGGCAGCAAGGAGATCAGTCATATTCAATTCCTGTTTTTTACATTGATGGATTCAGGTATATTGTAAACAAGAAGGAAAAGGAATTTGTTCCCTCAGTCACCTAAATCAATACAGAAGCAAGTTAACGAAATTCACCGAAGTTAAAATAAGTATAACCCCAGGTTTTTTAAAGCTCCGGTTTTGGGTGTGATATATTTCACCTGACCCGGCGAATTAGAAATTCAATTTTTCTTTCAGGGTTTTAAACCCGCTCTTGCTGATTTTTACAGAAGGACCATCTTTTAATTTAGCTACATAGCTGTCCTTCCCGTATGGCTCTAACTGTACCACCTGATCGAGACGGATAATGTATGAGCGATGAACTCTCATAAAATCTTTGGGATTGAGATGTTCCTCGAAATATTTCATTGTCGCCTGCTTCAGATGCTTGCTTTCGGTTGTATATATCATAACATAATCATCCTGTGCCTCAAGGTATCTGATTTTATCCACCGGGATTACATGGATCTTACTATTTGATTTAACAACAATCCTTTCAATAATCTCGTCAAGCGGTTGTTGAATTAACCTGTTTATCTTTTCTGTATGGGGTTGATATGTTTGTATCCGATGAATTGCTTTATCAAGGGCATCAATCAATCTCTCTTTTGAAAAAGGCTTCATAAGATAATCGATTGCATTCAGCTCAAAAGCCTGAATGGCATACTGATTATATGCCGTAGTAAAAATGATTTCCGGTTTCTCATCAAGAATTTCCAGCATTTCGAAACCATTGAGTTTGGGCATCTGAATGTCAAGGAAAACCAGGTCGGGTTTGAGTTCCTGAATCGCTTTAATACCCTCAAAACCATTCTCGCATTCCATAATTATTTCAACCTTCTCCTGATCTTTCAGGTAATTTTTGATGAGCTCTCTGCCCAGCTCTTCGTCTTCGATTATTATTGCTTTGATTTTTTCCATGGTGGTAATATTAAAAAATTTGCGGAAACAGCAATCGCACTTCAAACGATTTCTCTGTTTTATTCATCTTGATCAGATCTTCCCTCCCGTATTGAATTTTCATACGGTTATGGACATTTTTAAGACCAATCCCCTCTCCTCTTTTTGATGTAAAATCAGGGTTATAATCATTCCTGATACATATTTCAAGCACTTCGTCGGTGCAGGAAGCTATGATACGTATATTCGACTGTTCAATACTCTCATAAACGCCATATTTTACGGCATTTTCCATTAGTGGTTGTAAAATAAGGCCTGGCAGATAATAACGTAGACATGGCTCTGTAATTTCCTTTTCAACATTTAATCTTCTTCCGAAACGGATTTTTTCAATTTTCAGGTAACGGTCAATATTTTGTAGTTCTTTCTCAAATGTTGTAAGCGATTCACTTTTATTTGAGAGAGAGTATCGCAGAAAATCGGACAAATTGATAACCATATCCTGTGCACGTTCAGGGCTCACCATAGTTAATGAGCTTATACTGTTCAGACTGTTAAACAGAAAATGCGGGTTGATTTGTGATTTCAGTGAACTAAGTTGTGATTCTTTTACCAGAGCTTTTAATTCCGATTCTCTCACTAGTTTGTCTTTAAAATTCTGATAGTAGATAAGCAGATAGTAATTCGAAGCGATCATTACATAGAGTAAAAAACCGATTCCGATCCGCCAGGGTATAGAAGTATTCAGGTAACCGATGTATTCTTCGTCGTAAGTAAAAAGTGATGTCATAATTACATACGACAGCCAAACCCAAAGTCCCACCGCTAATGAACTTGCTGCCAAATGGTTGGTTAAGAAATTGCTGATTCTGTTTTTTTCAATATCGGTATAGTAAACCGGGTACCAGACACCTATTCCGAGTGAGGCAAAAATAGTGTTGAATATCAGACTTTCGAGGATCGAAATAACCAGGCCGAAATGGTAAAAATATGCGAGGATGAATGTGTTAAGCACACTAATGATCACCCAGATAATGATGTACCCTATGAAATTCTTTTTATTTTTAAGTATAGGATGCAGCACAGTAAGGTAAAGGAATTTATTTAATAATGCTTAAAAGCTGCGTATTTCTCCGCCACCGAAAATCACAAAACCTTTAATAATAAGTTCACTTTCAGGTGCAGAATCGGAAGTACGGGGCTGAATTCTGTGTTTATCTGAAAATCCCCCGAAGATCGAGAATGCATTAATTTTGATATTCCAGTCTTCCGGAACAACAAGCTTCAGACCACCGAAAACAGCAAGAACCTCAATATAATTCTGCCCGGGTGCCAGGCGTGCTCTTGAAAGATTAAAATCGGAACCGCCAAAAATGGCCAGAATTTTACCCCCCTGAAAGTTTTGAGAGATAACAGTCCGGGAGCCACCACCAAAGACTGCCACCTCATCAATGATATCGTCATTGCTGGTCACATTTTTTTTTTCGAAATGATGGTGTTCAAATTTCTTTCGGAAAATGATCATAACTCCAACAAGAATGAGCAATGCCGGCCAGAAAATCTGCCAGAAATTGAAGTGCAGATCAAAAAAATCGCGCAGGTAAACAGCACCTCCGATCAGAATCAATACGACACCAAAACCCTTATTTTCATGCGAGAGTATAATAATGAAACCCAGCGCGATAAGAATCATTTCCCAGCGAAGTATATACTTTTTAATTTCAAAGTCGAGAATTCCCAGGTTACTTAATAAAAATGCCATACCTGCAGCCAAAACTACAAACCCTATGAGAAATCTTTTTTGTATTTGATTTTGTTCCATCATGAAGAAATTTAAATTATGCTTCAAAAATACAAGCTATACCCTTTCAGAAAAACAGGAATTCGGTAAAAAGTTACTTTTTATCGGTGAATACGAATATACTAATTCCTAACAATCAATAAAATAAATATTACATAACTCGATAAAAGTTATAACGTATACCTTTTAACAAATCATGAAATTTCGTATCATTAATGATAATGAAAAAAAAGACTTATGAAGAATAAAGGACTAATTATCAATTGGATCATTATATTGGTATTCATGGCAGGAGTTCTGGCTTCGTGTGATAAAGAAACAGGATTTAATTTGTTTACCATAGAGGAGGACATTGCGATTGGCGAATCGATGGATAGTGCAATTCGGGCCGACCCGGTTGAATTTCCAATTTTAGACCCAATTGGTTACCCTGACGCATATCAGTTTATGAACAGTATGATGCAACGCATATTGCAATCGAACGATTTTGTACATAAACAGGATTTCACGTACGAATTAACGATTATTGATAAGGAAGTTATGAATGCTTTCGCTGTACCCGGAGGCAAACTTTATTTTTATACAGGTTTGCTGAAATATCTCGATAACTCAGCAAATCTTGCGGGCGTATTGGCACATGAAATGGCCCATGTCGACAGGCGACATTCTTCAGCACAACTATCAAAATATTATGGTGTGGACCTGATTTTAAATGCAATATTTGGCGTCGACCAATCGCAATTGGAGCAGATAGCAATCGATCTGGCCGATGGTTTGGCCGCCTTAAAATTTTCACGAAGCGATGAGTACGAAGCCGATGAATATTCAATACGCTATCTCGACGATACCGATTATTATCATCCAACCGGTATTTCAGGGTTTTTCGAAAAACTGAAGCTCGATGGTCAAACTGCAGAAACTTTCGAATTCCTGAGTACCCATCCCAGTGACGATAACCGGTTAGCCAATATCAATGAAATATGGGTTGGATTTGGAAGTCCCGGTGGTGATTATTTTGAGCCGGAATATGCTGATTTTAAAACAACCATGCTACCATAAAAAAAAGCCCGGAAAAAGAATAATGCCGGGCTTTATTCTTTAATTACTTCATCACTTTGCTTTCCCCTGGTTCGCTACCGATTCCATAGCTTTTTTCACTTCTTCCGGATCGCCCAGGTAATAATGCCGGATGGGTTTAAGATCATTATCAAGTTCATATACAAGAGGCATCCCGGTGGGTATATTCAGTTTGAGAATTTCTTCTTCGCTCATGTTATCAAGGTATTTCACTAAAGCTCTCAAACTGTTGCCATGGGCAGCAATGATGACTCGTTTTCCCGATTTTATCAAAGGAGCAATGGTGTTGTGCCAATAGGGTAAAAACCGGGCAACTGTATCCTTTAAACTTTCAGTTACAGGCAAATCGGATAATGCAACATCACTGTATACCCGAAGTTTACCTGGGTAACGTTCATCGGATTTATCAAGAGGAGGCGGCGGAATATCGTAACTCCTTCTCCAGATCAATACTTGTTCTTCACCATGTTTTGCAGCTGTTTCGGCTTTATTCAAACCTTGCAGGCCGCCATAATGCCGTTCGTTCAGACGCCACGACTTTTCCCAGGGAATCCAAAGCTGATCCATTTCCTCAAGGGTCAGCCACAACGTACGTAATGCACGTTTCAAGACCGATACGAAAGCAATATCAAATTCGAAGCCTTTTTCTTTCAATACCTTGCCTGCTTTAACGGCTTCTTTCATTCCTTTTTCAGTCAGATCAACGTCGGTCCAGCCGGTGAACCGGTTTTCCTTGTTCCATTCGCTTTCCCCATGACGCAATAATACCAGTTTATACATTTTCGTTTGCTTATTAATGAGTCAGCAAAAATAGTGTAGATTATTGTTTTTATCAAAGCTTACGCTACTCTTCCGCCATATTTATAACCGATGCCCTCTACAATATCCTTTACCTTATCAAGATCGATAGAATTGCCAGCGAGGGTGACTACTCCCTTATCGACATCGGCTACAATTTTTTCAATCCCATCCAGTTTCTTAAGGTTACTCTCCACTGATATTTTACAGTGATTGCAGCTCATACCCCGAACAAATACTTTTATCTCATTCATAGCAGATTCAGATGTTGATTTCACCGGTATCCTGTTTTTTACTATTCTTATCAATTTACGCAAATAAATATTCAGTATGAAAAGTGTGATGAGTATCCCTGAAATGAAGTGCACTCCATAAGGTAACAGGTTATGTTCATGTCCCGTATGCATATGAGCAATTGCACCTGTAAACCATTCCCTGGGTAATAAATAATCAACAGTAAGACCGGATACAAGCGCTCCTAGAATGAGAGTAGACAAATAGATGAACAGGGTTTTCCGCCCCATACTTTTTCCGATAACCGAAATAGTAGCTGCATTTGTTGCAGGACCTGCCATCAAAAATACCAGGGCTGCACCGGGCGATAATCCTTTTAGCATAAGAACTGCAGCTATCGGTACCGAACTGGTAGCACAAACATACATTGGTATGGAGGCTGCCAGTATGATCAACATACCGAGTAAATCATTATGAATATAAGATGCAAAAAAGTCATCGGGAACAAAAACTGCAATCAGAGCGGCAACCAGTAGTCCGATTACCAGCCATTTAGCTATATCTTCAAGAAACTCGACAAAAGCATAACGAAAGATCTCAGGAATCGGGTTTTTATGATTTTTCTCGTTCTCTGTACCATCCGATGCTTTATCGGGTGGTTTTATCCCCGTTGAACTTTCGAGTTTATTTGTTATTACACCGCCGAAAACACCTGTTATCAGAGCAATAACCGGTCTTAATATTGCGAAGGGTAAACCCAACAAAGAGTAAGTGACCATAATGGAATCAACTCCTGTTTGCGGAGTTGAAATAAGGAATGAGACGGCTGCCCCTTTCGATGCTCCGTTTTTGTGAATCGATATCCCTGTAGGAATAACTCCACAGGAACATAGAGGTAATGGAATACCAATGAGTGCTGCCCTGAAAACAGATCTTATCGTAGAACTTCCGAGCAACCGGTTTATCTTTCCCTGAGGAAAAAATACATGCAATATACCTGCAATTAAAAAGCCCAATAGCAACCAGGGGGCCATATTAAGGACCAATGCAAAAAGTTTATCAAAATATAATGATATGTATTGCATAGTATTATTTTAAAGCTAACGGTGAATCATACTTTTTTCGTCGCAGCAATTGTGTTCGAATTGTATAGTAACATGCGAAATACCAAACTTGTTTAAGAGATTGGCTTCAATTTCAGATCGTATCTGATCCGTTTTGCTAAGCGGAAGATCTTTTGTTACGTCGGCATGGCACTCAAAATGTATTTGCTTATCATCAAGTTTCCAGGCATGTACATGATGTACATTGTTGATTTCTGTTTTGCGCTCAATTTCCTTAACTACTTCCTGCAAATCAATTGATGAAGGAGTACCCTGCATCAGAATATCGACAGTTTCTTTTACTATACGGAATGCTTCTTTCAATATATATAATCCTATTAATACCGTTACAACCGGGTCGATCCAGTAAATAGTAAAAAAATATATGAGTATGGACCCTGCTATTACGGCAACAGATGATATTGTATCGCCAAGCAGGTGAAGATAGACCGCCCGGATATTCAGGTTATGGTTCGAGTCATTTTTTAATAACAATACTGCGACCAGATTTGCTACCAGTCCGACAAGTGCAACCCAGAACATCACCAGACCCCGTATAGGTTCGGGTGATTGAAAACGCTTGTACGCCTCTATAAATAAGAAAACTGTTATTACAATAAGAATTACTGCATTGAGCAAAGCAGCAAGGATCTCGATACGCTTGTAACCAAATGTTTTTCGTTCGTTGGCATTTTTCTTGCTGATCACACTGGCAATATAGGCCAGCATAACAGCAAATGTATCACCCAGATTATGAACAGCATCGGAAAGAAGGGCAAGACTATTGGAAATTAGACCTCCAATTACCTCCGCTATTGTTATGATTAAATTCAATCCGAAGGCTGCAAGAAGATTTTTCCCCCTGAGATCTTTTTTATGGTCATGATCATGATGATACTCATCTTTTACAAACGACATACTGGTTGTATTAAATTAAATTGCCAGTGATCCCATCGGATCCCACGGAGGTAAAACAATCGGCGTTTGTTTAAGTTGTTCCAGCATTCCTGATGAGAGGTATTTTTTATTGATGACAACCTGGTAGTTATATTCATTGAACCAATCGTCGCTCATAATAAAAAATCCCTTTTCTCCCCGTTCCTCTCCCCATGAATTTTCAACTTTCCAGCGTATAGGTTTTTCATTTGACAGGTTAACTCCTGTAAATACCATGGCATGTGTCAGTAAACTTTCACCATATAATAAGCGCCCTGCCTTATCCAATTTTGATTTTGTGCCAAGCGAATGATCAAACAAAAAAACATGGGCATCCATAAGTCCCTTTTTTCGTTCGGTTTGCCACCTTATATCACAACCAAACCAAACAGGCTCTTCATGTTTCAGTTGATTGATTGTGCATTCTTTGAATTTGTCTATTGGTGTATTCAGGTAGAGTATCTTTTTCCCTTCAATCACGTTTCCCAGATAATCGATTGTATATGTCTTCTCAAAAGGTTTATCGGGAGTAGGCGCATGAATCAGGCTGACAAATTCATTGAGGTCCACTCCGACATATTCTCTGTAAAATTGAAGAGGTGTAATCTGTCTGATAGTTCTGTATGCACCTTCTTTATCCCGGTGTTCATAATCGAATTCAACGGGCGGATCACCAAGGAAATATGTGAGTATTCTGTAGAATTCCTGAAGGTATGATCTTTTATATTTCCGTAATTCATCAATTTTACTACCTGAAACATGCATTTTCCGTAATTCGGCTGCCCATTGACGAAGTTGTGATGTAAGCAACTGGTTCATCAATGCGCTGTTACTGCTGTGAAATGTTTCCGGCATGACACTCTTCGGAATCGCTCCATATTTGTTTACCAGGTTAACGAACATATCCCATTGCCCTCCGTCCTGAAGCGGATCGTCAAGTATCCACATCATGATTCTGCTGTATATATCTTCATCCAGTGCTCTCAGGATCGATTCAAGAAAATAATTTGCTTTTTCCAGCTTATCAAAAAACATAGGATAGTTTTGCGAAAACTCAAAGTCTTCGACATTCAGTTTTTTAACCATCACAGGGCGAAAAAGATTCAGGCCTGCGAACATCCAGCAACGACCCGATTTTTCCTGTGAAGTGATTTTACCTGTCTTTATTTCATGTGAAAAGCTATTCTGCAGTCCTATCCGTGAATCATTGTTGAATGCCACGGTTTCTATGCCATTTGCGATAATGGCATTTCTCATCACTTCAGTCAGTGCACTTTCGCTCCTTACAGATACTTTTCTTCTTAACTGGTCAATATTGATTACCATCCCGTTATCCTTCATAGTATAAGTTTGATTCATATTAAACAATCAGGGATCTGTAATGTTAAGGAATCTATTGCAGCCGTGCCTATGAATCAAAAAATAAATTCAACCGGATACAATAACTCTATTCTTATTCAATCCAGATAAATACAAAACTAGCAAAAAGCTTTTATCCGGATTTGCTGAATCAGGTCTTTTCCGACTTAGGTTTAGAAGAATTTCGAAAAACCAGAAAAATTCCGGCAATAATGAAGGGAATGCTCAGCAATTGACCCATATTTAAAAACATACCTGCTTCAAAATCAACCTGGTCATCTTTAATAAATTCGATGAAAAAGCGTGCAGTGAAAACCAGGATAAAAAACAATCCTATAAACAAGCCCTGTTTAAAATTTGGGTATTTCCGGTAATAAAGGGTTATTAGAATGATAAAAATAATGAGGTAGCAGATCGATTCATAAATCTGGGCCGGATGCAGGGGTATTATCTGTTCCAGAGGAATGCCTCGTGGTGCAAGACGGACAAATTTTACTCCCCAGGGTAAATTTGTGGGAGTTCCCACAATCTCCGAATTGAACAGGTTGCCCAGCCTTATGAGTGCTGCTGTCTGGGCAGTAACAATTGCGAGACGGTCAAGAATCCACAAATAAGAGCGCTTGAATTTCCGTGCGTATAAATAAAGCCCGATGAGCAATCCGATAGCGCCCCCATGACTTGCCAAACCCTGGTAACCGGTAAAATGAAAATCTTTTCCCGGTGTACCTTCAAAAGGTAGTATCATCCGCAGCGGATGCCGTAGATAAACTTCAGGTTCGTAGAAAAGACAATGACCCAACCGTGCCCCTATAATCGTGCTTATTACCACATAAAATGTAAGCTTGTCGAGCAATTCGATTGGAAGTCCTTCCTTTTTAAATATTTTACTGAGAATATAATAACCGATTATGAATCCGAGTAAAAAAAGCAAGCTGTACCAGCGTAATTCCATAAACCCCAGGTCGGCTATCTGGGGTTTAACATCCCATATGATATACGTAACCATGATGATGAATTATCAGAATTTCGGTCATAAAGATAATTATTGAATTACGATTAACCTCAGGATTATATAATTAATTCTGATGCGTATTCAATTGCTTGTCGTAAATGACCGTGTATGAGTATTTCATCGGGAAAATGAACGATGCATAATGAAATAATTTTTAGTATTCTGATGAATGTCCGGATCGCTGAGTATCTCATGAACCGGTGCCCATCTGTAATTGGAGTGCTGCTTCTTTGGAAGATTCATTATTTTTGTTATGAGTTTTATCCTGTATGCGATAACTATATAATGTGTATTGAATGAAGGATCGTCGGCAAAATTTTCTCCGGGGTACATATGCTGGTATACTCCATGAAAAATCGAGCTTCCCAAATCCATGGCCAGCCCGGTTTCATCTTCGGCAATTCGCTTGAACGCCACATCAAAATTTTCATCTTTCAGAATTCTTCCACCGGGAACAAACCAGTAACCTTTTGCCGGACTATTGTTTCGTCGCCCCATTAATATCTCTCCTTCAGCATTTTCAATGATAAGATCGATCGCAACCAAAGGAGAATGTTTTACAATAACCTTAAAATCTTTATAGGAGAGCTTTTTCATGCCAGACATATTCATCAATAAATATAAAGGAAACAATATTTCTGCCCAAAAACACCATATTAATAATCCTCTGGTGCAATTTCATCAAAAATATAAAAATGCGGACTATTTTCACGACCCTGAGAAATCGAGCATTGCTGATTCAGAGAATTACACTGTAATAAGCCGGAATGCAAATCAAAAAAGTACAACCTGTAATTAAAGCAGTGAGTATATTAGTTTTATAAAACAAAACATAAATCGAAATATGAAAAAGATCTACTTGGCTATCACTATCATTTCAGGCATTTTATTAAATGGCAACATTTCACGGGCAGTGCCTGCTTATCCTAAACCGGTTATATATTCACAGCCCGATAACACATCCCTGACCATCACCTTACAGGGTGATGAAAAAGTACGTTGGGCTCTTTCCGAAGATTGATACACTCTGTTGTTGAACCGCGAAGGTTATTATGAATATGCCATGCGGGATAAAAACGGCGATTTGATCCCATCAGGGATCCGGGCAAGAAACTTCTCGGGACGGACAGCGACAGATAAAGAATTCTTACAGAAAACAGGCAAAGGATTATATTATAGCTCACAACAGGTTTCCTTATTAAAAAGCCTCTGGCAGATCGAAAAATCGGAAGGCGAGAAAGCGTTCCCCACGACAGGAAACCGAAAATTACTCTGTATACTTATTGGATATACCGACTTGGCATTCACCAAAACCCAGACCGATTTTCAAAATCTGTTCAACCAGGTTGGTTATACAACCGATGGAGCTACCGGTAGTGTGAAAGATTATTATGCCGAAGTCTCTTACAGTCAGTTCGACCTGACAGTCGATATTGCCGGTCCTTATACCGCAAGTCATACTATGGCATATTATGGAGCAAATGACGCATATGGAAATGATGTACGCCCGAGAGAACTGGTTACAGAAGCGGTAAACCTCGCCAATCCCGACGTGAATTATGCCCAGTACGACAATGACAACGATGGCTATGTTGATGGTGTTTATGTTATTTTTGCCGGGTATGGTGAAGAGGCCGGAGCTTCAGCTAATGCCATCTGGTCTCATGCATGGACTATATCCCCAGTGACTCTCGATGGAAAAACTATTTACCGATACTCTTGTTCTCCCGAACTCAGGGGAAACTCAGGAAACGGCTTGACCCGGATTGGTGTAATCTGTCATGAGTTTGGTCATGTACTTGGCGCCCCCGATTTTTATGATACGGATTACTCAGAATCAGGCGGAAATTTTAACGGAACAGGCTACTGGGACATGATGGCCAATGGTTCATGGAACAATAATGGTGCAACTCCTGCACATCACAATGCTTATACCAAAGTGTATGTTTATAATTGGGCCGGTGCAACTGTTTTGAGTTCT
>Ga0299912_10004082_pt1 | contig 11916 bp, 11 predicted proteins | sample RVTome_2_FD_207667 | JGI IMG/M metagenome (GOLD analysis project Ga0299912, IMG submission 207667) | Soil microbial communities from uranium-contaminated site in the Upper Colorado River Basin, Wyoming, United States - RVT95D214 (version 2) ... | reverse complement strand
TAGGTCAGTACCGTTGCTGAGCGCACCGACTCCAATCGCTGGTGTGTCGCGACGACGTAGCCAAGCAACGGGCTGTCGTAGATCACGTTGTCCCATGAGAGAGACTCGCCATAACCGGCCGGCGGGCGATCTAGCGTGACATTGGCCACAGCCCACGGTGTGTAGTTGAAACCGTCAGCGCTGAGGTTTAGTCGAGTGTCCTGTGCGACGCGCGCGGCGATCGTGCGCGGGATTGCTAGCACCAGAGCGCGTGCGACGATACGGCGCGCGCTCTGTGTCGCGGCGTGCCAGTAATCGACTTCCACGCCATCGCTGTGATTTCGGATGCGCGTCACCAACGCGCCGGTCTGTGTGTCGGATATCAGCGGTGCGGCCAGTCGTTCCGCCAGCCACGCATTTCCCTCCGGCCACGTGAGCACGTTGTGCGCCTCGCTGTTCGCGGGATTGGGGTTACGCGCAGCAAAGTAGAACAACCCGGCCCATGCCGATGTGTCTTGCAACGTGGTGCCGAAGTCATCGCGACAGGCGTAGTTCAGATACCAGAGCAGGGGTGGACTCGTGAAGCCTGCGCGCTTTAGCCACTCTGAAAAACTCATGAGGTCGAGGTCGCGCCACTCACGGTCCTCTGAGCTGTGGTCGAGCGGCAACGCGAACAACTTCCGGCCGTCGCTGCCGTGCGCGGATTTTAGCGATTCCATTCGTGCGAAGAATGCTGTGATTTGTTCTCGATCGGCCTCTGCGAGTCCTAATTGCGGGATTAGTCCCTCCTGCCATCGACCGTGCTGATACAGACGCTCCTGGGGATCAGCGCATAAATAGTAGGGGTTGTATTGAGCGAGGCCTTGCTTGTCGTAGCCGGTGATAATCCCAAAGTCCTCGAACAGGCGTTGTACTTCGGTTGTCTCTGCATCCACGAGCGGAACGTAATGCGCGCCCCATGGATAGCGGCTGATTGCGTTGCCTCCGGCACGCGCATTGCCGCCGATCTCCGGTTCTAGTTCCAGCAGCCTGAAGTTCAAGCTAGTGCGCGACTTCAAGCGATAGCCGGCTGCGAGTCCGCTGATTCCTCCGCCGACGATAGCGATATCGACTTGCTCGGTAGTCACAGGCTCCGGGAAGTTGAAGCCGTCGCGCAGCTTGTGCCCTAAGGCCGTCGACGGGCCGAGCAAGCTGCCGGAAATTTTCTCGCGGCTTCGTGGCATGAACCAAATGCCGGCAGCCGCCGCAGCCGCCGTCACGGCTGTGGTGATGAAAAAACGACGGCGACTGAGGCGCAAATGCTTCATCGTTTCAGGTGTGACAGCACTCGATCCGATTTAGTTGGGCGAGCCATACGCGCCCCACTCGGCATCGAAGTATCGAACCAGTGCTTGATCGTCGAGACGCTGGATCGTTGTCTCAATGCGTTCCATGTCCTTCGGAAACGAAAACATCGCGGGCAGAACATCAGCCGAAACATAACGCAGATTCGCGGGGAAGGTGGTGGGTGGGTTGTAGGGCCGCTTGCCTGCGATTACATAGCCCCATTCGCCGAATGAAGGTACGTAGGTGTGGTAAGGGGCAGTGTAAAACCCGGATTGCTCAATCGTGTTATTGACGCACCAGAATGTCTTGCGCGCTACCCACGGTGACGTGCTCTGCACGACCAGCAAGCCATCTGGCGATAGCAGCTTGTGCAGTTCACGGAAAAAAGTAATCGAATATAACTTGCCGATCGAAAACGTGGACGGGTCCGGTACGTCGACGATGATAGCGTCGAATGATTCAATTCGGGCTTGCACAGCATTGGTCTTGACCCAAAGGAAGGCATCCTGATGGATCAACGTCAGCCGGTCGTTTGCAAGCGAGCCTTCGTTCAGATGGACGAGCAGCGGTTGTGTCGAAAAAAGTTTTGTCATTCGTGCGTCGAGATCGACGAGCGTGATGTGTTCCACTGAGGAATACTTCAATACTTCCCGCAGCGCGAGACCGTCACCGCCGCCGATGATCAACACGTGGCGCGGCATTTCGAGCGCCGCGAGCGCTGGGTGCACCAATGCCTCGTGATAACGATACTCGTCGTGTGAATTCAATTGCAGATTGCCGTTGAGGAACAGGCGCAGATCGTTGTGCTCGCGCGTGATGACGATTCGTTGGTATGGCGTTGATTCGGCGTAGATGACGTTTCCTTCGTAGCTATCGGCTTCGGCGAGACTGACAAGTGGGTCGGCAAAGACTAATCCCAACATCAGTGCGCACAAGGTCGAGATGGCAGCGACGCGGTGCAAATTTAGCAAGGGAATATTCTCTCTTAGTGCGTACAGCAGCCAAATTGCGACGCCCACGTTCAAAATGCCAAATAAGAAACTTGATTTAACCAATCCAAGCTGCGGCACCAGCCACAGGGGAAACAAGATCGAGGCGAACAACGCGCCGATGTAGTCGAAGGTGAAAATCTTCGAGACCAGATCCCTGAACTCCAGTTTGTCCTTGAGAATACGCAGCAGCAACGGTAGCTCGATACCGACCAGCATTCCGATCAGGCCGACCATGAAATACAGCACAACGCGAAACGAATCGACGTGCTCGAACATCAGAAACAGGACCGCCGCGGACGATCCTCCGACCGCACCGACGAGAATTTCAACTTGGACGAACACCAACAGAAGTTGGCGCGAGATGTAGCGCGAAAGCCAGGAACCGATACCCATCGCGAACAGGTAACAGCCGATAACGGTGGAAAACTGCGTGACGGAATCACCAAGCAGGTAGCTGGCGAGCGTTCCAGCAATGAGTTCGTAGATCAGCCCGCACGTGGCGATGACGAAAACTGAGATCAGCAGCAGTAGCTCCATCGAACCGGTCGAACGACGAGCAGGCTTGCTACTAGGAGAATCCTCCACCGAATCGGAGTTAGCCATGGATTGCCGCGGAGACGATGATGGAAATTCCGATGGCGATGGCGCCGAGAAATATCGCGAGAGCCCGGTTTTGTTTGTCGATCAGTTCATCCCATAGGCGGAATCTGGGGACGGCGCGATCCAGGCCGAAGAATGTCACGAAGAACAGGAAAATGCCGATCGCGGAGTACACGAATGCGGCCAGCAATGGTTTGAGTGAAAGGATGTCGGTATCCATGGAAGCTCCTATTTGTGGGTTGCGTTTGTGGAATGCGACGCAGTCGGTGAGTCGGATTGCACCAGGCTGGTGACGCTCCAGCCGACGGTGTGTCCGATGGTCAGTCCGACCAGCAGCAGTGTGCAGAAAATCTTGTAGAGCGTCGCCATCGTAAGTTTCTTCGATCAAGTCAGGAATCGCGATATATCGACGGGGCATAGTCGCTTTGTGCCCAGCGCTTCTTTTCAAAGCCGAGATGACGCATACCTAAATAAAACGGGATCGACAAGCCAAACCCCAGAGTAGTCCAGAAATTGGCCCACAGTGCGACGTCGCGACGAGCGCGCAGACTCCAAACCCAGTCCCGCCCTGTTGCTGGTGGCCCTGCATCCATTTCGGCGATTAGCGAGTAGTTACCGCCGGGAACCATTGAAAGCACGGTTTCGGTGTCTCGATCCCCCTCTGACCAATATTCGCCGCCATCGTGGCCAGAATAGGACTCCATGGCATTACGGAATGTATAACCGCGACCTGTTTGATCATTCACGAGTTGAAAACCGATCTCCATCCATTGGTTGTCCAGGCGGCCGCCGGTTTCGATGATGACGTCGGCGAGTTCGTCGGACAGATGCAGGGCGGGTATAACGATCGTCTTTTCGGAATCGGAAGGGTTCATGACGACATTTCTGCTGACGAGGGTCTCATTGTCCGCAAGGATGACTGCGCCAATCTGAATCGAGATCGCGGCGGCGAGAAAAAGTATGGCCGGCTTGGTGACTTTTCGAGCCGTCTCTGCAAATGGCGATGGCTGATTGGGGCCTACGCCGTCTCGCGGCGGCAATCGTGTGCCGAGCCCGAACGCTGTTGCGACCGCTTTCGGGTCAAGGTATGTGCCGTGCGCGACATTGATCTCGCCGTGACCACGCTCGATCGTTAACAGGTATGGCGGAGCGACGAAGTCCTGAACATCACTGGTTTCTCCGCGTTGGACTTCCCAGTAGAACTCGCCGGCGACGTAAGTCACATCGGTCTTGCCGCGTTGAAATAATGTGAAGCTACGACCTCCAAAATCGAACTTAAGTAGACCGGCCGGCGTGGGGACACGTTGTTTGACGACTTGTAGCAGCGTCCAATGGCCGTCCGCCTCTACGAGAAAACGAAAGCCGTAAAATGGATTGAATAACAAGTATTCGTGCCAACTTACCAGACTGGCGCGATCCCGCTTTTCCATCCAACCTATGACCTGCCAACGTTTGCCATTCAACGTGCCGTATGCGCCGAGCTGTAGCAAAGAGGGGCGGAGTTTTTCGTTTGCGCGCTGAACCAAACGCAGGTTCTCGTTAGACGTATCCACAAGCGAGCCACAGTGCGAGCAGGCGGCACGCACGGAATGCCCAACGGCATTCAACCGGATGCTACCGCCGCACGCGGGGCAATCGAACAACCTCGGTTTACCTTTGGGCCGTGGTTTCGGCCTTGCGGGCGATTCGCTCAGGGTTAAGTCGGTCACGTCCAGCCCTCGAATTCGCGGCCGTGCTTGATGTTCAGGTGATCCCAGTCGACGTACTCACCCAGGAACACGCGTGGTCCGTCGTACGTGAACTCGATGCCCGCGAAGCTGCGACCGAGTCCAATGAAGTCCAGCGTAATCGTGGTCCGGCCGTGCGTCGCCGCGATTGGCAATTCCCCTGCGCTGCCGATGCAGTGAGAGAATTTCGCATCCACGAGTTCAAACACGACACCGGAGAATCGGTATACCGTTCCGACCGGAAGGGCGCTGAGAGCTGCCTGGGTCTTTGCGAGCAGCTTGTTGCTCTCAATGGTTTGTTTCAAGCGGGTGATGCTGTGTGCGACGTCTGCGGGCCACGGCTCGTCCAGCTCAAAGCTCAGTGCAAGGAAACCCTGGGCCTCGGCCAGCCAGCCCCGACGGCCGTCGTCGCACCACAGAAACCATTCGTTCCAGGTTCCATGCTTCCAAGCCATTTTCGCCTGCCCGATGATCGTGAACGGTATGGTGCCGAACACGCCTTGGCTGCCGATTTGGAATGGGCTCATGTCATCGGGCAGCCCGGCCATCGTGCCGATGGCTTCGACGTTGACGTCACGCCGCACGACCGTAGAGCGACAGAATTCGCAGACGGCGTGAATCGATACCGGGGAATGAAAGGTTATGGTTGCCCCACAGGCGGGGCAGGGAAAAAGTCTCATCAGCCGATCCGGCTTAGCAGCTCCGCTTTCTTTTTGTCGAATTCGTCCTGACTGATCAGTCCCTTCTTCAGAAGCTCTCCAAGTTTTTCGATCAACACAAAAGGATCTTCCTTTGCGCCCGTTGCCGGCGTGGAGGTGTTGATGGCGCCCATCATCGCTTGGCCCAGTGCCAACCCTGCGCCTAGTCCCGCGCCGACCGCGGCTGTGCCGCCGGGATTTGCGGCAGCAGCTGGAATGCTGTCAGCCGTTTGAAATTGCGTGTAGCGGCCAAGCTCGCCGACGAGGCGCATCTGAGCGGCCTTGTCGAGATGACTCTGCAACTCCTCAGGAAGTGAGATGCTTTGCACGTAGAAACTGCGCAGCTCTAAACCGTAGTCGGCGAACGCGGGGGCGATGGTGTCTTGCAGTTGTTTGGAGAACGCGTCTTGCTGTGCCGCCATGTCGACAAACGGCAGTGGACTGCGGCCCAGCGCCGCCGCCATGGTCGTCGTGATCGTGGATTTCAGCTGTCCATCCAGCTCGGTTACTGTGAACTTGTCTGCATTAGTGACGAGCTTGGACCAGAATTTCTCGGTATCCGTCAGCCGATAGGAGTAGATGCCATGCGCGCGGATACGCAGAGGTCCATATTCCTTATCACGTACCGTGACCGGCTGCGCCGTTCCCCATTTCTGGTCGAGCTGCTCACGCAGGCTGAAGAAGTAGACGTCGGCCTTGAAAGGCGACTCGAAAAATTTGTCCCAGTTGCGCAGGTAGGTCAGCACCGGCAGCGTGTTGGTGTTGAGCGTATGCGTTCCCGCCTCGAATTTGTCCGCGAACTTACCTTCATCCAGAAACATCGCCCGCTGCATCTCACGCACGACCAGCTGTGCACCATTTTGAATTTCCTGGTCCTGCATCGGATAGCGGTAGGCGAGCACGCCAGATTCGGGTTCAGTCCATTGAATGACATCGACGAACTGCTTGGCGATGAAGCTGAACAGACTCATTGGATGCTCCTCTTGCCGGGGCGTGGTCGGGAATGTGCGGATGGAAAAGAGTATAAGCGAGCCGGCGTGGAGAAAGAAGCCCGTGGTGAAGGCAATGTCAGTTGCTCGGCTTTCAACCACAATCTGTAGAATATGGGATGGTTAGTTGCTTCACGTTTTCTGTCCCACCCGCAACGTCCGCTTCGAACCCGGCGACGGCGTCATCCACTCGTGGTTAATCCGCATGCTGCTGCCCGACACCATCGGCATCGGCGGCGACTCCCACACCCGCTTTCCCATCGGCATCAGCTTTCCGGCCGGCTCGGGCCTAATGGCCTTTGGCGCTGCGCCCGGCGAAACATCGGCCACTACCGTGCTGCCGGTAAAGTGCTGGAGAAAGCCGGCGCCGTTCCCACGCGTCTGTGGATCGCGCCGCCTACCAAAATGGACGCGCATCAGCTCACCGAAGAAGGCTACTACAGTATCTTCTGCCGCGTCGGCGCGCGCACCGAAATGCCCGGCTGCTCGCTGTGCATGGGGAACCAAGCGCGCGTCGCCGACGGCACCACCGTCGTCTCCACCTCCACCCGCAACTTTCCCAACCGCATGGGCAAAGACTCTAACGTCTATTTGTCATCCGCCGAACTCGCCGCCGTCGCCGCCCTCATGGGCAAACTGCCCACCGTCGCCGAGTACATGGAAGCGGTGAAGCATCTGCAACCCATGAGCGCCGACATTTATCGCTACCTCAACTTCCACGAGATCGCGGAGTACAAGGAAGTGGCGGAGAAGGTGATGCCGATCAAGGTTGCCTAACCCGGGAAGCATTACATACTGAGATGTCATGACCTTCTTGCGGGGAGTTATTGAAGCTAATGCATTACTGGTCGTCGACATAGACTATTTGGGATGTTCGGATATGTTTATGCATATCGAAAAGAAACTAGGGCGAGAAATTCGGGATTAGACTTCATCTTATTATCCCGGCGGTATTTATTGTCGGGTTAATAGTGCGGCACAGGGATGTGCCGCCGCCGGCCGAAAGGCCGGCGCGAGCCCGCGAAACTCAAGCTTGTCGCATATTTGCGCCCGCGTTTCGCGGGCGACGGCGAAAGATATCAGGAAGATATATTTCGCCGCCGGGTTAATAACGTAATGCTTTTTCGTCAAGATGAGGTCTAGCTGAGTTAGGAGAGCGTAGCGGCGGCTCCCTAACACCATCAATCGCCGCATCTATGGAGAATTCACAAGGAGAGTGAAATGGCAATTCTAAGTTTTGATGGACGTGTGAACATTGCGGCCAGGATCGTGAAGGAACAATATCCCAAGGCCCAGCTGTATGAGGCTGACGGCGTGGCGTCCAAGGGCCCAACCACTGATCCCGCCAAAATTGATCATTTGAGAGTAGTCTTTCGTAACGCTGACAACAGCACTGTCATTATCAAAGAGACCGCCTACGGCGAATTCGGAAAACCCCAGCTTATCCAAGAGCCATGGCTTGAAGATGTCATTATCCAATGGCCTGTCAAAATGGATCTTCCAGAGGCCAATAAGCTGAAAGAAGCGGCTGGATACACACAGCCTTATGGCGCTGTCACCTTACGGAATCCTCTAGGACCAACACTGGGAAACCCGTATTTCATTTTCGGCGGAAACCCTGCGGAGGAATATATCTTCGTCGATACGGTCACCGGAAAGGTGCAGTCGGGTCACTGAAAACCCGCGTGAGTAAGCGCCACTCGTTTATGTGAGGTGAATGGCGGCTGGAGCGCAGAGCTTTGGTTTAACATGCGCTCCAGCCGCATTTAAACATACCGAACCAACCCGTAGGTCCGATTAGCACAGCGTAATCGGACGTATGTAAAATCTGGTGCCCAACCACGATCCATTTCATGAACAACGCGAGATAGTGAGTACCAATTGCCGGCGCCCGTCCCCTTATTATGCGAGGCGGTCGCAGCTAGTTGAACACGCCGGCTTATTTCTTCGGCTTCGCGTCCTGGGCTGTCTCCGCGGCGATGCGGTTGATGGCGTCGATGTTGTCCTTGCCGACCACGCTCTCGAATTGCTGGTGCACCGGCAACAGCGCCTGGCGCCAGGCCTCGCGTTCCTGTGGCGTGAGCGTATAGACCGTGGTGGTGCCGGCGGTCTTGACCTTGGCGAGGGCCTCGTTGTTTTCTTTCTGGGCGATGTCGCGTTCGTAGGCCGTCACCTCCTGAATCACGTCTTCCAAGGTTTTGCGCACGTCGGCCGGTAGCCCGTCCCAGAATTTTTTGTTCACGATCACCGCGTATCCCAGATAGCCGTGGTCGGAGAGTGTCAGGTGCTTCTGCACCTCGTGCATCTTCTGGGTGTAGAGGTTGGACACTGGGTTCTCGGTGCCGTCAACCACGCCTTGCCGCAGCCCCGTGTACACCTCGCTGAACTCCATCACTTGCGGGTTGGCGCCGAGCGCCTTCATCTGCGCTTCCAGCACCTTGGACGACTGGATGCGCATCTTGAGGCCCTCGAAGTCGGCGACTTTGTGCAGCGGCCGGTTGGCGCTCATCTGTTTGAAGCCGTTGTCCCAGTAGGCTAGCCCCTTGATGCCCTTCGGTTCGAGCTTGGCGAACAGGTTCTTGCCGACGGCACCGTCCATGGTCGCGTACAGGGTGGCCTTGTTGGGGAAGATATATGGCAGGTCGAACACCTCGAACTCGCGCACTCCGAGCGGCCCGAACTTGGACAGCGATGGCGCCAGCATCTGCACCGCGCCGCGCTGCAGCGCCTCCATCTCCTCGTGATCCTTGTACAGCTGGCTGTTGGGGAAGACCTCGACCTTCACGCGCCCCTGGGTGCGCGCCTCGGCCAACGCCTTGAACTTGTCGGCGGCCTTGCCCTTGGGTGTGTCGGGCGCGACCACATGGCTGAACTTGATGACGATCGGGTCGGCGGCCTGGACGGCGGCGCTACAGACCGCCAGCAGGATGGTACCGATCAGGGCATGCAGTTTCATGACGGCCTCCTCGGGGGGTGCGGGGTTGTTCTCATTGATACAAAGATAGCCCGTAGTCCGATTGGCGCAGCGTAATCGGACTACGGGCTATACTCTGGCCAGCGATCGAGGAGAGCCCGCACCATGGAAAAAAAGGATGTTGGTCATTCCAGGGGCGAGGCCGAATCTGTGCCCCGGCGCGTAAGGTCTTCGACAAGCGGCCCGGCCTCAACTTGTTGCGACTTTTTTTTCGTGCCTGCCGGGTGCTGCCGCGTGCCGTGACCGCCAGGCTGGCCCTGCTCCTCTTCCTGACGCCGGGCAAGCGGTCCATGACGGCGCCGGAGCTGGCGCTCGTTGCGCAGGCGCAACGCGAGACCGTGGTTTGCCGGGGCCGTCGCGTGGTGACGTACTGCTGGGGCCACGGCCCGCGCCGCATTCTGTTGTGCCATGCCTGGGGCGGGAATGGCACGACGCTCGGCGAATTCGTCCCGCCGCTGCTGGCCCGGGGTTATTCGGTGATTGCCTTCGACGCGCCGGCGCACGGCGCCTCGCCGGGCCGCATATCCGATATGGTCGAGTACGTGTCCACGATCGGCATGCTGTGCGAGAAATACGGCCCGTTCGATGCCGCCATCGGGCACTCCTTCGGCGCCGGCAACCTGTTGTGGGCGCACCGGGACTACGGATTGCGCGCAGACAAGATCGTGCTCATCGGCTGCTTTGTCCATGGTGTCTGGATCATCGAGGCCTTCGGCGAGGCATTGGGCTTGCCGCCGCGTGTCGTGAAAGGCATGCAAGAGTCTCTGGCAAGTAAGTATCCGGGAGAACTGGTGTGGGAGCGGCTGTCGATGACAGACATGCTGAAGTCCGTGTCCGCACCCCTGCTCGTGGTGCACGACCACGATGATCGCGCCATACCCTTCGCGCATGCCTTTCAGTTGCGCGAGGCTTCGCGTGGGCCGGCGGAACTCTTTGCGACGTCGGGCCTCGGACATCGACGCGTTTTGCGCGACCGCGATGTGGTGAGAAAGGTCGTCGAATTCATCTGCGGCTCGCCCACGCGCGATCCGTCGACGGAAGGCGGTGCCGCATGGGTTCGTAGCCAGTAGAAACTATGGAGAGCCGCCGAGTCGCCGATCACTTCACCGAGATTGAGGCCGGTATGGCATACGGTCTCGATACCGAAGAGTCGTTCACTTCGTAGACCACGATTCCGCCGCCATCCTGTTTCGCGCGGTACATGGCCATATCGGCATGACGTATCAAGGTATCGACCGTGTGGCCGTGGTCGGGATAAACCGCGATGCCGATACTGGCGCCCAGACTGTATTCATGACCGCCGACGATGAATGGCGCATCCAATGCGCTGATGAATTTTGCCGCCAGTTCCTTTGCCACGTCGGAGGACTGTAGATTCTGTATCAGCAATACGAATTCGTCGCCACCGAAGCGCGCGATGGTGTCCGTTTTTCTCACGCACTCTTCAAATCGCTCGGCAACCTGCTTCAAGAGTTTGTCGCCGCTCTCGTGCCCCAGTTCATCGTTGACGATTTTGAATCGGTCGAGGTCGATGATGGCCACGGCGAACGGCTTGCGCTCCCGCTCGCTGGTATAAATCGCCTGGCGCAAGCGGTCGAGCAACAGGTTGCGATTGGGCAGGTCCGTCAACGCATCGTGCAGGGCCTGGTGCTTGAGTTTGTGTTCCAGCTCTTCGCGTACGCTTATTTCGCGTTCGAGTTGCCTGTTTGCCGTGGACAAACGGTTGTTCAATCCCAGCACGAAGGAACTCGTCAACGCCATCACAAAAAAAGCCACGATGAGTGCCACGATCCAATACAGATAATTTTCAACCACGTCAGTCAACGTGACACGGCCGTAGTTCTGGTAAGGGCCGACGCGCAGCTCCTGCATTAACGCATGGACTGGTTGGTAATCCAGCGGCGCCGTCCAACCCTCGATCTGGGCGGCGCGTGCCGCTTGATGTCCTTTGGGCATGCTCAGCAATGCGAGAGCGACGCGCTGCACCAGTTGCTGGTCGACCTGCCGGGTGGCGGAAAGAGGCCACTCCGGATACAGGCGGGTGCTGTGAACTTGATCGAGGTACAGACTCTTCTGAGGATTGATGACCTTGAACTGATTCATGTCGATGCTGCCCGCGGCGTGCATCTCCTCAAGCAGGCTGCTTCTCACGGTCCCGGCGTCGACCTTGCCGTCGAGCACCGCATACACAATCTGATCCTGGGGGAAACCGGAAAATTGCAACGACGCGAGGTCATTTGCCGGATTCAATCCGTGGCGCAGCATCTCCTGTTTCGCCATCCACCAGCCCCCAAACGCCTTGTGATGAACGGCCATAAAACGCTTGCCCTTGAGATCCTCCAGGCGCTGAATGTCATCACGATCGGCGCGAGTGAAAATCACCGCCCCATAGAGACTTTGTGAACCGCCGTTGCGCGGGTTCAACAGCGTTACCAAGCGCCTTACACCGTAACGGGTTTCCAACATGGCGTAGGAAGCGGGGTTGGTCAGTACGAAATCGATGTCGCCGTTGACAACGGACAGATCGATATCGTCGTTGGTCAGCGGGATGATCTGGAATGAATAGCCGGGATTGGATTCGCTCAAGTAATCCGCCATGGGCGACCAGCGTTGCAATGTAGTCTCGTAGCC
>Ga0299912_10004081_pt1 | contig 11918 bp, 10 predicted proteins | sample RVTome_2_FD_207667 | JGI IMG/M metagenome (GOLD analysis project Ga0299912, IMG submission 207667) | Soil microbial communities from uranium-contaminated site in the Upper Colorado River Basin, Wyoming, United States - RVT95D214 (version 2) ... | reverse complement strand
CAGAATGTAGAATAAGATGTTCGAGATGTGATATCCTACAGGATCGAGTTTCCAGAAGTAATAATCCATGGCATAACTCAGAACCCGAACAGGCTGATACGTAGATCCTTTCACATATGTAAATATGTTCTTAATATTCTCCCAACTGAGACTCCGGACCTGAGGATTTTCATAGATCATTGCATCATCCCAGTTGGTAAAGGCATTGTGCAAAGAATTAAGATAGATCCCCGCACTTACCAAAACTAAAAGGCAAATAGCAAGAAGTTTTGTTTGATGAAGAAGAATATTTTTCTTTTTGAAGGGATATTCCATAGCTTATCAGCTCTCTATCGATGGCCTTTGATCCATAAATTTTCTAAACCACATCTCCAGGTTTACCCACCGCCATACCGTTGAACTTAGATTTATCTCTCCTCTACAGTGCCGATAAAACGTTTTCTTCACTTCTTCTACATCAAAATAACCTCGTTCTGCAAAACTTTTTGAGCTAATAATCTCGAAGACGTAATCTTTCAACGGTCCCCTAAACCAGACATCTTCAGGAGTGACAAAACCCATTTTATCGAGCCGGGTCCTTACGGTTTCGGGGATTATGCCCTGCATGGTTTCTCTCAGAATTACTTTAGTCGTGCCATTCCGAATAATTTGGTTCATAGGAAGTGAAAATATAAATTCCACTAATCTGTAATCCAAGAATGGTACCCTCGCCTCTATAGAATGGGCCATCGAATTACGGTCTTCATAGTGAAGCAACCCAGGGAGAGTAAGATTCATCAAGGACTGATATAACCGATCGAAGAAGATGTTTTTAAACTTTTGTTGAAATTCAATTTCCCTCATGAAATGGTCATTGACGTTCAACCACTTATTCTTATGGAAAAGAACCTGATTTCTGATGATTCTGGACCAAGGCAGGGGTGACAAACAAACCATTAAATGTCCAAGGATCCAAGAATGGGAATAATGATAAAGAGATCGAATCTTCCTGTATTCTTCGATGAATTCTTGAAATCGGAAGGTTCTGGCCAATTCACTCAGGTAGAAACCAAAATAGGGATGATAGCCTGCTAAAAGTTCATCTGCTCCTTGCCCATCGAGGATTACTTTAACTTTATTTAATTTGGCTAGCTTAAAAACACTCCATTGAGCAAAAATACTTGTTGATCCAAAAGGTTCGTCTTGATGCCATACGAGATCTTCGATTTCTTGGAACAGGTCCTCTGGCTTTGGAAAGACATAATGAGGGTCCGAATCAGTTACCTCTACCACCTTATTGATAAATTCTCTTTCATCATATTTCTTGTCATCGAAACAGGAGGAGAATGTTTTATGAACATTTGAGTCCAAGAATTGTTTGGCAATGCATACAATAGAAGAAGAGTCGATTCCTCCACTTAAACAGGTCCCCACTGGAACATCGCTCCTCATATGAAGTCGTATTGAATCTTTGAGAAGCTCATAGAATCTCTCCTTGAAATCATCTTCTAGCTCACATTCCTTGGGTTTCAAATCCCAATAGGGGCGGACGTCCAATTGAAAATCGTTAGCTCCCAGGATTTCTAAGGTTAAATAGTGACCACCTCTTAATTGATAGATATTTTGGAAAAAAGTCTCCTCCGTGTGATCCAAATACCCATATGCCAGGTAATCATAAATTCTGTCATGATTTGGAGACCTTTTTATTTTTGAATCTTGCAAGATCGCCTTAATCTCCGAGGCGAGAATCAATTTCTTTCCGGCTAAGTAATAGTAGATTGGTTTAATCCCAAATCTATCTCTTGCACAGAATAGTCTTTTCTGGTTCCCATCCCAAAGAGCAAAAGCCCACATCCCGTTGAAATGATTTAAACATTCAATTCCCCACTCCTCATAAGCATGGAGTATAACCTCAGTGTCTGTCCTTGATTTAAAAATATGACCTTTCTTACATAGTTCTTCAGTTAATTCTTTATAGTTATATATCTCTCCATTATAAATGATCCAGACGTTTCCCCTTTCGTTACACATAGGTTGGTGGCCAGCTTCTGTTAGGTCAATTATAGACAGCCTTTGGTGACCAAAGATTAATATGCCCTTAAACTCTTCAAAATTTGTCCTCCTAATTACCTCTTTTGACTCTAAGATTTGTCGGTCCCCCATTAATTCAAAGAAAGCATACCCATAATCATCGGGCCCTCTATGCTTAATGGAGCGGGACATCCTTTCTAATAAATTGGCGTCCAATCCCTTACTATCTAAATCAAGAACAGCCAGAATCCCGCACATAACCTTTAAAGCTCTCCATACTTCCTTTGTAGAATACAACAGCTACAGTTCTTAAATTCACCTTTCGTGTAATAAGAGTTGGCGATAGGCTCTCAGTAATTCTTTCTCTTCATTTTCCCAGCATAGTTCTTTTTTTGCTTTTTCAATATTTCTAACAATCAAGTTATATAACTCTTCATCTGAAGTTAAACGGCGAACGATATCTACGAATGAAAATTCATCCTCAATTTTAACTGTAAACCCAATGTGATATTTTTCAATAATGTGCTTCATCTCAGGAAGATCGCTTGTGATCATTGGCAGGTTCCCCATGATATAGTCAAATATCTTATTTGCGAGGGAATATTTGTAAGTTAAATTGTTCCCTGGCAGCATGAACACACCAATATCGGCGGAGGCAGTTGCTTCCAAGAGTTCATGGTCATAATTCAGAAACCCCACATAATAGAATCGATGGTCTACCCCAAGGTGATGGGCTAGCGAATGCAGCTGATCCAGGTACGCCTTTGGATTTGCCAAGCCTGCTATAACGAACACGATTTCGTCATCTAAAAGAGGTAGCATCTTTATCACTCGATCAAGTTCTCTGTCTGGACGAATCATCCCTTGATAAAAAAGGATTTTATGAGTTTTCGGGATACCAGTTTTTGACCGAATGTAATCATTCTTAGAAACGTTTACAACCTTTCTGGCATTGTAAATAACATAAGGCCTTTCTTTAAGTTTATAGAGTTTTTGTATGATGGTCGACAACGAATGATTGACTGTGATGACTGCATTGGCTTTCTTTATGAAAATCTTTTCAAATCCTCGAACCACTAATCGGTAAAGAAAGAGCGCACTCCTTTTCCTTAGGGAATCGATGTATGCTAGGGGAATATAGCTGAAGGACAATTCGTGGATATCGTAAATCAATAAAGCATTATCTCTTTTTGCCAAGAGGTACCCCATCGGCAGGCTCTCAGCATCGTGACAATGACAAACTTCAAATCGCTCCCGTTTTTTGCTAAAAACATAGGAGACAAATTTTAACCATATTGGAATCATTTGCCAGACTTTTGAACTATAAGGGTAACGATTAAACATTCTCCAAATAAGTATTCCTTCCCATGTCTTCATCGCTTCTTGCCCCAATCCTTTTACAGCAAGAATCGTGACTCGGTGTCCAGCTTTTACCAAACTCGCTCCTTCTTTCCAAACTCTCGGATCTGGTTCCAATGTGTTCAATACAATCATGCAAACTTTTCTTCCATTCATTGAACTTCTCTACTTAATTTATTCATTTTGGTTTTAAATTATGTATCCATGATTTCAACAGCTTCTGAACTACTTGGTATTAATCACTTTGTCATAAATAATTTCTAATCTCCTTGCTTGTATGATTGCATTAAATTCTTTTTGGACGTGTTCTCTCCCTTTTCGACCCATTTCGGGCCATATCTCCCCATGATTCGCTAAATAGATGATCTTTTCCGTTAATGCTTCAATATTTTTTTCCTCTACCAAAAACCCGCTGACACCGTCCAGAACGTAACATGGGATATCACAATGTTTTGTTGAAATAATGGGCATTCCAGATGCTTGCATATCCAGGAGAACAACAGGGGCGCCCCCCTCGCAGTTTCCATCAGATGCATGGACACTTGGGTGAATAAATATATGATGTTCTCTCGCTATGTCTAATACTTCTTTATAGGGTATTGTTGGGATAAAACTTATGTGTTCTTTAATTCCAAGATCACAAACAATTTTCTCAAGCAATTGTCGAAGTTCACCTGAACCAACAAAGGTTAATGAAAGATTATGTCCCTGTTTAAGAGCTTTTGCAAAAGCTTGGACTGAGAACAGATGCCCTTTCTTTTCAATTAATGAAGCAATTTGGAGAAGTTTGATAGGTTCATTTCGATCTGGTATTTTCCTTTCGAAATAATCTATTCGTGAAAGATCAACTCCCAAATGATTTTCGAAGACCTTTTGTTCAGGACAACCTAATGAAATAAGTGTTTTCCTAGCATATGGGCCTTCAGTAATAAAAGCGTCAGCTTTTTGAAATAGGATCTTATATCTTTTCTTCCATATAGATTCTTGTTTGATCAAATAACTGTAATCATATCCGTAGAACGATACAATATATTTTTTCTGTAATAGCTTTCTTAAGAATAAATTTTCCCAGCCACTGTTACCGAAATGGACGTGGATTACATCTGGGTTATGAAACATGGTTAGTAATAAAAAATATAACTGGTCTAAATGAAGAAAGTGAACCAGAGAGTTTAACAATTTCACTAAAACACTTTGTTTATGGTTAATTCTCGGAAGGACATGAATGTGTGAAGCAGGGTAAATATCAACATTTTCTATTATCCCCGTCACAATGACAGACTGATACCGGGTCAAATGCACAATCTGGCAATATATCCATCCTCCTGTTAGAAATAGATATTTCCAAACATAATGAAGGACCAGTCTATTTCTATCTTTGTTCATTTTCAATAAACTCACAATTTACGGCTTTTTTGTTTAACTTAAGGTAAGTTCCCCATGAACTACCCATCGGTACTAAAGACAAAATATCTCGTAATTCACATTCCTGAAATTTTAATACCAATAAAATGTAGCTGGCAGCTCCGACTAATATCCCAATGGTTAATAAAACCCAATAGTCAGTTATGCCTACCCATTCTAAACCAATAAGCAAACCCTTCATAATGGCAAACATGATTAATCCACTTCTTAGAATTGGCCACATCACTTCTAAGAATTTAGAGATTTTAAGTTCAATCAGTCTGAAAGGTATCAATAAACTAGGGTAAAACAGGATTCCATTACTAATGGCATAGGCCAGGCTAACACCGATAATGCCCCACTTTAATCCAATGACAAAAGATAGAAGATACAAAAATCCAGCAATGCACCCCCAAAGAAACATTAAATCGGTTCTTCCTTTGGCCAAATAGATATATCCTGCAGTGGTCCCAAGAGATTGAAGTATTCCTATCGGCGATAAAATAATTAAAAGCGGAATGATTGAAGTCCACTGGTGACCTAAGGTAACAAAGATGAAAGGCTTCGCCAATACGACCATTCCGAGTAAAAGTGGAAATGTTACAATGCCTATAGATGAGCATAAACGTAAATAGACGTCACAAAACTTAGAATTTTCATCTTGGAGCTTTGAAAAAGTGGGTAAAAAGACTTGTCCTAAAACCCCTGAAATGTAATAAACTGGTAAAAGCATCCATTTGTATGCAAGCGAATAGAAACCAAGGGGGGTGGATCCAAGGTAGCGCCCAATTAACATATTATCTGCATTTCGAATGAAATAATTGAGCAGATTAAAACCCGAAAGATTCAGGCTATATGAAGCAATCGATTTAAGAGAATTTAAAGAAAAGTTAATCTGAGGAATAATCGGACTCACCACCCATAACATAATCCACATACTAAAGACTCTCACAAGGGACTGAGCAACAAGACTCCAAACTCCTCCATTCATTAAAGCCATTCCAACACCTACGATAGCTCCTAAAAACAATGAGACATTCTCAATATAGGCCAGCCTCTTAAAAAGCATTTCCCGGACCAAAAGAGCTTGAGGTACTACACTTAATCCGGAGAAGATAAACGATATAGAAATAATCTTCATGATGAGACTAATTTCTGGTTCGTGAAAGAAAGTTGCGGTAAAAGGAGCAATTAGAATGATAATGAGGGTAAAAAAAAGGCCCAATAAAAAATTGGTCCAAAAAATGCTTGATATAAATTCCTGCGATATCTCCTTTTTCTGGATGATGGCTGTGGAAGTTCCTAGGTCCTTGAAGATTTCAACAAAATTTGTAACAACCAATATCATACCGATCAACCCAAAGGCCGTTGGTGAAAGTAAATGAGCCATGATTGCTATTGTTAAAAAAGATAGGAATTGTTGAGAAAATTTTGCAATAGCAGACCACTTCACTCCTGAGATAGTCTTTGATTTTAAATCGGCGATTTGCTGACCCATAGTGTCATCTCGTTTTCCCGTTGTCCTAGTATATTAATTTGTTTCCCAATTTCATAAAGAAAGCTAAATAGCCTTGCAGTAAATCCAAATTCTTCTGAAATTCCCAACTTTTGACGGATCCTTTCCCCCCTGGCTCCATATCGGTTCTTATTAATATCCTCGATATTAAGTGATGTTCCTGTAAGACTTAACAAATTTAGAATTTTTCTTTTCGTCACATATCTTATTTTTTCGATTCCCTTTGTTGGACGACCCATAAAGGTGAGATATAATTTGGCTAATTTTCGATTCATTTGTGGTAAAAAAGGTAATCGGTAATGTGGCTCATAAAAACTGTTGTAGCTTGGGGCCCGAATATACAGAATCCCTATTTCCGAAAGGACCCTCAACATTTCAGAAAGAGATTGTTTGACATCATAAACATGTTCAAGGGTTTGATAGGTTGTTACGAGATCAAACATCCCGTCAGGAAAGGGTAAATCTTCCGCTATTGCTTGAACTACCCTTTCCTCAAAATATTTTGGGTATTCCATTTCATTCACTTTCCTTTTTAAAAAATCCATCTTCCATTTTTCTGGCTCAACCCCCCAAACATTATAGCCTTTCTTAAGTCCATGGAGGACAAACGTAGCACAACCCGAAGCGACATCAAGAATTCGCTGACCTTCTAATAGTTTCTCTTTCCCTAAGCGTTGTTCAAGGAAGGTCCAACGCCCATCCCGATCAAAGTCATCGTCAAACCAACTATTAATAACAACATCAATGTAATCAGAATGTTGAACTCCGTAAAGAGTGTGGAATTCCTGGATTACCATTTTTGTTAAAAATGTCTTAGACGATGAATCTTTATCCATATCTTTGAGCAAGTATTCAACCAACATATATTTTTTCAAAAGGGTCTATTTTTTTAATCACAACCATATACATCCAAGTCCATTGTTCTGTCTTATCGAGTTTATCAAGGAGATAAGAGAAAGTTTGAATAAATAACCCTAAGATATCAATAATCCGAAACCAACGAAATGGACCAAGATTGAATCGATAGAGGTAGTAAACAGATAATTGGCCAAATGTAACCCAGAAGCCAGAGAGAGCCTTTAATTCGATAATTTCGAACCCTACCTTCTCAAAAAGATATTTCAGCCCATATTTGCTAAAACGATAAAAATCCCTCGGTTCTTCATGGAGATGCCATATAAATGGGACACTATAAATTGCTACGCCACCTGGCTTTAATATCCTAAAACATTCACGAATTGCCAACTCAGGTTCCTCCAAATGTTCCAAGACAGCAGTACATAAAGCAGAGTCAAAAGAGTTATTTTCTACAGGAATTTCATAAGCCGTACCAAAGAGATCGATATTATATCTATCGTGAAGTGTCCCCTCATGGTCTATTCCTTTATGTTCGATTACATAAGGAACCATAAGATCTTTATAAGGCTTAGTTCCGCAACCAATATCGATAAGCCGACCACGAAAGTATTTCTTGACAAGTTTCAACAACTCCTTGTCATGTATAAAATATGTCAACCAATTCTTGATCTTCATCTTATTTTGTACAACTTATCGTACCCAAACTTTCCAACTGTGGGCAAAATATAGCCTAAAAAAGATAATCTTGGGTCTATTATCTTAGACAAGAACATATAGGTTGAACTAAAATGGATAATTTTTGCCTTAAAATCATTAATAAGATTTTTTTCAATGAAAAAAGTGTTATGCCATGGCTCTATATTTTCTATCGGTTTCTTTCCAAATCTTATGCGGATTTTATTTAATCTTTCCACACCGTCTTTAGAACATTCCATCAAAAGAAGCATACCTCTTTGAGCTTTTTGGCCTATCAAATTCTTAATTGCTTCGTATTGACTCTTATAGTCAACGAGATTTTGAAGACATCGTTGCGTTAAGATTAGATCAAACTTCTCCTCTGGAAAGGAATTTAAATCTAAAACATCTCCGACAAGAAAGGTACAATTCTTAATTTGATTTTTATTTGCGCATAAAATCATATGCTCACTATAATCCATTCCTACGAATTGAATACTGGGAAATCTCTTTGCGAATATCTTTGTCGAATAACCGTTTCCGCAGCCGACATCCAATACATTTCGAGGTTTATGGCATTTGATTTGTCTTATCATCGTCCTAATTTCCAATAGTCGGAGATAACTTTCGCCAAGGGTGGCTCTCCCATCCTCTCCATATTCTATAGCTTTGTCATCCCAAAACTTTTTTATCTCCTCTACTTTTTTACACATGCTCTTCGTCTTTTATTCTTGAATATAATTTTTCTAACGGCTACGATAACATCCTTCACATCTTCATTGTTGAGTTTTGCCGATAGCGGCAAACTCGCTGTATGACGTCCGATCCGCATTGCATTCGGATAATCTTCTGGTTTCCATCCGTAAGTTTTCTGGTAGTAAGGATGTTCTGGAATACTTAAGTAATGCACACCAACACCAATATTTTCCGCAGTCATAGCATTAAGAAAAGAATCACGGCTGATGCCCGTTTTCCCTTCATCTATCAGTATGGTATATAGGTGGTAGGCATGACGGGTCCCGGGTTCGGGGTCTACCGGAAGACTGATAGGTAAATCGATAAATGCTTCAGAATAACGCTTCCAAACCTCTTGTCGCCTTTTCCAATTTTTTTCAATTCGTTTTAATTGGTGGATTCCAATAGCGGCTTGTAAATCCATCATGTTGTATTTAAACCCACTTTCGACTACTTGATAATGCTTATATCCTTCATCTTTAAAACGCCTCCAAGCATCCTTGCTCATTCCATGGAGGGCTAATACCTTGATCCGATTAGCATATTCCTCAATATCAGTAGTTACCATTCCTCCTTCGCCTGTCATCATATTTTTGGTAACATAAAAACTAAAGCATCCCAGATGGCCAAATACCCCCACCTTCCTCCCATGATATTCGGTCTCGATAGCGTGAGCGCAGTCTTCAATAACCATCAAATGATGGCGTGTTGCTATATCCATCAAGATATCCATCTCACAGGGTCTTCCGGCAAAATGAACAGGCAATAAGGCTTTGGTTCTTGGATTGATTTTTTTTTCCACAGAATAAGGGTCGATATTGGCTGTTTTTCTATCACAATCTACCAATACCGGAGTGGCCCCAGTATGGATAATTGCATTCACGGTAGCGCAAAAGGTCATCGAAGTGGTAATTACCTCATCTCCTGGACCAATTCCTGCAGCAAGGCAGGATAAATGGATGGCAGCGGTTCCGGAATTAACCGCTATGGCATGATGGGCCCCTTTATATTGACGAAATAAATCCTCAAATAATGCCACCTTAGGACCCGTACCAATCCACCCCGAACGCATCGAAGAGACCACTTCTCTAATTTCTTCCTCCTCAATAAGAGGGCTTCCAAAAATAAGAAAATTCTCCTTGGATCGAATAGGGATACCTCCTTTGATGGCGGGTAGTCTCTTACCTTCCATTATTCCAATTTCGCCTCATTTCTATCCACATTCGTTCTGCACAAATCTTCATATTTCTTTAACAGCATTTTTTCTAAAACTCCCCAATGATGGCCCTCTTGAATGTAACGCAGTCCAGAAAAGGACATCTGCATCCGCTTTTCTTTATTAGAGATTAATTGTAGAATTGTATCCGCAATTCTCTCTATATTTAGTGGATCAATAACAATTCCTGCTTTGGATTCATTCAAAATATTCTTAATATTTTTAAAGTCACTTGCGAGAATGGGTTTCCCACAGGCCATGTATTCAAATAACTTTATAGGTATTGCATTCATATAGTAAGGTTTCGGGTGTAAGAGGGCCAAGCAAAGGTCCATCCGTGCAATCTGCTTCGGAACTTCTTCAAAAGACTTCCAACCTGTTATCTCAAGATCAATAGATTTATTCTTTGCAAAATGGAGAACAATATCTCGTTGTTTCAGCGAAGAAAAATTACCGACATACAGGACGCTAATATTTTGAACCCCTTTTTCTTTCATATAATTTACAACCTTCAACATCGTGAGGGCACCTCTGTCCAGTGTCAATCCTCCAACATAACCTAAAACAAATGGTCTCCCATCCTCGGTCTTCTGGAAAGAATTGAATGAAAAAATGTTTAGAGGAGGGTAATGTCCTAATATAAGCACATCCTTCTTTCCTCTATACGTTGCATATCTTTCTCCCTTTTCAACCTCAGTGGCAATAACGAGGTCGGCATACCTTGAGAAGAACTTATCATATACTCTGAGCAACTTATAACGAAGGAGATCCCTTATGCCATAATTCGATAACTCCGGATACCATTCGTGGACGTCATATATAACTTTTATAGGTTCCTTAAAATATTTCTTAAATAATTTACACATCCAAGCCGCGATAAACGATTCGAGTTCATGGGCATGGTATACTTGACTTTTGATCTTAATCGCTATTAAAAAGAGACGCAAAATGGAGATACAATCGATCAGCATCACTCTTGTAAGAAAATTGGAAAGCCACCCTCTTCTAAACCCACAGATCCTGATCCCGTAAACCATCTCATTGAAATACCCATTCCCGGAAATAATGATCGGCAAATAACCATTTCTTTTCAAAGAAAGTGCTTCTCTATAGAAAATCCGAGGGTCGAAAGGACTATGCTGGCTTGTTATCATACAAATGATCTTATGATTCATTGACCTATTTTTTATTTCGTTCATAGTAGATAATTATAAAATCAAGCTCGTCATCGTTTGGGGAGCGAGTTCGAGCCCCCTTTAAGTGTTATTGAGGTCTTCCCGATCACAAAGAAAGATGATTCTTACCTTCGATGTTTCTAAATATTTTGTTAACCTTTTACTCTTCTCTTCTATCCCAGTGGGCGTAGTAATAAATATCACATCGGGTTCTAATGACATTACTCCATCTAATTTCTTCACTTCAAACCCAAATACATTCTCTTGGCCCAATCTCTCTTCATCTTCAACAATTCCTACAAGTTTAAGATTTAATCCCTGAAGGGTTACATAAGCGATTTCCATCTCATCGCTAACCCCATAGAAGACGATGCGTTTAAACCCATTATTCTGTACTTCTAAAAGTTTCTTTCCAATAATTTCCTTTAATGTTGAATAGTGTTTTACTGTCCATGAAATCAGATGGAAGGTGAGTTTTGCCTTTTCTGCAAAACCCTTCGGAGTCAAGAAATATCCAATCTTGCGATGATCTTGGTTCATCATTCGAATCCAACCTCTCCGCGCCATTCTTTTTAGACAAGCATTGGTTACTCCGAGCGCTATCCCAAACTTGTGAGACAATTCTCGCTGTGAAATTATAGGATTTCTCTCCAATTCTTGAAGTAAATTTAACTCCCTTATTTCTTGAGGAGGTTTGAATAGGTCAAGGCTTGTCATGGTCAATACGTCCCATGTAAATCATAGATGGTCGAAAATTGTCCAGCCAAAAACCAAATTTGTTCACCCGATGAACACTTTCCCCAAAAAAATTGTTCTTTAACTTGTAAAAGTACTTAAATTTGTAGAAAAATTTGACCAAACGACCCCTCAAATTATAACCTTAGGTTAGAATGAGCAATCACTATGCCAATCCTTTTAATACCTCTTCAATCTTAATCACCATCGATTCCCAGCTGAATCTCTCCCGCGC
>Ga0299912_10004079_pt1 | contig 11919 bp, 15 predicted proteins | sample RVTome_2_FD_207667 | JGI IMG/M metagenome (GOLD analysis project Ga0299912, IMG submission 207667) | Soil microbial communities from uranium-contaminated site in the Upper Colorado River Basin, Wyoming, United States - RVT95D214 (version 2) ... | reverse complement strand
TTTTACTTACTTGATGAGGTGGAACCCTCTCTGGACTATACCAATCACAAATCCATGCAGACACTTCTGAAGGCGCTTGCCTTAAAAAAACAGCTCATCATGATTACCCACCTTAGGAGTACAATAGAACTCGCCAACACACTTCATGGTGTACGGACACGATGGGATGGATCTTCCTTTATGAAGTTCTATTTTGTCATGGACGAACGTCTTCTGAGACTCTATAAGTGCTGCTGAGCGAGGAAAATCGGCGATGGTAATTGGAATGTTTCCGGACTGTGAAATGGAGAATGTCTATGCCGTGGGCAATGCCGCTGGTGATGGTGCACGAATTGCCTTGCTTAATAAGGCTAAACGAGATGAAGCCGATGCGATTGCAAGGCAGGTAGAGTATGTGGAACTCGCAGTCGATTCAACCTTCCAGGGGGAGTTTATGGAATCTATGCATTTTCCTCATATGAAGGATAAATCTCCCCATATCCAGAATCTCCTGGATGCTATTCCCAAATCATAGCTGGGCTGAGATGGTAATAGAGAACAGAATTCCACTATCTTATGACAAACCCTGGTCATCCTTACCCAGGAACGAACCATTCTTGCGAAACCCCGCCCTAGAGGAAAGGATCTTTACTCTATGCCAACACCATGGGATTGAAGGGGTTCATCTCATTAAGACCTCTCAAATTATGGTGGCCCGGTGGGTGCGGCTTAAATGTCGCTATGGATGCGACAACTATAATACGAACTGGTGTTGCCCTCCAGCCACGGTCACAGTGAAGGAGGCAAAAGAGATCTTGAGGGAGTATAAAAGCGCCTTGCTTCTGTGTGGGGAGGCAGACCATCCTCATTTTTACGAAAATAATTCTAAGAAGAGGCGAAGCCAGGTTCACTTTTGGAAAGGAACAGTCGCCATCGAAAGGGAGCTTTTCCTTCTCGGCTATCACAAGGCTTTCGGCCTTACATCTGAATCTTGTGCCCTTTGCAAAAAGTGTGTTTACCCGGAGAACTGTCTCTTCCCAAAAGAGAAACGGCCCTCAGTGGAATCCTTCTCCATCGACATCTTCCAAACTTTGCAGCGTATTGGAAAGGAGACTAAAGTAGCTCAGAAGATCGAAGACCACTATAACCATTACAGCATCATCCTTCTCGAATAGGACGCGTATGAAGGATCCACAAAAGGAGAAGCTTCTCATCGAGGTCATCTCAGAGGGCCCTCATTGTATCCCATGTGAATACGCGGTCAAATCAGTGCAGGAAGTAGCTCCTGCATTTGCAGAGGTCATGGAATGGCGGGTAGTGCTTTTAAAGGAACGGGAGGGTGCTGAAAGGTATCTGGAACTCGCTCGAAAGTTGGGCAAGAATCCCCCTATCCCTTCCATTCTGATCAACGAGCGGTTGGCTTTTGAAAGAATTCCGGGCCCCCAACTTCTGAAAACGACTATTGAAAGGTTCCTGGGAGGAGAAGAAATAGAGTGCGTTACCAGTCAAAATGAAGAAACAGTTTAAACCCCAGGGGATCTGCCCCAAGGAGATTCATTTGGATATCGAGGGTGGGATCCTCAAAGAGCTAAGTTTCCTAGGAGGGGGATGCCGAGGGAACTCTTATCTCATCTGTAAAATCCTTCAAGGAAAACGTATTGAAGAACTAATACCTCTGCTTAAGGGCATACCTTGTCGCTAAGGCACTTCTTGTCCTGACCAGGTGGCCAAAGCCCTCGAATTGGACCAGAAAGAAGGACTCCCAACTGCGGAGATGAACATCCTCACCATTGAAGAGCGGTGGGAAAGGATCGGGGTATTCTCTGGTATATATGGAGACCTCCAAAACCTGAAGAATGTCCTGGAACAGCTTTCCAGTAAAAAACTTGATAGGCTGATCTGTTTAGGCGGTCTTACAGGAGAGACATTCTTGCACGAAGAGATCGTTTTTTAATTAGTCAAGGCCAAAGTTATACTTCTACAGGACCCTTCTGACCTCAGAATCGGGCAGCACAAGGAAGTCTCCAAGCCCAGTAAGGAATTTCTATCCCAACTGCCGGCCCTTCTTGAATTTCGGCTGGGAAATCTGAGAGGAATCGCTTTCCATGGAGGAGCCATGGAGGATATCCCGGGTTACTCGGAATATGGCAAGTATGGGGCTGACATCAACGCGATCATATATTTGAGTAATTACCTGAGGGATGAGTATGTCTCCCCAGCCTTTGAAACACTTGCGAAGCAGTTTTGGGCTCATCTTTATCTTTTTAACCACAGCGATGCCCCTCTCTATAAATTCCTTGCGAATCGCCATTTTGTTAACGTGGGTAACATCAATCCGACAGGGGGTGAGAGAGGTTCGTTTGCCATTTTGGAGGCAAAAGCGGAGATCAATTAAAGGTTGAATTTAAAGGGATTGAAGATTAGAATATACGAAGTCTACGAGGCCGGTTGGAGAGGAGTCGAAAGCAAGATGCTTGTCGTGGAAGGATTTAATGGATATAGGGTTGAGATTCCTGAAGATCGTTATTACCTCCCTGGGCCTGAGCTTTGGATCCAAACTCAAAAGGACAGCAAGGAATTGGTCTTCGGTTTGACCCAAGCCGGGGTCATTCTCGCTGGCGAAGTTGTAAGTGTAGAATATTTTGTCGAAGAGGGACAAATCGTTTCCTCCGGAGATGCAATCGCCTTCGCCGTAACGAACAAGGTCAAATTTATTGAGACCCCTCTGGCTGGAAGGATCCTGAACGTGAACCGGGCTGTGATTGATAATCCTGGTCTCTTTCAAGAAGATCCCTATGGAAGAGCCTGGATTTTTTCTCTCAGGTTATCTGGCTCCATAAATCTTCCGGACCGCTTTTCAGACCCGGTTTCTTACCATCAAGAACTCCTCCGTTCTGAGGCGTGTGGAAATCCCAAAGGGTTGAAAGGGGGAGCTTCCCCTACATGTAGAACGATTTACAGTGGCATCCGCAGTCAAAAAGAAGGTAGCGAAACTCCAGGAGGGAATAGATGACAGCAGAGACTCCACTCGTGAAACATGAGGTACCCATACTTCAAGGGGTCTTCCAGTTTCCCAAATTCCCGGTGGTGCTGGTCACCATTGGCGGCGAACGTGACCGCAATATCATCACCATCCACTTCGTCCATCCCGTCTCCTTCAAGCCGCCCATGCTGGGCGTCGGCATCGGCCGGGGCCAGTACAGTCACGAGCTAATGACAAAATACGGGGAATTCGTAGTCAACATTCCTAAAGCCGATCTGCGACCAGCCATCGACTACTGCGGCAGTCACTCAGGACGAAAAGTAGACAAATTCGGGGAAACTGGCCTGACTCCCGTTCGTGCCACCCAGGTGAATGCTTATTTGATTGATGAGTGTCCGGTCAACACGGAGTGTCGGGTAGTGCAGACAGCGGAGCTGGGAACCCATACGTGGTTTTTTGGAGAAATTTTGACCGTGCACTTGTTGGGTACCCCTCTGGAAGGGTATGACAGGGGGGAGAATGAGGCCTTCGCTTATTTATGAGAACGAAGGCAAGGGATGAACATTTCCTGAAACGGAATTCTTGAAAGGTCAAATGGAGACCTTCGCAGTTTTTGGGAGCTTTCAAAAGTTAGGGGTGATAGAATGAGTGACGGTGCAATAAAGGTCATCGTGGAAATTGTGGGATGGCCCCACTGAATCCTGTGCCAACTGGCCATGGAGGCTCTGGATGATGTCTCCCCTATTTTTAAAGACCGACTTACTTACTCTATGATGGACATATCGAGGCCTGAAGGCCTCGAAAGACTTAAACAGGTGAGGAAGAAACTGGATCGAAAGCCCAATGTTCCCTCTATCTTGATGAACGAAGAAATTGTCTTCGACTTCATCCCCGACTCGGATACCTTGATCGAGGCGATTCGCCAAAGACTCGAATAAGGCGTGAATGGGGAGGGTGTCAGAGGGTTCCAAGGGATGGGCCATCTTCGGAGGAAAGGAGAATAGGATGAAAAAGAAGACGATAGAAAAAGGGACAATCAAGGAAGTCGTGAAGAAAAAGTATTCCAAGCTGGCTCAGGTCAATAAAAGTTGTTGTTGTTCCAGTGACGATGCTTCCAATCGAGCCTACGTAGACGCCCTTTATAGCAAGGAAGAGATTGAGAATCTCTCCAAAGAAGTAGCCAATATGTCCATGGGGTGTGGAAACCCAACGGCCATTGCTAATTTGAAACCCGGAGAGGTAGTGCTCGACCTTGGTTCGGGAGGGGGGATCGATGCCTTTCTGGCCGCCAGAAAAGTTGGACCCGTGGGAAAGGTCATCGGTCTGGATATGACAGAGGAGATGATCACCCGGGCTCAGGAGAATGCCAAAAAGATGGGTTTGACCAATGTGGAGTTTAAACTGGGGGAAATGGAGGCCATTCCCCTTCCTGAAAACTCCGTTGACGTTGTCATCTCCAACTGTGTGATCAATCTTTCACCCGATAAGGATTCTGTCTTTAGAGAAATCTTTAGGGTCCTCAAACCGAAGGGCCGGATCGCCGTCTCCGATATCGTCACCCGGAGCAACCTCCCCAAATTAATCACCCAAAATGCAGAGGCATGGACAAGCTGCATCGGAGGGGCTCTCAAGGAAAGGGATTACTTGGACAAGATCCGGGCCTCGGGATTTACGAACGTAGCGATTGAGTCAAGGCATGTTTACTCTCATGAAGAAATCGCCATGTTTAAGGAGACCGATTCATCCCTTTTCGAGAAGCCTCTCAGTCAGAAGGAGATCAAAACGGTGGAAGGTAAGATCGCCAGCATTCGAGTGACGGCAGAGAAGCCCAAAGTCGATAACAAAAACACTCGCTGCTGTTGCAGTTGACCAATTCAGGGTGTTTAATCAAGGCGATTACTCAAAAATTGAAGGAGATAAGAGATGGCCAAGGTTGAAATTAATCCTGGGGCTTGCGGATTTCTTGTCACTGTAACAGCTACAAAGGCGGGACTGAAAGAGACAAACATAGTAATCCAAACAGAGTGCGTGCAGGTTAATGAAATGGCCTCTATGATAACTCACCTTACAGTCCAGGACATTCTGGGCTTTCCCTTCGGTGAGGACATCGTTTACCAGACTGCGAAGAAAGTGATTCGCCACGCGAGTTGTCCTGTGCCTTGTGGGATCATCAAGGCCGCAGAAGCAGAACTCGGACTTGCGGTGAAGCAAGATGTCCTCATTCACTTCATTCAATGATAACTCAAGATCAAATGGCCTTCCCAAAAGATTTGAAATACAGTAAAGAACATACGTGGGTGAGGGTTGATGAAGATAGGGCGACCGTTGGAATCACCGATTTCGCGCAATCCTGGATAGGAGATTTAGTGAGCATTGACATATTTGAAGAAGGCACCAAGATCGAACCATCAGGTATGTTTGGAACACTCGAGACATCCAAAGTATCTTTTGAGCTCTATTCCCCTGTAGGCGGAAAGATCATAAAGAGAAACGATAGGTTGATCAACCAAATAGCCCTGATCAATCAAGAGCCCTATGAGGGAGGATGGATGATCACCCTTCGTGTAAGGGATGTCCAGGATTTGGTCGACCTTATGGATCCAGATGCCTATGAAGACTTTATTAAGAAATGGAGGGCTGTTGAAAAGAGTAAAAACTGATCCTTGTTCTTATCTCATTATCGGATGAGGTTATTTTGGAAGCCGGGCTGCTTAGAAGTTACTCCCGAAGGATCATCACCCCAAGAGCATCGTAGTGGGTTAGGATAAAAGGGCGACAGGAAAAGTTTCTAACTTTCAAATAGATATAATCGGTTATGTTCAGGGTCCCTTCCATTATACATCGATGCTAAGAGGCACAGAAAATGTCATGAGAGAGATGCATAAGAACCCCGGACCATTGAAAGAACTCTTTGAAATAGAGGCAGATAGTTTAATCGTTTGAATATCTATTGCCAATGCTGTGGCGGATATCATTAGATGTCGAGGGACCTACGTCCTCAGGGGATGCAGTCTCAAGGGACCAATAGGAAAGTTTTTGGTTCCCCTATACCCGAAGAGTAGTAAAGGCACTGAAAAGAACCGGATGTAAAATAAAGTATAACTTATTGATATTACAAGGCAATCTACAAAGAAATTAATTATCATAATATTTATAACATTTTTCTTGACATCTTCAATTAATTTTAGATAAAATTACCCCACTTCACTTCCTCAAATTTAAATGAACAAGAACAAGCGAGATACATCTTTGTTTCAGACTGCCAATAGAACCCACAAGATATCCGATCAGATCATCGAACAGATTCGAAATGCCATTCTTTCGGGTCACTTTAAACCGGGGGATAAAGTCGCCCCTGAGAAGGAACTCATGTTTGAGTTTGGTGTCAGCAAAGCTACCTTACGAGAGGCGTTGAGAGTGCTCGAAGTCATGGGGTTGGTGGAGATAAGGAAGGGGGTAGCAGGGGGTGTCTTTATTGCAGAAGTGGACATGAAGACGACCATCCACGGCATCATCAACTTTCTCCACTTCAAAACGGTCTCCATCAAGGACATTACGATGATTCGTTATTTGCTTGAGCCACCTGTCGCGCAAATCGCCGCTTCGCGCATCCAGCCTGAGGACATCGTTAAATTGGAGACCATGATTACGGAGGATCCTGCCGATCCCCATACCATTGTTTCCAAAGAAATAGGATTTCATCGTTACTTAGCGAGGATGACTGAAAATCCTATCCTGATCTTAATGATGGACTTTATCGATAATATCCTGGATGACATTAAGTTCAAATTAAACCTCGGGGTTGAATTTTACCATAAAGTGGCGAAGGCACATCGAGCGATCCTGGAGTGTTTAAAGCAGAAAGACGAAGTTGGGGTGAGGAGAGAAATCATAAATGATCTCCTGGAAGTGGGTAACCATTTAGCGAAGGTCAGTGGAACTCAACCTTTTGATCCAAGCATGCTCCTGGGTGAAAACCTTCCCCTAAGTTCTGAACAAACTTCTATCTCTCCTGATCGATCACTCAATGAAGTTCCTATATCGAAAGAATTACAACAAATCCTGAGCGCAGAAGTGTCGGAAAAACTCCACAAGCAGGGCGTCTTCTTTCGAAGAATTGGAACCGGAGAGCTCTATTTGATTGCCCTACATCACCCAGGCGGACCCAATTATAATAATGGTTACCTACCTTGAAAATAGAGATTCAGGGTTAGGAGACATCGATTTAATCGTGAATCAAGATAGGAGGAACAGTTTATGGCGACAGAAGAGAGAACCAAAGAGATCCTCAAGGAGCTACACAATGCGGTAACCAATTTTGAAGAGGAAGACGCAGTGAAGTGGGCCAAGATCGCCTTGGAAGAAGGCGTCAACCCCTTTGCTGCGACGATGAATGGGCTGGCTAATGGCATGATCGAAGCCGGCGAAAAGTATAATCGCAAGCAGTATTTTGTTCCGGAACTGCTGTTGTGCTCCGATGCTCTCTATGCTGGTCTAGCCATCTTGAGGCCTGCTATTGAGGCCTCGGGTAGAAAGCCGGAGGTGAAAGGCTCTATCGTCCTTGGTGTGGTGGAGGGCGATGTTCACGACATTGGGAAGAACCTTGTTAAACTGATGTTTGAAGTGGCTGGCTGGAAGGTCTATGACCTGGGAAAGGACGTACCTCTTGATAAGTTTGTTGAAGAGATGATTAAGACGGAGTCTCAAGTCGTCGGCATCTCAGCTCTGATGACGACCAGCATGCTTTCTATGCCAGAGGTTATCAAGAAGTTGAGAGCCAAGAATCCCAAGGTCCGAATCATGTTAGGGGGCGCTCCCCTCACGCCGGATGTTGCAGAAAAATACGGCGCTGATGGCTATGCCAAGACTGCCGGCACAGCAGTGGATGAGGCAATTCATCTCCTCAAGATGTTGAGGGAGGAGGAAGTAAAAGAGTAAGCTGCTTCCAAATTCAGTTTTCAGGTTTCAGAACAGGATGCGTCTGGATTGAAAATACGATAGAGAGGAAAGGAAACATGGCAGGGAGTAAGAACGGAGACGAAAAATATTTGGCCATCTTTCAGCCATCCGGATGCAGAGGATACATTCAGAAGGGGAAGACCCTGAAGGAGGCTTCTGTCGCGTTGGGTGTGGACCTTGAAGGCGTCTGTGGGGAGAAGGCCATCTGCGGTACGTGCAAGGTGAGAGTGGAGGAGGGAAACTTCGAGAAGTACGGCATTAAATCAACTCGAGAAAATCTCTCTCCGATGGGAGCGACGGAAAAGAAATTTTTCAATCTGAGGCAGCAGCAGGAGGGTTACCGGCTTGCCTGTCAGACACACATCCTGGGTAACGTCGTCATCTTTGTCCCTGAAGAGAGTCGAATGGGAAAACAGGTCGTTCGCAAAGCAGCCACGAACCGGCCAATGAAAGTGAATCCAGCGGTCAGAAAATACTGCGTTGAGCTTCCAAGAGCGACCTTGAATAATAACGTGGGTGACTGGGAACGTCTTCAAACGGAGCTGAGTAAGAATTTTAACCTGGATCATCTCACCATCGATTATGAGGTGCTCTTGGATTTACAGAATATCGTGCGTGAGGGAGACTGGAAGGTGACCGTCTCAGTCTGGCAGAGCAAAGAGATCATAAAGATAGAGCCAGGGTTTGTGGAAAAGGCCTACGGCCTGGCGGTTGATGTGGGGACCTCCACGGTAGCAGGCTATCTCTGTGATCTTACCGATGGCTCCGTCGTCACCACTGCCTCGATGATGAATCCCCAAGTGGTATACGGTGAAGATGTCATGTCCCGCATCAGCTACACCATGGCCAATCCAAATGGTCTGGAGATATTGAACAAGGCCATTTTGGATGGTCTCAATGGGATCGTAGCAGAGGTGGCTGCTACGGCAAAGATTAAACGCACAGATATCCTCGACATGACTTTAGTCGGTAATACCTGCATGCACCACATCTTTCTAAACATCAATCCAAGATATATCGGTCTTTCTCCCTTTCCACCCTCCCTGCACCATTCCCTCGACATCAAGGCCCGTGACTGGGGGCTCAAGATTTCTCCGGAAGTGGAAACAGGCGACAAAGGAACTTATCCACCCTGCCAGGTTACATGTCCTGCAGGAATCAATGGCCAGGACTTCTTGTACCTCATCGCCCAGGGGAAGTTCAATGAAGCTCTTGAGGTAGTAAGGCTTTCCTTTCCCTTTGCAGGAGTTCTTGGCCGTATCTGCACCCATCCCTGCGAGTCGGAGTGTGAAAGGGAGAAAGTGGATGAGTCACTTTCAATCCGTTCCCTTCATCGCTTCGTTGCTGACGTTGAACGGAAGGCGGGACTGCAGAAGGCGACTCCGGTTGAGAAGACAAGAGAAGAAAGAATAGCGATTATTGGCTCAGGGCCCTCTGGCCTTGCCTGTGCTTACGAACTGGGGAGACGTGGCTACCCGGTGACTGTTTTTGAATCTGCTCCAAAAGCAGGTGGCATGATGCGTTATGGCATACCTGAATACCGCTTGCCGAAGGAAGTATTGGACGACGAAATTAGCTACATCGAAGAGTTAGGAGTGGAGGTAAAGACGAATACGCCGGTGAAGAGCGCAGAGGCCCTCTTCAGTCAGGGATATAAGGCAGTCTTCGTGGCTACGGGTGCATGGACAAGCCAGAAGATCGGTGTTCCTGGTGAAGAAACCGAGGGCGTCATCTATGCCCTCGATTTCCTGAAGAACGTAAATTCAGGAGCAAAAGTTAAGATAGGAAATAAAGTAGCGGTCATCGGGGGTGGTAGCGTGGCCATCGATGCGGCAAGACTCTCTCGACGCCTTGGAGCCAGAGAAGTTCACCTCATTTGTTTGGAATCAACAGACCTGACTTGCAAAGACAGGATGCCGGCTCAGGACTTGGAGATTGTGCAAGCTGGGGAAGAAGGGGTCATTATCCATCCTTGTTTGGGGATCAGAAAGATTTTGACTGAGAAGGGGAAGGTCTCTGGTCTCGATACGGTCCAGTGCACGAGTGTCATCAATGAAGAGGGAAAATTTGCTCCGGAGTTTGGAGAGGGCGAGGCCCCAACCATCCTGGCAGATATGGTCATTGTGGCGATTGGCCAGAGACCGGACGAGAAAGATTTTGTCGATGTGGAGAGGATGCCCTCTAAAACGATCAAGATAGACGAGACGACTTTAGAGACGAATATGAAAGGCGTCTTTGCTGGAGGGGATGTAGTCTCCGGTCCGGCGAACGCCGTCCGTGCGATTGCTGCCGGAAAGGAGGCAGCGACCTCTATTGAGTTTTATCTTGCGGGAATGGACTTAAAGACAGCCAGACCAGCACCACCTAAACGAATAGAGGAGGTGCCCAAGGAAGGGGTGGAGAAAGAAGCGAGAAAAATAGCACCTGCTCTGGAGCCAGAGAAGCGGATGAATTTTGATGAGGTCGAGTTAGGCTTCGATCAGGAGGCGGCGACCCTGGAATCCAAGCGCTGTCTGAATTGCAGTATCTACGCACAGAAAGAGGTTTCGGAAGGTGCTGAATGCCGCAACCTGGGTATCCGGATCTCTTCAGGGGCTTATGTTCATGTCCTTCCCATCGAGGCCGGGTTTGTCGGTGCGGATAATGTAGGCGTTCTGATCGCCGAAGAGCCTTATAATCAGGATAACATCGAGCTGATCATTGATATTGGGACGAATGGCGAATTAATTTTGGGCAATCGGAAGAAGCTAATCTCGGCATCCTGCGCCACCGGCCCTGCCTTTGAGGGCGCTGAGATGAAATTTGGAATGCGCGCTGCTCCCGGAGCGATTGAAAAGATTGTCATCGACAAAGAAACCAAGGAGGTGCGTTTCAAGGTTATTGACAAAGAACAGTGGAATACAGAACTTCCACCCGAAGAGGTGCGGGCTAAGGGGATTTGCGGTTCAGGGATCATCGATGTTGTGCCTCAGCTCTTCCTTGCTGGAATCATTGACAAAACAGGAAGATTTAAAGAGGATTTAAAAACGCCTCGCCTTCATGAAACAGATGGAATGATGGAATACGTCATCGCCTGGGCCAAAGAGACATCCATTGGCCAGGATATTGTGATTTGCCAGGATGATATAAGAGCCATCCAGCTGGCTAAAGCGGCAATGTATGCCGGAAGCAAAATCTTGATGAAGACCCTGGGTGCCGATAAACTGGATAAGGTGATTTTAGCGGGTGCTTTCGGCAGCTACATTGACAAGCAATCAGCAGCCCTGCTTGGACTTTTCCCTGACGTTGCCCCGGACAAAGTCTATTCAGTGGGAAATGCCGCGGGGGATGGGGCGCGTATGGCCCTCCTTGATGTGGATAAGAGAAAAGAGGCGGATCATCATGCACGGCGGGTGGATTACATCGAACTCACCCTGGAACCCGAATTTGAGAGGACCTTTGTCCAGGCGATGTGGATACCCAATATGAAGGATAAGTTCCCCAATCTCGCTCATCTTCTTCGGGAATAGAAGTAAAAGAAGATACATGGAATTGATTCAATGGTTGGAACAGAAAGGTGGCCTTTCAAAGCTTTAGGAAGCCGTTATTAGATTTTATGGGTAACAGTTGCCTTTTCTTTCAGGTTGCCCCGGGAAGTGTCAATGAACCCAGGAGTTATACTTTCATTGGTGCGGCTCTAAAGCTTTTCCAGTCCGCCTTTCTGTTGTAGCTATTCGCTATGCTTCATGCCTGCCCGCTCGGCAGGCGGGCGCTATACGCTTTGCTGAGTAAAAAAGAAAAAGGAGAAAAATAAGATGGCAACGAATCTAAATCCAAGAGAAGGAGTCCTCAAATTTTTTAGCAGGGAAAAGATAGATTACATTCCTCTTTTCAGTGGCATGGGGAATATCACGGTCCATGGGTTGGAGAAATACGGCTGGAAATTTCCGGAGATCCACACCGATGGCCGCAAAATGGCCAGCATGGCTGCCTCGAGTTTCCAACTCTTTGGTTTTCCA
>Ga0299912_10004078_pt1 | contig 11919 bp, 10 predicted proteins | sample RVTome_2_FD_207667 | JGI IMG/M metagenome (GOLD analysis project Ga0299912, IMG submission 207667) | Soil microbial communities from uranium-contaminated site in the Upper Colorado River Basin, Wyoming, United States - RVT95D214 (version 2) ... | reverse complement strand
CCGCCAAACTTCTTCGCCAGAATGGTGGTGATCGCCGCGGTCAAGGTGGTCTTGCCGTGGTCAACGTGTCCAATGGTGCCAACGTTTACGTGCGGTTTGGTCCGCTCGAATTTTTCCTTAGCCATTTGAAGTACCCCTTAATTTTCCACACGAATGATGCGGTTCATCACAATTGACATACCGACAACCGCTTTACAAAACAAAACCGGATGACCGTTATTAATCAAACGGTCACCTTTAAATCTGGTGCCCGCGGACAGAATCGAACTGTCGACCTCTCCCTTACCAAGGGAGTGCTCTACCTCTGAGCTACGCGGGCGCAAGGTTTTGACAATTCACACATCAAAACAAAAAAAACAGTACAACTGGAGCGGGAGAAGGGAATCGAACCCTCGTCATAAGTTTGGAAAACTTCTGCTCTACCATTGAGCTACACCCGCTACGTCCTGCTCATACTAAAATCTGGTGGTGGGGGAAGGATTCGAACCTTCGAAGGCAGAGCCGTCAGATTTACAGTCTGATCCCTTTGACCGCTCGGGAACCCCACCTAAACGAAGCGCGGAATTATAGGGGTTTTCGGAACCCCCTGTCAAACCCCATTACAAGATATTTAGCCGGCTCAGACGTTAAACAGGAAGTTCAAGACATCGCCGTCCTTGACGACGTACTCCTTGCCCTCGGCACGCATCTTGCCGGCCTCCTTGGCCCCCAACTCACCCTTGCAAGCGATGAAATCGTCAAAGGCGATGGTCTGCGCCCGGATGAAGCCGCGCTCGAAGTCGGTGTGGATGACGCCGGCCGCCTGCGGCGCGGTGTCGCCCTTGTGGATGGTCCACGCGCGCACCTCCTTCACCCCGGCGGTGAAATAGGTCTGCAGACCGAGCAGATCGTAGGCGGCACGGATCAGGCGATTGAGGCCCGGTTCTTCCCAGCCCAGCTCCTTCAGGTATTCCATGCGGTCTTCCGGCGACAATTCCTGCAGTTCGGCCTCCAGCGCGGCGCACACCGGGACGACCGGGGCCCCTTCCTTGTCCGCAAAGGCTTTCAATGCATCAAGCATGGGGTTGTCATGGAAGCCGTCTTCGCTGACGTTGGCGACATAAAGCGTGGGCTTGACCGTCATCAGGCACAGCGGCTTGATCGCCTCCAGCCCTTCCGCGTCGAGTCCGGCCGCACGTGCGGGACGCCCTTCGTTCAGCGCAGCCAGCACCGGCTTCAAGGCTTCCGCGATGACTTTCGCGTCCTTATCGCCGCCACGCGCTGCTTTTTCATAGCGGATCAACGCTTTTTCGGCACTAGCCAGATCAGCCAGCGCCAGCTCGGTGGCGATGGTTTCGACGTCCGACAGCGGATCGATCTTACCGGCCACGTGAATCACGTTTTCATCGTGAAAGCAGCGCACAACGTGACAGATCGCATCCGTTTCACGGATGTTCGCCAAAAACTGGTTGCCCAGACCTTCGCCTTTCGACGCTCCAGCGACCAGTCCGGCGATGTCGACGAACTCAACGATCGCCGGCACGATTCTTTGCGGCTTGATGATCTCGGCCAATTGCGCCAGACGCGGATCCGGCACCTCGACCACACCGGTATTCGGCTCGATGGTGCAGAAAGGGTAGTTCTCCGCCGCAATGCCCGCCTGGGTCAGCGCGTTGAAGAGGGTGGATTTTCCGACGTTGGGCAGGCCAACGATGCCGCATTTGAGACTCATGGTTTTTCCTGGGATGGGGGGGACGCGGGTTTTGTGTTGGCGCGTTGGGTGGCGGCGTTCCAATCGCCTTTTTCGATCAGAGGCATCAGGTCCACCGCGCGCTCGATGGCGCTGTCGATATCGGCCTGTTCCTCGCGGCGCGGCGGTTTAAGCACGTAGTTGACGACTTCGTTGCGGTCGCCCGGATGGCCGATGCCGATCCGCAGACGCCAGTAATCCTGCGTGCCGAGATGCGAGGTGATGTCCTTCAGGCCATTGTGACCGCCCATGCCGCCGCCGAACTTGAGGCGCAGCTGGCCGGGCGGGATGTCGAGTTCGTCATGCACCACCAGGATTTCGGCCGGCTCGATGCGGTGAAAACGGGCCAGCGCGCCGACCGCCTGGCCGGAACGGTTCATGAAGGTCTGCGGCAGCAGCATCCAGATATTCCTGGGGCTGCGGCCGACGATGCCGTGAAAGCGGGATTCGTGCGCGAGCGGCACGCCCCAAGCCTGCGCGAGACGCGCGCAAAACCAAAACCCGGCGTTGTGCCGGGTTTCTTCGTAGTCGCGCCCCGGGTTACCGAGGCCGACGATCAGGCGGGGTGCCGTCATGACGACTCACAACGCAACCACAGAGGGGTTGCGTTGATGATCAAGCTGCGGGTGCAGCAGGCGTCTCGGACGCAGTCTCGTCTGACTTCATGCCCTTGGGCAACGTGATCGTCGCCACTGCGGGGTTCTCGTGCTGAATGTGCGCAACGAGTTCCACGCCTTCGGGCAGGGTGAGGTCGTTCGCATGGATGGAATGGCCGACTTCAAGCGCGCCCATGTCCACAGCGATGAACTCGGGCAGATTACCCGGCAGGCAGGTCACGTCGATTTCAGTCGACACATGGCTGACCTTGCCGCCACCGGTCTTGACGCCAGGCGCGGCATCCTCGTTCAGGAAGTGCAGCGGCACCTTGACGTGGATCTTGTGCGTTTTGTCGACGCGCTGGAAGTCGATGTGCAGCACCTGCTGCTTGTAGGGATGCCATTGCGTGTCACGCAGCAGCACGGACTCCTTGGCGCCATCGACATTCAGCGTCAGCACGGAAGCATGAAACGATTCCTTGCGCAGCGCGTGGTACAGCGCATTGTGATCCAGTTCGATCTGCACCGGGGCGGCGGTGCCACCGTAGACGATGCCGGGAACCTTGCCTGCGTGACGCAGACGGCGGCTCGCACCCGTACCTTGCAATTCACGCTTGGCAGCAATAACTTCGATTTCCATAATATTTCTCCAAAATAAAGCTTGATGATGCACTGCCGAAAATGGCCAGCGCATGCTAAAAGCCCCCGCGACCAGGGGCATTCCCAGCCCGCTATTCGATGAACAGCGAGCTGACAGAATCCTCGTTGCTGATGCGGCGGATGGTTTCCGCCAGCAGTTCAGCCACCGACAATTGCCGGATTTTTGTGCAGCCGCGCGCATCGTCGCGCAGCGGGATGGTATCGGTCACCACCAGTTCGTCGAGCGCGGAATTCGTCACGCGTTCGACCGCGCTGCCGGACAGCACGGCGTGGGTGCAGTAGGCCATGACCTTTTTCGCACCATGCTCCTTCAACGCGTTGGCTGCCTCGCACAGCGTGTTGGCGGTATCGACCATGTCATCCATGATGATGCAGGTGCGGTCCTTGACGTCGCCGATGATGTGCATCACCTTTGCCACGTTCGGCTTCGGGCGGCGCTTGTCGATGATCGCCAGTTCGCATTCGAGTCGCTTGGCAATCGCCCGCGCCCGCACCACGCCACCCACATCGGGCGACACCACCATCAGGTTAGGGTGGTTGCGCTTCCAGATGTCGCCCAGGAGGATCGGGCTGGAATAGATGTTGTCGACCGGGATGTCGAAAAAGCCCTGGATCTGGTCGGAGTGCAGGTCCATCGTCAGCACCCGGTCCACCCCTACACCCTGCAGCATGTTGGCCACCACCTTGGCGGTGATCGCCACCCGCGCCGAACGGGTGCGCCGGTCCTGGCGCGCATAACCGTAATACGGGATGGCCGCAGTGATGCGTCCGGCCGAGGCGCGCTTCAGCGCGTCCACCATCACCATCACTTCCATCAGGGTGTCGTTGGTCGGCTGGCAGGTCGACTGCAGCACGAACACGTCCTTGCCGCGCACGTTCTCGAGAAGCTCGACCATCACCTCGCCATCGGAAAAGCGCGACACGGTGGCGCGGCCGAGGTGGATATTGAGATGGCGCACCACATCGCTGGCAAGACGCGGGTTGGCATTTCCGCTGAACACCATCAGGTTGTCTATGGACACACGAGTCTCCGGCGATTGGGCTGGACCGACACAACAACAAAAACAGCCGCCACGGCGGCTGTTCGCTTATCTGGCTGGGGAGGTAGGGATCGAACCTACGAATGTCGGAATCAAAATCCGATGCCTTACCACTTGGCGACTCCCCAATGGGTGCTACTCAGGCGCAAAAGTCATGCAAGGGATGCCTGTCGAGACCCTGCGCCACAAAACCCTGCATCGTTTCGGGCAGTTGCCGCAGCACGTTTCGCGCCGCCTCTTCCGTTCCGAATGATGCAAACACGCAGGCGCCCGAACCGGTCATGCGCGCTTCGCCGAATTGCGCCAGCCATTCGAGATGACGGGCGACTTCAGGATAACGGTGGATGACCACGGGCTGCAGGTCGTTCCGACCCATGCCTGCGGAAAAGGGCGCTATTTTGAGGGGTGGCGTGTTGCGTGTCAATTCCGGCGCAGCAAAAATTGCGGCGGTCGGCACCTGCACCGGCGGCATCAGCACCACGTACCAGGCCGGCGGCGCGCTCACCGGGTGCAGGATTTCGCCCACCCCTTCTGCGAACGCCGTCTGGCCGAACACGAACACCGGCACGTCGGCTCCCAGTTGCAGGGCCAGCTTCTGCAGGGCCTCGCGTGGCAGGTTGACCTGCCACAGGCGGTTCAACACAAGCAGCACGGTGGCGGCGTCGGAACTGCCGCCGCCGAGGCCGCCGCCCATCGGCAAGACCTTGTCGAGCCGGATGTTTACCCCGGCACCGGCCGGCGCATGCGCCTGCAGCAGGCGCGCCGCGCGCACGGTCAGATCGTGATCTTGCGGCACCCCGGGCAGGTCGCCCTCACGCACCACCCGGCCGTCATCGCGCAGCTCGAGATGCACAGTGTCGGCCCGGTCGATCAGGCGAAACACGCTCTGCAGCAGGTGATAGCCGTCGGCGCGCCGGCCGACGACGTGCAGGAACAGGTTGAGCTTGGCGGGGGCGGGGTAGGCGTGACTCATTCGGATTGCCAGCTATCCGTCACCAGGCGGATTTGCAGCCCCTCGCGGGCCACCACCATCCGGCGCGGGCGGGCGTCGGCGGCGTATTGCAGGTAATCGATCACCCAACCATTCTGTCTGAGTTGCGCGATGCGTCCACTGGCGTCATGAGTCGACTCGAAGGCGCTGCCGGGATCGGGGCGACCCTGCACCCACCACGTCAGACCGGCCACCGGCAACGGGTAGCCAAGCGCCTCGCGCGTCAGGGATTCGGCATCGGGCGCGCGGCGCGTGGGCTGGTTCGGCACCTCCAGCGCGACGCCTTCAGCATCCCGCACGATGCGCGCCACGCCCTGCCCCAAGGGCGAAGTCATCAGCACCTCGTCGCTTTCCACGCGATGCTGCCAGTGAATCTGGCCGGACAGGCTCTGCTCGCCGCTCTGCACGCCGATGCGTCCCTGCAGGGTCCAGTTGGCTTCATGGGATGGTTCAGGTGCAACGGGGGGCGCGGGCGGAATCGCCGCGCAGCCGCCCAGAATCAGTGCCAGCAGGGCTGCCGCAATCCCGCGCCTCATCAAGGCTTGAGCCGGTGCAGGGTTTCCAGCAGCAATTCGTTCTGCGGATGGGCCTGCAGGCTGGTCTGCCATAATTTTCCGGCTTCGTCGCGCTGACCCAGCGCCCACAGGACCTCGCCCAGATGGGCGGCAATTTCGGGGTCGGGGCGAACCTTGTAGGCACGCTCCAGGTATTCCTTCGCACGCGCCAGGTTGCCCGAGCGGTATTGCCCCCAGCCCACGCTATCGAGAATGAAGGGATCTTCCGGCGCCAGCGACAAGGCCTTGTCGAGCAGGGTGACGGCCTCGGCCAGGCGGTTCGTGCGATCGGCCAGCGTGTAGCCGAGCGCGTTGTAGGCCTGGGCGTCGTCGGGGCGCAGCACGATCACGCGGCGCAGGTCCGACTCCAGCACATCCAGCTTGTCGAGCTTTTCCGCCACCATGGCCCGGTCGTACAGCAGGTCCGCGGAATCGGGAAATCGCTTGAGGCCTTCCGACAACACGTCAAGGGCCGCCGCATGCTCCCTGCTGTCGCGCAGCAGTTCGGCCTGTGCCTGGAGCAGACGCACATTCTGCGCGTCGTTCTCGCCGCGCGTGGCGGCCAGCAGCGCGCGCGCCTCAGCCAGCTTGCCGGCACGGGCCAGCATGGCGGCCTGGCGGGCCCGCGCCGACACCAGGTAATTGCCCGACCGGACTTCAAGATAATGGGCGGCTGCGGCGTCAGGTTGCTTCATCTGTTCGGCGGCCTGGCCCAGGTAGTAATGCACCGTATCGGGATCGCGCGGACTGTATTCCAGGGTTTTGGTCAATAAATCGTGCGCCAGATCCGCATCTCCCATCTGCAGGGACAGCAGACCGGCGGCAAAGCTGACTTCGGCGTTGCCCGGAAAATCGGTGGCCAGACGGGTGAACTCATTGCGCGCCTCGGTGAACTGATTGGCGTTGACCAGGGTGCGCGCATAGGCCAGACGCACCTCACGTGCGTCGGGGTACGTCGTCAGAAAATCGCGCATGAAGCGCATGGCATCGGCGCGCGACGTTTTGCCGAGAATCTGCACGCTCAACAGCGCGGCGGGCTCCCAGCCGGGGCGCAGCGTGTCTGCCTGCTTCAAAGCCTCGAGCGCCATCTCGAAACGCCCGGCACCGGACGCGGCCTGGGCGACCGCAAAGCGCGCTTCCGGCAAGGCCGGATAATCCGCCGCCAGACGCTCGACCAGTTCCAGCGCCTCCCGGGTGTCGCGCAGCTTGCCCATGAGCGCCGACAAATGCAGAAAGCCGTTGGCACTGTCCTCTTTCAGCAGGCTGCGCAGGATCGGCTCGGCCTCGGCGAGATTGCCCGCATTCAGCAACAGCGCAGCCAGCGTTTGCTGGGCGCGTTCGGAATCCGGCTCACCTGCCGCCCACAGCCGGGCGGCCTCCAGCGCGCCGACCGGGTCACGTGCAAACATCGAAACCTCGGTTGCCCGGCGCGCAACGCGCGGATCCTGTGTCTGCCGCGCCAGATCGAGATAGGTCGTTTGCGCAATGCCGACGGCCCCGCGCTGGCCGGCCACCTCGGCCACCAGAAACTTGAACAGGATGTCCGGCGTGAGCGGCTGCTTGGGCAGGGCCGCCAGGGCCTTTGCAGCCGCCACAGCCTCGAGATCGACAGCCGGTTCGGCGACAGCCGGCTGCGTTTGCACGGCCACCGGCTGCGACGGCTTGACGCCGGGCTGGCTGCACGCGGTCGCGAGTATCAGCGCTGCGTAGAGAGGAAGGATTTTGAGGTGTGCCATGTATAGAGTGCCTTGGGGATGCCTGCCACGATTCTAAGCTTTCGAGGCCGGCCTGCAAGTAAGGTTCATCAGCGCGCCGATTATTGCGAACGCAGCGCCTCGATCGGATCCAGGCTGGCCGCGCGGCGTGCCGGATAAAAGCCGAAAAACACGCCGATCAAGAAGGATACGCCGACCGCCATCAGCACCGAAGCGGGCGTCACCGCGACGGGGATCCCGGCTAAGGTTCCGACCAGCGCGGCGCCGCCGATGCCGAGCACGAGACCGATGCCGCAGCCGATCAGGGACAGGGTCAGCGCCTCGATCAGGAACTGCCACAGCACGTCGCGGCGGCGCGCGCCGATCACCATGCGGATGCCGATTTCGCGGGTGCGCTCGGTCACCGACACCAGCATGATGTTCATGATGCCGATGCCGCCCACCACCAGCGAGATGGCGGCGATGGCGCCGAGCAGCAGGCTCATGATGCGGGTGGTCGACGCCGCCGCCTCGGCGATCGCCGTGAGGTTGCGCACGGTGAAGTCGTCCTCCTGCCCGACGCCGATGCGATGGCGGTTGCGCAGCAGCTCGTTGATGGCGGACTCGGCCGCGTCCATGGCTTTTTCCGAAGTCGCCTGCGCCATGATGAAGCGGGCGCGGTTGCGCAGGCTGCTGCTGAAGATTTTCTGCTGCGCGCTGGAAATCGGCACGATCACCAGGTCGTCCTGGTCGCGCCCGTCCAGGCTCTGGCCCTTGGCGGCGAGCACGCCGATCACCTCGAACGGCGCCTGCCGGATGCGGATGACCTTGCCGATCGGGTCCTCGTCGCCGAACAGTTCGCGCGCCACCACCTGGCCAATCACCGCCACCCGCGCGCCGCTGCGCACGTCGGCCTCGCTGAAGAAGCCGCCCGAGGCCATCGGCCAGTCGCGCACGATGGCGTAGTCCGGCGAGGTGCCGAACACCGACGTGCTCCAGTTGACGCCGCTGTAGATCAGCTGGGCGCTGCCCGGCGTCACCGGCGAGGCCGCCGCGATGTCCTTCAGGTCGCGAATGGCGTCGGCGTCGTCGAAGGTCAGCGTGGGCGCGCTGCCCATCGCCACCCGCGCGCCACCGGTGGTGGTGGCGCCCGACATGATGATGAAGAGATTGCTGCCCATCGACTCGATCGCGCCGCGCACCATGGCCTGCGCGCCCTGGCCGATCGCCAGCATGAGGATCACTGCCGCCACCCCGATCACCATGCCGAGCATGGTGAGAAAGCTGCGCATGCGGTGGGTGGTAAGCGCGTGCCAGGCCGTTTCGAACAGGCTGGTGAATATCATGCGACAGTCTCCGTCTCCGCCTGCGCCACATCCTCGATCACGCGGCCGTCCTGGAAGCGGGTGCGCACGGCGTCGATCAGCGCGTCCACCGCGCGGCCGGGATCGAGCGCCTGACTGAAAGCGACTTCCTCCTCCGCCAGCATCCAGGCCGTCTGGCCGACGTCACCCATCAAGGCCGCCAGTTCGCCCCGGAGCCGCGCGGCTTCGCCTTCGGCACGAATGCGCTCGATCTCGCGCTGGGTATAGACCGTTTTCGCCTGCAGCCGGTCGACCGGGATGCCCGTGCCCGCCTCCACCCGCGCCGAGGCCGCTTTCAGGGCTTCGAGCGCGGACGCTTCCGTCTCGCGCGCGGCCGCCACAGCGCCCTGGGCGGTGGCCAGGCTGAAATAGGCGGTGACGGTCTGCAGGTAGAGCACGCGCACGCCGGCGTCGTGGCTGGCGCGCGCGGCGGCCAGCAAGGCCTCGGCAGCGTCGCGGCGGGCCGTGCGCCCGCCGAAGTCATAAAGAAGATATTGCGCATCCAGCCCGAGCTGCCAGGCGCTGCGATCGTTCGGCAGCAGGTCGTCGCCGCTGCGCGCCAGACGGGCGCTGAGGGAAACGTCGGGCAGATAGGCGCTTTGCGCCTGCCCCAGCTCGGCGGCACGCAGCCGCGCCGTGAGCCAGGCGCTGCGGGTGGCGGGGTTGGCGCACAGCGCGCGCTCAACCGCACGCGCCAGCGTGAGCGTGCCGGTGACCACCGTCGTCTCGCAGGCCGCTGCGGGGCGCAGTTCCGCCGCCGGCGACGGCAGCGTGCGCGCCATCACGCGGAAAGGATCCGCAGCCGAAGCCGCACTGCTGTAGAGCATCACCAGCAGCAGAGAAAGTCGCATAGTCAAAATCAGGGGAAGCTTCGAGGGATCACATGCTTTGAATATAGAATCGCAGTGTATCGGTTCGGTTCCCGCTTGCGGAAACGAAACCTTGCCGGGCGCCGCGCCGCGCAAGCTGCCGCCGCCGCCCGTATCGCAACCCGGCCCGTTCCCGCCATGCCTGAATTGCCCGAAGTCGAAACCACCCGCCAGGGCCTGCTGCCGCGCCTGCAGGGCCGCACGCTTGTGCGCGTCGTGGTGCGCAACCCGCGCCTGCGCTGGCCGGTGCCGGACGATCTGGAAGCCCGGCTGGCGGGGTTGACGCTGAAGTCGCTCGAGCGGCGCGGCAAATACCTGCTGTTCGACTTCGGCACCGCCACGCAGATCGTGCATCTTGGCATGTCGGGCAGCCTGCGCTTTGCCGGGCCCGGCGAGCCCGCCGCACTGCACGACCATGTCGACTGGCTGTTCGACGAGGGTTCCACACTGAGGCTGCGCGACCCGCGCCGTTTCGGCGCCGTGCTGTGGACCGACGACGTGGCGCAGCATCCGCTGCTGGCTCACCTGGGGCCGGAGCCGCTGACGCCTGCGTTCGACGCCGCCCATCTCCATGCGCTGTGCCAGCGCCGCAGCGCCGCCATCAAGCAGGTCATCATGGACGCGCAGGTGGTGGTCGGTGTCGGCAACATCTATGCTTCGGAATCGCTGTTCCACGCCGGCATCCGCCCCACCACCGCCGCGCGCCGCCTCAGCCGCCCGGCCTGTGCAAGGCTGGTGGAGTCGATCAAGCGCGTGCTGACCGCGGCGATTGCCGCAGGCGGCAGTTCGCTGCGCGATTACGTCGCGACCGACGGCGAACTGGGCTATTTCCAGCTGCAGACCCGGGTATACGATCGCGAAGGCTTGCCGTGCAAGGCCTGCGCCACCCCGATCCGACGCATCGTGCAGGGGCAGCGTGCGAGCTTTTACTGTCCAGCCTGCCAGCGCTGAACCGATTGCAGGGGAATCAAGTTTGTCACGCACCTGACGTTAAACTAAGAACCCTTGGCCGGCGAATCGCCCCTATGAAACCCTCTACCCTGGTTGACGAGTTCGAACACTACAGTGCTTGGCGCGACGCCGTTTATGTGCGTGTCGAGGCGCTGCGCGACTGGCTGGCCACCCAGGATCTGGGCGATGCCGACTCGGACATGCGGCTGAACCAGCTTCTGGGGCGCCTGCAGGAAGACACGCTGAACGTGGCTTTCGTTGCCGAGTTTTCACGCGGCAAGTCCGAACTCATCAACGCGATTTTCTTTTCGGACTACCGGCAGCGCGTGCTGCCGTCCTCTGCCGGGCGCACCACCATGTGCCCCACCGAACTGTATTACACCCCGCTCCTGCGTCCCTCGCTGCGCCTGCTGCCGATCGACACCAAGACCCGCGACGGCAGCATTGTCGACTTCAAGCGCGATCCGGACGCCTGGGTCGAATTTCCGCTCAACCTCGATTCCGCCGAGGAAATGAGCGCAACCCTGATGCGGCTGGCCGACACGATCGACGTCGACGCCGCCACCGCCGAAGCCTACGGCCTCATCAACCCGGACGACGAGGAAACCGCGCGCGGCATTGAGCGCGACGGCAGCATTGCCATCCCGCGCTGGCGCCACGCGCTGATCAACTTCCCCCATCCGCTGCTGAAGCAGGGCCTGGTCATCCTCGACACGCCGGGCCTGAATGCCATCGGCACCGAACCCGAACTGACGCTGAACATGCTGCCCAGCGCCCACGCGGTGCTGTTTCTGCTGTCCGCCGATACCGGCGTCACCAGGTCCGACATCGAAATCTGGCGCCAGTACCTCGCCCCGCTGCAGGGTGCCAGCCGGGCCCGGCTGGTGGTGCTGAACAAGATCGACGGCCTGTGGGACGACCTCAAATCGCCGGCCGAAGTCGACGCCGTCATCGCCCGGCAAGTGGTCAGCAGCGCGGCATTGCTCGACCTGCCAGCCAGCCAGGTCTATCCGGTCTCGGCCCAGAAGGCGCTGGTTGCCAAGGTGAAGAACGATCCCGCCCTGCTGGCGAAAAGCCGCCTGCCCGAACTGGAAGCGGCGCTGACCCAGGAGCTGATCCCCTACAAGCAGGCTTTGGTGAGCGAATCCACCCAGGCCGGAGTGGAAGACGTCGTGGTCGGGATCACCGAGTTGCTGGAAACCCGGCTCGCCACCCTGCAGGATCAGGTCGATGAACTGGAAGGCTTGCGCGGCAAGAACCGCGACGTCATCCAGCACATGATGGTCAAGACCAACGACGACCAGCAGCAGTTCGAACGCGGCCTGCAGCAGTTCAATGCGCTGCGCAACGTTTTCGCCTCACAGGTCGAGACGCTGCGCCAGCGGCTCGGCATGGAGGCGTTGCGGAAAGAGGTGCGCAGAACCCGGAAGGCGATGGAAAGAAGCCACTTCAGCACCGGCCTGCGCGAGGC
>Ga0299912_10004077_pt1 | contig 11921 bp, 9 predicted proteins | sample RVTome_2_FD_207667 | JGI IMG/M metagenome (GOLD analysis project Ga0299912, IMG submission 207667) | Soil microbial communities from uranium-contaminated site in the Upper Colorado River Basin, Wyoming, United States - RVT95D214 (version 2) ... | reverse complement strand
TAGCCTTCGAGCTTGGCTTCCATCTTGATGAGCTGGGAGTTCATATAGTTCGCGCCGGTTTTGGCCAAAGCCGGAAACGAATTCGGGGCCAGCCTTTGCCAAGTCGAGACCTTGACATCGACGCCGCGCTCCAACGCGCCTTCCCCCAAATATTTTCCCCATTCCCAGACAAGAATGGCGCAATCGACGGGATTGGGAAAGGGGTCGACGCCGAGCGTCCCATAGCCCCGATAAACGAGCGGCCGGACATAGCACTCCTTCAGCTTGTTCGCCTGGACAGTTTGGATGATCGCCTGGTTGAATTCCGCCGGAGAAAAAGGGATGTCCATCCGATAGATTTTGCAGGAATTGTAGAGCCTCTTGGTGTGGGCCTCCATCCGGAAAAGGGCCGTTCCCTTGGAATTCGCGTAAGCCCGGAAACCTTCGAAGATCGCGCTTCCGTAGTGGATCACGTGGGAAGCGATATGGATGTTCGCCTCTTTCCACGGTACGAAGCGCCCGTTCATCCAAATGATTCCGTCGTCCTTGAAAGGGCTCATGGTTCACTCCTTCCACGAGGCTGTCGATCGAAAAACTATCTTACCCAGAATGTCGAGACGGAGTCAAATAAGAGAGCTCGGAGAGCTCGGGGCATATCGCTTGGAGCCACGCGGATTTTCCCCAGCGAGGAAAATCCGCTCGATCGATTCCTTCCGGCGCCGGAATCGTCCCTTGCCCCCTCCGGAACCAGTCCCCCCGTCGAAAATCCGACGGGTCCCCCCTCCGCTATGGGGGTCTAAGGAACGATTCCGGCGCCGTCTCGGGACCGCACATCGGGAGGAGTTTCCGGCCAAAATCTGCTGTTTGCGTTCAGCCGGATTCGCCGCAATAGGGACAGATTTTGGCCCGGAGCGGAAGATGACGGCGGCAGTTCCAGCAGAGCTCGGAAGCGGATAGATCCCGGGCCCGAATCCGGCCCAGGATGTCCTCGATCTCGGATTTCTGCCTCTTCTCCCCCCTGATATCCGACAGGGCGCGGAGCACTTCATACGGCCGCTGATAGCGCTCTTCGATTTTCACGGCCAGGCATTTCATAATGACGTCGTCGAGTTCGCGAGGCACGCGCATGTTCTTCAGCCGCGGCGGCGTGATTTTGCCTTCCTGCGCCTTTTCCAGGATCTTGAACGGGTCGGGGTCGAAAATCGGCGTCCGGCCGATGATCATCTCGTAGAGCATGCAGCCGATCGAATAGATATCGGAAGCGAACGTGGCCTTGCCCTGGAATTGCTCCGGCGCCATGTAGGGCGGGGAGCCGATCCGGGTCGTGGCATAGGGGACGTTCTGCAGCCAGGCCGACGTCCCGAAATCGGTGATTTTGACCGTCCCGTCTTCGGAGATCATGATGTTCGACGGCCTGAGGTCGCGATGGATGATCTTATTTTTATGGGCATGATCAACACCGGCGCAGAGCTGTTTCGTGTAGTCCATGGCCAGTTCGCAAGACAGGATATTTTCTTTTTGGAGGATCTTTTCCAGCGTCCGGCCGCGGACATACTCCATGACCATGAAGAAGATTTTGTCTTTCCGTTCGGCGGTAATCATCCGGACGATGTTGGGATGGTTCAGGGCGGCCTGAAGACGGGGCTCCTTAAGCAGCTTAAAGAGCTCCTGCGATTGTTTGTGGGGGACTTTGATCGCGACTTTGACGTCGAGCCACGTGTCCTTGGCTAGGAAAACCGAGCCGAACCCTCCGCTGCCGAGGGAACGGATGATTTCGTATTTTCCGACTTTTTGTCCCTGGAGAAACATGCCTATCCGTCCCAGAAATGGGTGAGAATGGCGGCCGCGCAGAGGCTCGCGGTCTCCGCCCGGAGAATCGTCCGCCCGAGACTGACCGCTTCGAATCCGTGAGCCCGGATCATCCTCTCTTCGTCCGGAGTCCACCCTCCTTCGGGACCGACGAGAAGGACGACCTCTCCCGGCCTCAGGGCCATGCTTTCCAGAACGCGTTCGCGAAGCGGGCGTCCCTCGTGTTCGCTGAGGACGATTTTGACCGGGCTTGTCTGGGCCGCGACGAATCGCGGGAGATCCTGGGCCGGCCAAATCGTCGGCACCCATCCGGATTTCGATTGTTTGGAAGCGGCCAGGGCGATGTTCGCCCATCGTTCCGTCTTTTTTTTGTCTCCGTCCTCGACTCTAACCACCGACCGCGAAGCGACGACCGGAGCGATGGCAAAAATCCCGAGCTCGGTCGTTTTCTGGATGAGGAAATCCATAGCTTTAGCCTTGAGAACCGCCTGGCCGAGGATGATCCGGACCGAGGGCGCGGCGCGCTCCTCGGCGCCGAGAATGACCAGCCTCGTTGCCTCCGCGGATATCTCGTCGATTCGGGCGAAATATTTGACTCCCTTTTCATCGAAGAGATGGATTTCCTCTCCCACGCGGAGCCGGGCGACGCGGCTCAAATGGTGGTGTTCGGATCCGTTCAGGACCACCTCGCCGCGCTTCACCCTCTCGCTCGAAACGAAAAAATGATCCGCGGTCAATAATCACCTAAGAGCCGGACGTCCGGCTTTTCCTGACGGTCTGCTGATCGATGAATTCCAGATTCTCGCTGCGGAGCTCGCCCAGCCGGCGGAGGAGATCTTTCTGATCCTTAGTCAGATTGCCGGGAGTCCTGACCTGGACCTTGACGTATAAATCTCCCGCTCTCCGGCTTTCCATGTCTTTCAATCCCCGGCCTTTGATTTTGAAGATTTCGCCCGACTGCGTTCCAGGAGGAACGCGGAGCTTCTCCGTCCCGTCGAGCGTCGGGATCTCGACCGCCACGCCCAGGGCGGCTTGGGAGATGGAAATGGCGATCTCGCAGAGGAGATGATTGTCCTCCCTCTCGAAAAAGTCGTGCTTCTTGACCTTGATCAGGACGTAGAGATCTCCTCTCCCCGCGCCGTGTTCGCCCGCCTCGCCTTCGCCGCTGATTCGGAGACGGCTCCCGTTTTCCACTCCGGCCGGAATGCGGACGCTAAGCGCTTTTCGTTGCCGGACATGGCCCGCTCCGCGGCATTCCTCGCACGGCGATGAAATCATCTCGCCCTTTCCCTGGCAGTGAGGGCACGTCCGGGACAAGGTGAAAAATCCCTGTTGATGACGGATCTGTCCGCGGCCGGAGCAGGCCGGACAGGACGTTGCCTTTGTCCCGGGTTTGAGCTTTGTTCCATGACAGCTCGGGCAGGGCTCGGCGCGGTTGAGGGCGATATCCTTTTCGATGCCGGTAGCGACTTCCTCGAGCGTGACTTCCATCTCCAATCCCAGGTCCTGGCCGCGCTGCGGCGCCCGGCGCCCCTGGCGGGTCCCGCCGAAGGCATTGCCGAAGCCGAAGTTGAAGCCGAAAAAGTTCCCGAGGATATCTTCGAAGTCTTCGAATATCGTCGGGTTGAAACCCGAAAATCCCTGGAATCCTTCTCCCCGCAGGCCTTCGTGGCCGTAGCGGTCGTACGTCTCTCTTCTGCCCGTATCGCCGAGGACGCTGTAGGCCTCCGCCGCTTCCTTGAATTTTTCCTCGGCCTCCCGGTTGCCCGGATTCCGGTCCGGGTGATAACGGAGGGCCATCTGGCGGTAGGCCTTTTTTATTTCATCGGACGAGGCGTCCCGACGGCAGCCGAGCACCCCGTAGTAATCATGTTTGGCCATGCTGTCTGTCTTTCTTTTTCCTATCCCGTTCCTTTTGGGCGGCGCTGTACAGCCGTTCTTTGCTCAGCCCGGAGGAGGGGTGGACGGTGATTTTCTGTGTTTTTCCTGAGGCCGTATCCTTCGCCGAGACCTTGACCAGGCCGTCTGCATCGATTTCGAACGAGACGTCGATCTGAGGAACGCCGATCGGGGCCGGGATAATGCCTATCAGGTCGAAAACGGCCAGGGAGACGTTGTCCGCGGCGAGGGGATTGTCACCCTGAAGAACATGGATCCTGACTTGACGCTGATTGTCCTCGACCGTGGTGAAGGCTTTGGTCTTTCTCGTCGGGATGGTCGTGTTCTTTTCGATGATTTTTTCGTAGCCCCCGTCCTTGGTCTCGATGCCCAGGGCGAGCGAAGTGACATCCAGGAGCAGGACGATGTCTTCCATGTCCCCGTCGATGATTCCCGACTGGATGGCCGCTCCCAGGGCCACCCCTTCGTCAGGATTGACCTGGCTCGACAGCCGCTTTCCGAAAAACGAGGAGACGCGCTGACGCAGCAGAGGCATGCGCGTTTGTCCGCCGACGAGGATGACATTGTCGACCAGACCGGGTTTGATCCGGGCTTCATCCAGCGTCTTCTCGACAAGCGGGAAGGCCTTGGCCACAAGGTCCGCCGTCAAAAATTCAAGAAGGGAGCGGGTCAAGATTTTCCGGAAATGCTTGGACTCCCCGGTCGCGAGGGCGAGAAACGGAAGGTTGATCTCCGCTTCGGTCGTGAACGACAGCTCCCGCTTGGCTCGTTCCGCGCTCTCCTTGATTCTCTGGAGGGCATGGATGTCCGAGGCGAGCTCGATCTTGTATTCGAGTTTGAACTCGTCGAGGAGCCAATCCATGATCCGGCCGTCAAAGTCCTCGCCGCCGAGGAATGAATCTCCGTTTGTCGCCAAGACCTGGATGACTCCGCCGTTGATTTCGAGGAGGCTGAAATCGAATGTCCCTCCGCCCATATCGAAGACGGCGATCTTGCCGTTTCTTTTCCGCTCGAGCCCGTAGGCGAGGCTGGCCGCCGTTGGTTCATTGATGACGCGGAGAACATTCAGGCCGGCGATGGAGGCCGCGTCCTTGGTCGCCTGTCGCTGGTGGTCGCCGAAATGAGCGGGAACGGTCACGATCGCGTTCGAAACGGGTTCCCCGAGAAAAGACTCGGCGCATTTCGCGAGATAGCCGAGGATGATGGCCGAGACCTCCTGAGGCGTGACTGTTTCGAAGGCGAGATCGATGAGGACATCGCCGTTGGGAGCTTCGGCCAACTTGTAGGGCAACCGCGGAATGGCTTTCTGGACCTCTTCGGACTTGAATTTGCGGCCGATCAGCCTTTTGACCGCGAACAGGGTCTGCCGCGGATTGACCAGGGCCTGGCGAAGGGCCGGCGTCCCGACAAGCCGCTCCCCCGTCGCGCTAAAGGCGACCATCGAGGGCGTCGTCGGCGAACCTTCGAGGTTGGGGATAATTCTCGGCCGTCCTCCGCAGAGATAGGCGATGCACGAGTACGTCGTGCCGAGATCAATGCCGATAACGGGCCCCATCTTAGCTCTTTTTGGGGATGCTCACCTTGACTAGGGCCGGGCGGAGGAGGCGATCGCGAAGCTTGTATCCTCTCTGGAGTTCCTCGCCGATGCGTGGTTCCTTCGCTTCGTCCGATTCCTCGGTCATGACCGCCTGATGGACTTCCGGATTGAAGATCTTGTCGCTCGTCTCGATGGGAGTCACGCCCTGCTTCCGGAGAAGGTCCAGAAATTGTTTGGTAATCAAGGCGAGACCCTCGGCGAAGACGGCCCCGTCGGTCTGATCGCGGTTTTTCAGGGCTCGCTCGAAGTTGTCGAGGATCGGGAGTAGCTCCAGGAGGAGGTCGTTCAGGGCGAATTGAAGGAAATCGGCTTTTTCTCTGTCGAGGCGTTTCCGCTGATTATCCATTTCAGCCGCCGCCCGCAGATACCGGTCTTTCCACTCCTCCAGGTCCTTGCGCAGCGACTTGATCTCGTGCTCTTTCTTCTTCAGCCGCGCTTTGAAAGACTTGGCCTCCTCGGGCTCGGCTTTCTCGTGCTTCTTATGGTTTTTCGCTCCGGCGTTTTTGGCCTCGGGCCCGGCCGCGTCCGTCTCCGGATGCGCTTCGGAAGCGGCCGGAGATTCCGTCTTCGGCTCGTTCCGCGGCCCGCTCGATCCCTCGTTCTTCTCGTTTTGAGAATCGTCATAGTCCATGGGTTATTGACCTTTCTTAGAGTTGCTGGCTGATCGTCTGACTCAGTTTCTTGGCCACGTTATCGACCAGCGGGATGATCTTTTTATACGGGATGCGTTTCGGGCCGATGATGCCCACCGACCCGAAGACTTGGCTCGGTTCGCCGTAGTGAGAGAGGACGAGCGAGCACTCCGAGATCAGCGGCAGATTGGCTTCGGAGCCGATCAAGACCTTCACCCGGTCGAGGGAAATGACGTCGGAGAGGAGCTTGGCCAGGTTGGCTTTTTCCTCGAAATTCTGGAAGAGCGATTTCAGCTTATCCAGGCCGAAGGCGTCGAACTTGTCGATCAGCTTGGCCGTCCCTTGGAGGATGATCGACGATTCCCGCTCGTCCTGGACGACGGAATCCTTTAGGAAGCCCATCAGTTTGTTGAAGGCCCGTTCAAATTTGAATTTGTATTTCGGCAGCTCGGCGAAGAGGCAGTCCCTCACCTCCATCAACGTTTTGCCCCGGAAATTGACGTTGAGGAATTGCGAGGCGCGGTCGAGCTCAGCCTGGTTGAAGAAGGCCTCGCTCGTCACGATTTCGGTCATAACCAGGTTGAAGGTCGTGACGAGGATGATCATGACCTTATTCTCGGCGATTTTAATGAAGCGGAGATGATGGAAATGAATCTTGGATATCCTCGGCGAAAGAACGAATCCCAAGCTGTCCGACTGATCGGCGAGAATGCGCGAGGCTTCGTGGAGGAGGGTGTTCAGGTCCCCCTTTTTAACCGAAAGGTCGTGCGTCAGAAGATTCATTTGGGAGAGAGCGAGAGGGGCGGCGTCGAGGAGGCTGCTGACGTAAAAACGAAGGCCCTTATCCGTCGGAATCCGGCCGGCCGAAGCGTGAGGCTGAGATAGCCATCCCATCTCCTCCAGCTTGGCCATGATGTTGCGGATCGTGGCCGACGAGTCGGCGATGACTTTTTTCTGGAAGAGGAGGCCCGAGCTGACGGGTCTGCCGACCTTGAGGTAGAGTTCGACGATGGCTTTCAAAATGACCCTGTCTTTTTCTCGCAGGCCGGTAATTTTCATCGGATCACCGTGAAATATTATAACTATAATCAGAAGATTCGTAAACCGGCGTAACCGACGACTTCCCGATCGTCCCCCGTCGCGTCGCCCGAAGTGGCATAGCGAACAAGCTCGGCCTTTTTCGCCCCCAGCGCCAGGGCGGAGACGAGGGCGGCGGTAACCGGTTGAAACCCGCACATGCTGATATCTTCGGACCTGACGACGTCGAACAGGCCGCGCGGGTCGAGATCCAGGATTTTCCGAATCGCCAGAAAATCCTTTTCCAGAGCGACCTCGCGGCGAACGTAATGGCTCATATCCGTGCTGGCGACAATCAGGACCTCCCCGCCGAAAGAGAGAATTCCAGCCGCCACGGCCCGGCCGAGATCCTCGAGCTCGGCGAAGGACGCAAGGTAGGAAATGGTGATCGGAACGAGAGAAAACCGGGCACGGAGAAACTGGATGAACGGCAGCTGAACTTCCAGGGAATGTTCCTGGGCATGAGCCGCGGCGTCGGTTTTAACCAATCCGCCCGACTCCTTCTGGATCGCCTCGGCCAAGTCGGACGCGATGGGAATCGTACCGAGGGGCGTTTCCCATTGGCCCTCGCTCATCAGGGCGAAGAGGGGGCGAATCGGCCGGTGGCTGGGCGCGAGAATGACGACGGTTTCGGGCAACTCGACCGATGAAAAAACAGAGCCCGCGACCTGCCCGGAATAAACGAAACCCGCGTGGGGCGAGATGACGGCCAGGGCTTTAACTTTGGCTGCCTTGGGCTCGACCATCCGGCCGACCATCCGCCGCAACTCGGATTCATTTCCCGGATAAAAAGACCCTGCGACAGCGGCTTTCCTTTTCATTCCCCCCTCCTTAGGTGATCGGGAGGACGGCGCTCTTTTAAGGAGAACCGTTTTCCTTTTCTTCTTTGAAAACGATGCCGAGGCCCGCGAGTTCGTCGAGGACCGGGCCGTAGATTTCGGGATAGACCGGCACCAGGACTCCCGTCCTTTTGATTTTTCCTTCGAGTACCATCTTGGCCGCGATGGCGGCCGGAAGGCCGACCGTTCTGGCCATGGACGAATCGCCGTCAGGCAGACCGTAGTCGATCAGCGTCGACGTGCTTCTTTTCCTCGAGCCATCGGCGCCGGCCGTGATGAATTCGTGGCGGAGGACGATCATATCCCGCTCGCCTTTGTCGTAACGGAGCTTCTTGAGCATCAGGTTTTCGAGGACATCGAGAGCCGATCCGCGTTCCGCCGGAATGCGTTCTTCATCGAACAGGCCGAGCCATTCCAGGCGTTCGATCACCTTGGAATCGGGGCGGAGTTTCAACCGCTCGCGCAACACTTTCTTGATATTCCAGTCCGCGGGCATGCCGAGAATGCTCCGGACGAATCGCTGATAGGTCATTCCGCCGAGATTTTTTTCAGCCTGATCCAGGAGCCCGATCTCTCCGATTTTTTTCAGTGTTTCGCACCAGCCCGGATAGCGAAGCGTTCCCCGGAACATCGTCTGCGTCTCCGGAATCCCGTAAAGCTCGATGTAAGGAAGGGCGTTGCGGTTCGGATATCCTTCGAACTCGCCCAGGCCGGGAACCGTGATCATCGCGTAATTCTCGAAGAGCTCTTCGCCCGGAACAAAAACTTCTTTTCCGCCTTTTAAATAGCGGGCCGCGCTTTTGCCGGCAAGAAGGACGCCCCGCGGGCTCCACGAAAATTTATAGCCGAACGGATTGGTGTTGGCCTCGGGCGCCGGCAATCCGCCGCAATAGGACGTGAAGCCCAGGATCTTCCCGCCGCCGGCCTTGACCTGCTGAATGACCCGCATCGCTTCCATGTGGTCGATTCCGGGGTCGAGGCCGACTTCGTTCAGGATGACGACTCCCGCGTTCCGCGCCTCATCATCCAAGTCATTCATCGCTTCGCTGACATAGGACGCGTTGACCATGTTCTTTTTGAGGTCAACGCAGATCCTCGCGATGAGCGGATGAAAAGCGTTTGGGACGAGGCTGACGACGATATCCGCGCTTTCAACTTCCTTTTTGAGACGGGAATCGTCGGCCATATCCAGGCCGATCGCCCGGCCTCGGGGATGGCGGCCGACCATGGCTTTGGCTTTGTCGGGCACGACATCCGCGACGGTCACGGACGAATCGGGGCTCTCGAGAAAATACCGGACCAGCGGCCCGGCCACATATCCTGCGCCTAGAACGAGAATCTTATGAATGGCGGTCCTCCTCCGTTCGGGGTTTCAAAAAATCATTCATAAAGCGATAAGCCGGCGTGAATTCGCCCTTGTAGAGAATAACCGCCTTGCGGATGGGATCCGGAAGCCAACAGTCGGCGAAGGAGCGGCTGAAGTCCGCGTGGCCGAGGGCGGGTACGAAGGGCTTGAGGGACTGGCTGAAAAAGACCGACGATTCGAGCGGGATCTCGGCCGGAAGGTTGTCGACGGCCATAATGACCGGCCCGTTCCCCACGAATCCGAATACGGCGCTGTCCGCGGCCGGGTCATAGACGAAAACCGGGTCTTTGGGATTCGTCGCCTGGATCGTGCATTCGACGGCTCCGCCGACGTCGCAGGAGATATCGCCGATGACCTTGAGCCGCGGCCGCCCGGCCGCGCCGTTCTGGCCGGAGGCGGATCGACCGGCCGGGGCGAAGAGGTCGCGAATGAATTTTTTTGTGAGCAAACGAGGATATTTCGGCGCCCAGGAGATCCCGTTGATCAAGACCGTCATCTGCGGCACGAAGTGTTCCAAAACCGGCTCATAATTCTCCGGATGGTCGTAGTAATCCTGGAGCTCGAACGGCCGGCCTGCGGCTCTCGGCCGGACGAGATGCTCTTCGCGAAAAACGATTTTGTAAACACGGGAAGCGGAAAAATTCCCATGAGAGATAAAGGCATCGTATTCCTCGGCATAAATTTCGTCCGAGGGGAGAAGATCGAACATTTCCTGGGCACCCTGGGAGACGTGGCCATAGCCGGTGAACCCGCAGATAAAAGGAACGAGCTCCGGAGGTAGACCGTTCCGCCGGATGCCCTCGCCGATCTCCGCGAGCTCCTCTTTGGCCTCGACCACGCTTTCATAATGAAAAGTCTGCCTCAGCTCGGAGAATGGATTGTCCATGCCTTCGAGAACGAGGCGCCGGCCCAGGGCCCAGAGCGTGTCGATCATCCCCGCCTCCCCGGCCTGCCTTCCGAAAAAGACAAGCCTCCGCCCTTTTTCGTCGACGATCTTTTCGTAGTCGATCAGGGTACAACCGAGGTCGACCATTCTCCGGAGCATCGGCATATTCGCCGGCTGGCCTTTGACCGTGTGGGAAAAAAGGAGATAAACCTTGCCTTTCTCCAAGAACGAGAGGGGAATCTCCTTGACCGCCATAATCACGGGGCAGGGTTCCAGGCTTTCTTGGATCTTAGCCCCCTCCAGCCGGAAATCTTCGTCGGCGAAAATACGGATCGGAGAGGGCTGGATATGGAACTTCAGCCCCTGGGTCTTCATGAGCTCCCGGATGTGGCTCGGAATGAGAGGAACGCGTCGTTCCCATGGATTTTTATCTTCGCGACGTATGCCGATGATGTTGACCATGAATGCGGCTCTCTTGTGAATGATGACTTAATTTAGAAGGATTAAAAAATTAGAGAATATTATGACATAAACCCGAACAAGGGTCAAACCGAATCCGATTCGTCCGATATTAGATTGCCTCTTTCTTTTTTTGTATAATGAGGCGGAATGATCGAATTTTTCAACACCCTGAGCGGAGAACAAGAGCCTTTCTCGCCCCTCGTCCCGGGAGAAGTCGGACTCTACACCTGCGGCCCGACCGTCTATGATTATGCCCACATCGGCAATTACCGGTCCTATATTTTCGAAGACCTTCTCAAGCGTTTCCTCCGGTTCGCCGGGTTCCGGGTCCGGCACGTGATGAACATCACCGACGTCGATGATAAGACGATCCGCGGGGCCGGCGTTCAAGGGGTACCGCTTTCCGTGTATACGGAGCCGTTCATCCGGGCTTTTTTCGAAGACCTCCAAACGCTCCGGATTTCGCCCGCCGATCATTACCCCAGAGCTACGGATCATATCCCCGAGATGATCCGAATCATCCGCGGCCTTCTTGAGAAGGGATTTGCTTACCGCAGGGACGGCTCGATCTATTTCAGCATAGCCAAATTTCCAGGTTATGGGAAACTCTCCAAGATCGACGCCGAGGAGCTCCGTACCACGGCCCGAGTGGAGTCCCGGATCGAGTCGGACGAATACGAGAAAGAGAGCGCCCGCGATTTCGCCTTGTGGAAAGCGCCCAAAGAAAACGAACCGGTCTGGGAAACGGAGATCGGCCCGGGCCGGCCTGGGTGGCATATCGAATGCTCCGCGATGAGCACGAAGTATTTGGGGCAGACATTCGATATTCACTGCGGAGGCGTGGACAATATCTTCCCCCATCACGAGAACGAGATTGCCCAGTCCGAAGCCTACTTCGGCGCGCCCTTCGTCCGCGTCTGGCTGCATTGCCACCACTTGATCGTCGAGGGCGAGAAAATGTCCAAATCCAAGGGCAATTTTTTCACCCTCCGGGACCTCCTCGGGAGGAATGTCGATCCGGCCGCCCTGCGCTTCCTCCTTCTCTCGACGCATTACCGCAAGGTTCTCAACTTCACCTTCGAGGCCCTCGAACAGGCCCGAGCCGGACTGCAGAGAATAAGAGATTTTATCTATGAGCTCGAGAACCGACCGTGGACCGGCGGTTCGAATCCCGATGTCGCCTCTCTCCTCGAAGAAACAAAGGCCAAGTTCATCGAAGGCCTGAGCAACGATCTGAATATTTCTTCGGCGCTCACCGCCCTCTTTGAACTCATCAAGAAAATCAACATCCTCATCAAGAAAGATCAATTCTTGGCCAATGACGCAAAAAGCGCGGCCGCGTTCGTCTATTCCTTAGACCAGGTTCTCGGCGTTC
>Ga0299912_10004076_pt1 | contig 11924 bp, 4 predicted proteins | sample RVTome_2_FD_207667 | JGI IMG/M metagenome (GOLD analysis project Ga0299912, IMG submission 207667) | Soil microbial communities from uranium-contaminated site in the Upper Colorado River Basin, Wyoming, United States - RVT95D214 (version 2) ... | reverse complement strand
GAGAGAACATGACCGTTCTCAAGCCCCTCGACTGGATCATCGTCCTCGTCTACTTCGGTTTCATCCTCGGCCTGGCCTGGCGGGTCATGCGCCAGAAGCAGAGGACCACGACGGACTACTTCCTGGCCGGACGCCACCTGGGCTGGCTCATCATCGGCGCCTCCATCTTCGCCTCGAACATCGGGGCGGAACACCTCGTCGGCCTGGCCGGGTCGGGCGCGACCGACGGCGTCGCCATGGCCCACTATGAGCTCCACGCCTGGTGTCTGCTCGTCCTCGCCTGGGTCATGGTGCCGTTCTATGCCCGGTCCATGGTCTTCACGATGCCGGAATTCCTGGAGCGACGTTTCTCCCCGACGGCCAGGACGGTCCTGTCCCTCATCTCGCTCGTGGCCTACGTCCTGACCAAGATGGCCGTCGGCATCTTCGCCGGCGGGATCGTTTTCAGCGTCCTCCTGCCGGAGCTCAACTGGTTCGGCCTCGACAGCTTCTGGATCGGCTCGATCCTGGTCATCCTCATCACCGGGCTCTATACCGTCATGGGCGGGCTCAAAGCCGTCGCCTATACGGAAGCCGTGCAAACGTTCATTTTCATCATCGGCTCGGCCCTGGTGACGTACTTCGGGCTGAAAGCCCTGGGCGGCTGGGGAGAGCTCCGGTCGATCGCCGGCTCGGAGATGTTCAACCTCTGGAAACCGATCGTCCCGGCGGGGATCGAAGGGACCTGGGCCCCCATCAAGGAGGCCGGCCGGATGGCCTGGTACTTCAACGACAACTACCCCTGGATCGGCATGCTCTTCTGCGCTCCCATCATCGGCTTGTGGTATTGGTGCACCGACCAGTACATCGTCCAACGCGTCCTCGGCGCTCCCAACGAACGGGTGGCGCGGCGGGGGGCCATTGCCGCCGGCTTTTTCAAACTCCTGCCCGTCTTCCTCTTCATCATCCCCGGCATCATCGCCTTCGCTCTGGCCAAGAGCGGCCGGCTGGCCGTTCTCCAGCAGGAGATCTTCGGCGCGGGCGGCGAACTCGTCCGGGCCAACTCCCAGAAAGCCTTCCCCCTGCTCGTCGCCCACGTCCTGCCCGTCGGCGTCCGCGGCATGGTCGTCGCCGGGCTGCTCGCCGCCCTCATGAGCTCGCTTGCCGGCGCCTTCAACGCCGCCTCGACGCTCTTCACCATGGACTTCTACTCGCGCCTGCGGCCGAAGGTGACGCAGGAACGCCTCGTCTGGGTCGGCCGCGTCGCCACCGGGGTCATGGTCCTTATCGGGCTCCTCTGGATCCCCGTGATCAGGGGCGGGAAAGGGCTTTACGATTATCTCCAGGGTGTCCAGTCTTACCTGGCCCCGCCCATCTTCGTCGTCTTCTTCTTCGGCGTCTTCATGAAACGGCTGAACGCCAAAGGCTGCCTGGCCGCGCTCGGCACGGGCTTTGCCCTGGGGCTTTTCCGCCTGGCCGTCGACACGCCGGTCAAGCTAGTGAGCGGATTCTCCTATGCCGAGGGCTCGTTCCTGTGGATCGTCAACAACATTTTCTTCCAGTACTACAGCCTGATCATCTTCATCGTCAGCGTCGTCGTCATGATCGTCGTCAGCTACCTGAGTGCTCCCCCGTCCTACGAGAAGATAAGCGGGCTGACCTACGGGACCATTACCGATGAGCATCGCAGAGAATCGCGGTCCAGCTGGCAGGCCCGGGACGTCATCGCCTCCGGGATCGTGCTGGCCCTGATCCTGGCCGCCTACCTCTACTTTACGGGGTGAGGCCGGGTCGCAGTCACCGTCAGGAGGCCGGAAGCCTGTGCGAATGAGGCGGTTTGTTATCTCCCTCGTCCTCTTCGCTCTCGCGCTCATCTCCGCGGCTGCGACTCCGGATCCAGCCGGGAACCCTCCGGATACGCGGCGCGTCGAAACGGTCGCCCCGGGCATTGAGCACATCGAGATCCGGCGGGGCGATTTTACGGCCGGAGTCGTAGCCGACCGCTGGATCATCAACACCCTGACCCTTGACCCGCGGCGGGTCCGCCTCTCCCTCGGCCGGGCGTTCGATGGGGGTGTCGGCGTCGAGACGACGAGCTCGATCGCCGCCCGCCGCGGCGCCCTGGCCGCCGTGAACGGCGGCTACTTCCGGACCGAGGGGCTCTATCGCGGCGAGCCGGCGGGGATCGTCGTGAGCGGCGCCAAGGTCCTCAGCGAACCTTCGCGCAAACGGCCCGGGCTGGCGATATCCAACACGGACGGCCGGACGAGGCTGGGTCTGGCCAGCCTGACGTTCCGGGCCGACGTCATAGCCGGCGACGGGTCGACCCGGGCCGTCAGCGGCGTCAACCGCCCGCGCCTGGACGATGAGCTCATCCTGTTCACGCCCGAGTTCCACCTGACGACCCTGACCGGGCCGAACGGCATCGAGGCCGCGATCGCCGAGGGCCTCGTCGTGGCCGTCCATGACGGCGCCGGGAGCCGGTCCATACCGGCCAACGGGTACGTGCTTTCGGCACACGGCCTGGCGCGCCGCTGGGTCCGCGAGCATCTCCTGCCGGGCGGCCGCGTGGAGCTGAGGGTAGGCGCGAAATTCGAGCCGGCGCTCCCCTTCGACCCGGATTTCGTCCTCGGCGGCGGCCCCGTCCTGCTGCGCGGCGGCGCATCGGCCGCGGCGGCGGACCCTGGCGAATACGCCGCCGGCTTTCGTCTCGGGCGCCATCCGCGGACGGCGGTGGGCGCGCGCGCGGACGGAGCGGTCGTTTTGGCCGTCGTGGACGGCCGGCAGCCCATACTGAGCGTCGGGATGACGATCGGCGAGCTCGCGGCCCTCATGACCGAGCTCGGCTGTGTCGAGGCGATCAACCTCGACGGCGGCGGCTCGACGACGATGGTCATCCGGGGCAGGGTCGTCAACCATCCCTCGGACGCCGGCGGCGAACGGCCCGTCGGCGACGCCCTGCTCGTGTTTCTCCGCTAGTGTAAGCGCAACAGAAAGAGCTTCCATCGCTCTACGCCATGAATGCCACACGCGATGGGAGGCCAAAAAATCTAGGACGTTTACATTAGTCTGTCTGCTGCGAGGGCAATAATGAACAACTCCCTGAGCCTACGGCCTTATCCGACACTTCTCCTCCGCATCAAGGTTGACTTCGCGCGCCCGCGTTGGCTATAACAGGAGTCACCGTGCGCGTCCTGCGTGCCTGGGACTACGGCGTCTTCATCGCCTACTTCGCCGTCCTCATCGCCATCGGCGCCTATTTCCGCCGCCGCGCGGCGACCAGCCTCGAGCACTATTTCCTCGCCGGACGGAAAATGCCCTGGTGGGCGCTCGGCCTGTCCCAAATGACGTTCTGGTTCGACATGACCGGGACGATGATCATCACCTCCTTCATCTATCTCCTCGGCCCGCGGGGCATCTACATCGAATTCCGGGGGGGCGCCGGCCTGGTCCTCGTCTTCATGATGCTCTGGGTCGGCAAGTGGCACCGCCGCTCGGGGGTCATCACGGGCGCCGAGTGGATGATCTACCGCTTCGGCCGCGACCGCTGGGCCCACTTCGCCCGCCTCATGTCGGTCGCCTCCAACGTCATCCTGAACCTGGGCCTCCTCGCTTACTCCTTCAAGGGGGCCGGGCTCTTCCTCTCGATGTTCCTCCCCTTCTCGCCCTGGGTCTGCGCCTTCATCATGATGGTCGTCACCGCGCTCTACACGCTCGAATCGGGCTTCTACGGCGTCATCTTCACCGATATCTTCCAGTCCCTCTGCATCTGGGTGGGCGTCGGTCTCGTGGTCGCCATCGCCGTCGCCCGGATCGGCGGGGTCGGCGACCTCGGCGCCCTGGCCGCCTCCGTCACCGGGAACACGCAGTGGCTCAGCTCAGTCCCCCAGGTCCGGACGCACATGCCCGCCGGTTACGAGGAGTACAGCTGGCTCTTCATGATGATGCTCTTCTATTTCGGCAAGACGATCGTCCAGGGGCTGGGGGCGGGGGCCGACCCGCGCTTCTTCGGGGCCCGCTCGGACCGCGACTGCGGCCTGCTCAGTTTCACGGCGGGCTGGACATTCATGCTCCGCTGGCCGCTCATGATGAGCTTCGCCGTCCTCGGCCTCTTCCTCGTCCAGGGCCTCTTTCCCGACCAGGCGGCCTTGGGGCAGGCGACGGCCCTCATCAAGACCCACGCGGGAGCGGTCCCGGCCAACGAGTGGCCCGAGCTTGTGGCCCGCATCGCGAACCATCCTGACGCCTTCCCGGCGGCCCTGACCGGGGGACTCGCGAGCCTGCTCGGCACGGATTGGGCATCCAAACTGAGCCTCCTCAGCGTCCACGGCACGGTGGACCCCGAAAGAATCCTGCCCGCCGTCCTCCTGTATAGCGTTCCGGCGGGTGTCCGCGGGCTCATCCTCGTCGCGCTCATGGCGGCCGCCATGTCCACGTTCAACGCCATCATCAACTCCACGACGGGGTTCCTGACGCGCGACCTCTACCAGGGGTACCTCCGCCGGCGGGCAAAGAACAAGGAGCTCATTTACGCGAGCTACGTCTTCGGGGCCCTGGTCAATGCGGCGGGCTTCGCCATGGCCTATTCGACGCGGAGCATCAACGACATTTGGGGCTGGATCACGATGGGCCTCGTCGGCGGGATTACCGTGCCGACGGTCTTGCGGCTCTACTGGTGGCGGTTCAACGCCGGCGGGTTCGCCCTGGGAACGCTCGTCGGCTTGACGGCCGCGCTCCTCCAGCGCGCCTTCGTCCCGGGGATGCTCGAATGGCAGCAGTTCGTCTACATCGTCGCCCTCGGGACGCTGGGCAGCATCGCGGGGACCTATCTCACGCCGGCGACGGACCGCGGGGTCCTGGAGAATTTCTATAAGACGACCAAGCCCTTCGGACTGTGGCGGCCAATGCGCGGCATCCTGCCGCCGGCCGAGGCCGCGGCCATGACCCGCGAGCACCGGAACGACCTCATCTCGGTGCCGTTCGCGCTGGCCTGGCAGATCTCGATGCTCATGCTGCCGATGCAGGTCATCATCCGTCAGTACCGGGACGCGACGGCCACGGGGGGGATCCTGGCTGTCGCCCTCGTCGGCCTCTATATTTTCTGGTACAAACGTCTGCCGAGATAGCGAATGGTCAACGCCGCCGGAATTTGATATCATCAATGCCTCATGCCCTTTGGCCTGACCCACTTCTCTTCGGAGGGAGAACCATGAATAGGTCTTGTCTGCGCTATCGTTCCGTCCTGAGGATCGCCATCCTCGTCCTGGCGCTGGCCGCCGTCGCCGGCCTCGCCTTGGCCGCCAAGAAACCTCTCACCTACGACGCCTATGACGGCTGGCGGTCCATCCAGGGCACGCAGCTGGCGCGCGACGGCTCGTGGCTCGTCTACGCCCTCGTCCCTCAGGACGGGGACGGAGAGCTCGTCGCCTTGAATCTTAAAACGAATAAGGAATACCGCGCCGCCCGCGGCCGTGGGCCCATTCTCACCGTAGACGGCAAGTTCGTCGTCTTCACCATCGCGCCGCCCAAGGCCGAGGTGGACAAGGCCAAGAAAGAGAAGAAAAAACCCGAGGAACAGCCGAAGAGCGGCCTGGGCATCATGGACCTGGCGACCGGCGATGTCGCGACGGTCGAGCGGGTCAAGAGTTTCAAGGTCCCGGAGGAATCGGGCGCCTGCGTCGCCTATCTCCTCGAGCCGCCGCTCAAGAAGCCCGAGGAGAAGAAGGACGAAGCCAAGAAAGAGGAAGCGAAAGCGGAGGAGCCCAAGAAGGAGCCCGAGGTCAAACCCGAGGCAAAAAAAGAAGAAGCGAAAAAAGAAGAACCGAAGAAGGAGGAAAAGAAGAAAGAACCCGGAAACGACCTGGTCATCCGCGAGCTCGCCACGGGCAAAGAGGTCAAGGTCGCCGAGGTCGTCGAATATGTTTGGAACAAGCCCGGGACCTGGCTGGCCTACGGCGTCTCCTCCAAGACGCAGGAGAACGACGGCGCCTTCGCCTGGGAAGCCGCGACGGCCAAAACCGTAACCCTGCTCAAGGGGCTGGCCAACTACAAGGGCTTCACCTTCGACGAGAAGGGCGGCCAACTCGCGTTCACGAGCGACCGCGACGACTACAAAGCCGAAAAATCGGCCTCGAAGCTCTATTACTGGTCCCCGGCGGCAGGCCAACAAGCTCCGGCCGCCGGGACGGTCGAGCTCGTCCCCGGCGCTTTCAAGAATTTCCCCGCGGGCCAGGCCGTGAGCGAAAACGGGCGCCTCTCCTTCTCGAAGGACGGCGGCCGTCTCTTCCTCGGGATCGCCGCCGCCCCCAAGCCGGAAACCAAGGACGCGCCCGAGCCGATCAAGGTCGATATCTGGAACTGGAAGGATGGAATCCTGCAGCCCATGCAGAAGGTCCAGGCCGAGGAGGAAAAGAAACGGTCCTATATGTGCGTCGTGCACCTCGGCCCAAAAGAAAAGGACCGCAAATTCGTCCCGCTCGCGACGCCGGACATCCCCGACATCACGCTTTCCGAGGAGGCCAAAGTGGCCATCGGCACGACCAGCCTCCCCTACCGGCAACTCATGTCCTGGGACCGGGGGTACAACGATATCTATCTCGTCAGCCTCGCCGACGGGTCGCGCCAGAAACTCCTGGAGAAAACCCCCTACGGGGCTTCGCTCTCGCCCGGCGGAAACTACCTCTATTACTTCAAAGACGAGGACAACAACTGGTACACCTACCGCATCGCGGACGGGAAGACTTTCAACCTGACCGGCAAGCTCGGCGTCCGCTTCGACAACGAAGTCTGGGATACGCCGAGCGAGCCCTATCCCTACGGGACGGCCGGCTGGACGGACGGGGACAAATCCATCCTCATCTATGACCGTTACGACATTTGGGATATCAGCCCGGACGGTCTCAAGGCCCGCACGGTGACCAACGGGATCGGCCGGCGCGACCGCCTGACCTTCCGCTATTACCGGCTCGACCCGGACAAGCGGACGGTCCCCGCGAGCGAGCCCATCCTTCTCTCGGCGACGGACGAGAAGACCAGGGCGACGGGCGCCTACCGCGTCACCATCGCCGGGGCGGCCGAGCCGGTCAAGGTCGTCATGGTCGACAAGCTCCTGAGCGGCGTCCAGAAGGCCAAGAACGCGGATGTCTATGTCTTCACCCAGCAGCGCTTCGAGGAGTTCCCGAATCTCTGGGTGAGCGACGGGGATTTCGCCAACGCCCGGCGCGCGAGCGACGCCAACCCGCAGCAGGCCGAGTACAATTGGGGCAAGGCCGAACTCATCGAGTACATCAACGCCGACGGCGTGACCCTGCCGGCCGTGCTGATCAAACCCGAGGACTTCGACCCGGCGAGGAAGTACCCGCTCATGGTCTATATCTATGAGACGCTGGCCTCGGGCCTCCACCGTTATTATCCGCCCTCGCCCGGCACCAGCATCAACTTCAGCCGTTATGTCAGCAACGGGTATGTCATCCTCATGCCCGACATCATCTACGATGTCGGCTACCCCGGGCCGAGCGCCATGAAGTGCGTCGTCCCGGCCGTCCAGCACGTCCTCAACATGGGCTTCATCTACCCGAAGCGGATCGGAATCCAGGGCCACAGCTGGGGCGGCTACCAGATCTCCTACCTCATCACCCAGACCGACATCTTCGCCGCCGTCCAGGCGGGCGCTTCGGTCACGAATATGACCAGCGCCTACGGCGGCATCCGTTGGGGGTCGGGCATGGTCCGCGAGTTCCAGTACGAGAAGACCCAGAGCCGCATCGGCGCGCCCCTCTTCTCCCGGGTCCTCCAATACCTCGAGAACTCGCCGCTCTTCTGGGCCGAACGGGTCAACACGCCCTATCTCTCCATCCACAACGACGAGGACGACGCCGTACCCTGGTACCAGGGGATCGAATTCTTCACGGCGCTGCGCCGGCTGGGCAAGGAAGCCTACATGTTCAACTACAACGGCGAGAAGCACGGCTTACGCGAGCGCGAGAATCAGAAGCACTGGACGGTTCACCAGGACGAGTTCTTCGACCACCTCATCCTGGGCGCGCCGCGGCCGGACTGGATGGACAATGGCGTCGCCTACCTCGAGCGCGGCAAGCGCGACGTCGGCGCGCTTTACAAGACGGCGGAGCAGAAGAAGGCCGAAGAAAAGAAGGCGGAGGAAGCCAAGAAATAGCGAGCGTCGTTCCTTCGCCGCGTGGCTTATCGGCGTAAAAACGGTCGGTCCTTACTCCGCGTGTCTGGATCAGGGTCCATCAGGGGAGGAGTCTCCTGTCCCGGCGATGAACAGGCTCAGATACATGGGAAACACCTGGGGTAATATGGTGGCACCATGTATCTGAACCTGTTCAAAATCCATGGCCTGGATCCGGCCCGCCCCGCGGACGGACGCCCTCACCTTCTACCGGAGGTTTGCCGTGCGGTCGGAAGAAGGCCGGAGGCTCAGAACCGGCAGATCAGGCCGGCATGGCAACGGATTTCGAGAAAAAAAATTGGGGAGGGAGCCGGAGCTCCCCCCCCAAGGGCCGTTCAGGCGTCTTACGGTGTGATAATCGGGAACGGCGTGGCATTCACCCAGGCGGATTGGCCCGAGCCGTTAAATGCCTGGATCCTGAGATAAAAAGCTGTGCTGCGAGCCACGTTTCCAGTCTGGAACCTGACCTCGTTGGCGCGGACCGTGCCGGTGACCAGGTTGGCCGTAAAGGTGGCGTTGGTGGCGCGCTGGATCGTATAGCCGGTTTCGCCGGCCACGTCCGTCCAGTCCAGGGTGATAATGTCATTAGGTCCTCCGCCCACCCTCTGAGCTGTTGCCGTCACGTTGGTTGGGGCCGGCGGGGGAGCGCCGATGACCACGCTGGCCGTGTTTGAGTAAGGCGAGAGGCCCGCCGAATTCACGGCGGCAATCCGGTACGTGTAGGTCTCGCCGGACGCCACCGCCGTGTCGGTGTAGTTGACGCTACCCGTGCCGGTTCTCGGCCCGACGAGGACGAGCGTGGAGAAGGAACCGGCCCCGACCTGGCGTTCGACGGCGAACTGGGTCTCGTTGTTGGCATTATCCGTCCAGGTCAAGAGGATCTGCGGACCGGCTTGGAGCGCGGCCGTCAGGCCGGTCGGCGCCGCCGGAACCTGGGTCAGCCCCGTGCCAACCTGCACGGGACCCGCGATACCGGAATCGGCCGTCATCGTGGGGAAGCCGGGCGTGATCGTGTCGCCGACCGTATTCGAAGCGAACACCCGGTAGAAGAACGTCGCGTCGGTGTTGCCGATCCGGTCGGTGTAGGTTATCGTGTTCAGCGGCAGCGTTGCCAGCGTCTCCCACGGGCCCGTGCTGGCGGCGCTTCTCTGGACAACGAAGTTGCTTTCATTAAGGGACCTGTCGAGCCAGGTCAGGTCCACGTGCTTGTTATTGCCGTTGCCGAGGACCGTTGCGACGAGCCCGGTCGGCGTCCTCGGCGGCCACGCAAATCCGACCGCATGCATCATGTCCATCTCTTCGTGGGCCAGGATGTGGCAATGAAAGACGTATTCCCAGCCGAAGTTGACGAGATGGTTGGTGACGGTCACCGGATTGCCGTTGGGGTCCTTAATTCCTGTGGGACCTCCCGGGATGACCTCGCCGATCGGCATGTACGGGTCGAGCGGGCGAATGCTGTTCGGGACATCGAAGGGGATAGATGATGCGGAGATGGTCGGCCTTAAGGCGACGATCGTGTCCTGCAGCGGGTTTATCCGGATCGTCTCTTTCCAGCCCAGCTCATTCGCATCGGGCGGTCTGAGGGCATTGTCCCAGGCGACGCGGTTGATGAGCTGCACATTGAACAGGTGGAAGTGGATGGGGTGCGTATCGACGCCGTTGTGCGTGATCTTCCAGATCTGGGTCCCGTCGCCCAATTCTCCGATCTGAGTTCCGAAGACCGTGTTCTTGACGATCTCGGTCGGCGGGGCCGGATAGGGCAAAAGAATGAAATTCTGGGCCCCGGGAGGGCTGAAGGGCAGCTGGAGCCCCAGACCGGCGCTCATGCGCCCGTAGTCCGTATCGTACGTCTCGCCCATCTCGTCCTGCATGGCCTTCGGCTCGAGCGGGAAGTCCGTTACCGTGTTGCCCGCGACGGTCGTGAAGGTCTTCGTGTGTTCATAGATTCTCACATACTGGTCGGCGGGGAAATTCGCGTTGTAGGCGGAATTGTAGCGGGCCTCCGGGACGATGATCACGTCCTGGGAGGCCTCGAAAACGCCGAGCTTACCGGTCGATTTGGCGAACGCGGTCCTCAAGGCATTCACGTCGTAGGACGTCGGGGCCGTCGCCGCGACCCGGATTTGCATGATGGTGCGGGTGTTGGGACCGTAGCCCGCCTGCGTCGTCGGCGTGCTGCCCGCGCCCGTCTGGTCCGGATTTCCCGTGTAATAGTCATAGCGCGGGTCGAGGGCCGGGAAAGGCGCGGGGGAATCGTTATAGAGGATGAGGGTCTGGCCGGCAAAGGCCGAGAAGTCGGCGATGACATCGGCCCGTTCCGCTGGCCCGACGATGAGAGTGCCCTTGTTGACGACGCCCATGTCGAAGTTCGTCTGGTCCAAGTTCCAGTCGACCGGCTGGGTGGGAAGCACGACCGGCTCGGGCAGGAAACCGCCCTCGGTGCCGATCTGAATGAAGTCCGGCCCCCTGGTCGCCGGATCCGGCACCCCGCCCTCGCGGCCGTCCGTCGGCCAGCCGTCCGGGAAGCCCGTAGTCGGGACAGCCGGAACCATCTTGACTTCGGTGTTGGACCGGCCGTCGGCCGTGACGACCGCCGGGTCGGCCACGTAAAGCTGCAAGTTGACGAAGCGGTCATTCGCGGCATTCAGGATACGGAAACGATAGGCCTTGGGCTCGACCTCGATATAGGGGTAGGCCGCGCCGTTGACGATGGGCGTATCCATAAAGGCTTCCATGGGTGTGGACGGGTTCGGCGTGCCGGGATTTTGCGGCGGCTCCCAAGGATCGGTTCCATAATAGGGGTTCCCGATCGGCCCGTACTTGATGTTCGCGGTGGGAGGCCAGAACCAGGGTCCGTAATGCCAGCGGCCGAACGCGTTCATCCCGCTGGGGTCCCACGGGTTCTGGTTGGGCATCCAGACATGAGGATACCAGAGGTCGCCGGTCGCCGGCGTCGGGGGCGTCGTTCCCGAATTCCAGGTGGGATCCTGAAAGGGGATCGTCGCGGCGTCCACGAACGTCCTGTCCTGGATGACCAGAGGAATGCCGAGGTCGGGGAGGACCTGCGCGTTCGAGGGATTGACGCCGGAGAAGTTGGTGCCGTCGATGAGATCCTTCTCTACCTGGTCCGTAACCAGGTAGCCCGCGGCCTCACCGGCATAGACGTTGAGGCGGGTAATGCCGGCGGCATGGTCATGATAGAACATCAACCTGGCGCTCATGGCGTTGCTGTAGAAAATCGTCATCGACCCGTCGCCGGGATTCGGCATATCGGGCACATTGACCACGCTGACGCCTTTCGGATAGACGGTGGTTTCCCCGGCCGGGGTGATCCACTGGTGGGGCGTCCCGTCGCTGATCCAGACCGTATTGTTGCCGTGAAGGTGGACGGCGGCGCGATTCTGCGTGTACATTTCACCCGTCATGGGGCCCAACCCGGCCCCCGGCAGCGTCGTGTCCACGGGGAGGAAGAGATTGCCTCCCGCCCCCGTCGGAAGCTTGTTGGTGAATTTGATCCGCACCGGCCTGTCGCGCTGGGCGACGATGATGGGTCCCAGATATTGGAAAACACTGGCCGGCCCCGTGGTATTGGTCTGCCGATAGCCGCGTAACCGGGTCGCGGGGAGTTCGGAGTGCATTTGCTGGCTGTACTGGCCGAGCTCGATCTCGTAATAATCTGACCCGAGATACGTTGCCTGGTCCGGAACGCCGATAGGGGGGCTCGGCAACGGGTCGATGAATTTCTTGATGCCGC